>ERZ889078.2284-NODE-2284-length-13821-cov-15.824350_pt1 | contig 13821 bp, 15 predicted proteins | sample MGYA00521266_ERZ889078 | MGnify/ENA primary metagenome ERZ889078 (study PRJEB32303, sample SAMEA104408618) | aquatic metagenome | biome: Brackish water; feature: Pelagic; material: water | place: Baltic Sea | collected 2014-06-16T06:34:00 | depth 76,534 m ...
GCAGATACGATTTGACGCTACAGATGACCACCTGCTCCACATCCGTATTCCGCATAGCTTCCACCACCGTGGGATAAAACTGGGGGTGATCCATACAGAAAATGATTTTTGCACCGGAGTCATTGAGCTGATAGTGCAATTCAGAGGCAGTGTATAAGGGGTTACAGGTCACACAGGTGGCACCCGCTTTCAGTACACCAAAAAAAATCTCAGGGAAATGGGGCAAGTTGGGCAAAAAAATCGCCACCCGGTCGCCCTTTTGAATCCCCTGGCCGGTCAGAAAGTTCGCAATACGATCTGCGGTCTCTTTAACTCGGGCGTATGATTTGAACCGACCATTGAAAATGGTGAATGTGTTATTCGGATAAGTGTTTGCGGATTGGTCCAGAATCGAAAAGATCGGTTTTTCAAACCCCGTGATCTCACGGGGAACCCCTTCGGGCCAGCAGGGTGTGTCCCAAGGTTCAAATGCCATGGCGGAATCCTCCGAAATAAGGTGTAAATCCAAAAAAACAGAATAGGCTACAGCGTACCGGGCGGATCAAAGCGGACATACCATATATTGTTTTTTAAGTATCGTTTTCTCTCAGAAATTTGTCAACAAAATCATGTATTCGCCAGATTTATGACACAACGCTCATCGCTCGAAAAATATTGACATATTATGCCATTCATCATATTGGTCACCACTGCAGATGGCGTATGGAGCGGTCTTCGTAAATAAAATGGAGGGAAAAATGGGTTCTGAAAAAATGAGTTTGCAGGAAATCATCGGTGCGATAAAGGGAACTGAAAATGAATGGATTGTAAAGGCACGAGAAAGAACAGCCCAACTTGTCATGCCGACGCGCGCCCTCGGCCGGCTTCACGACATTGGAGAACGCTTGTGTGCTATTAATAAAACGCTTAAACCTTCAATTGATAGAAAGGCGTTTCTGGTAATGGCCGGCGATCATGGTGTTGTTGAGGAAGGCGTCAGCGCTTATCCCCAGGTCATTACCGGCGAAATGGTTCGCGCTTTTTTGATGGGCGGCGCGGGAATTAATATCCTGGCCGACGGGATAAATGCGGAAGTCCAGGTGGTGGATATGGGCATCATCCCCCATCTGGACCCTGATTCCCTGGAAAACGGCCATAAGCTTCTGGTTCGTAAAATGGGCGAGGGCACCGAAAACATGGCAAAAGGTCCGGCCATGACACGCAAAAAGGCGGAAGAGGCAGTACTCACGGGGTTTGAACTGGCGTCTAATCTTTTCGAGAATGGCGTTGAGCTGTTGGGGACAGGCGATATGGGCATCGGCAACACGACCCCTTCTGCCGCCATTGGCGCTGTCATAACCCTGATAGACCTTGAGGAAATGGTTGGCCGGGGAACCGGCGTTGACGATGAGGGGCTCATGCGGAAAAAAGAGGCCATCCGCCGAGCCATTGCGCTCAATCATCCCGATCCCAAAAATGGCCTGGATGTTCTTGCCAAAGTCGGCGGATTCGAAATCGGCGGCATTGCCGGATGCATCCTGGCTGGGGCCTACCACAACCGTCCCGTGGTGATTGACGGCTTCATTTCAACGGCGGGAGCACTCATTGCCAACGCGCTCTGTCCTTCAGTTACGGATTATCTCTTTGCGGGACACTGCTCTGAAGAACCCGGTCACAGGGCCATGTTGAACTACCTTCAACTGGAACCGATTCTGGATCTGGGGATGCGCCTGGGAGAAGGAACCGGCGGGGCTTTGGCCATGGGGATTATGGATGGAGCGGCACAAATTTCACGGGAAATGCTCACCTTTGAGGAAGCAGGCGTGACGACGTCTCACTAAAACTGAAGCGTCAGAGTCTCTTCACCGGAGCGGAGAAAGAGCTCTTGAAAAGGACACATGAAAAGCGGCACCGCCTTCCGGTTCAGAACTCATCCATGCGTCACCCTGATGCCGTCGTGCAATCTCCTTGACGATGGCGAGTCCCAGCCCTGTTCCCTGAATACTCGAGGCGTTTTGTCGCCGCTTGAACAAGCCGAAAAGTTCCTCGGCCTCTTCCGCCTCGATCCCGATTCCGTTGTCCCTGACGGAAAGGATATGGTGCCCGTCTGTTTTTTTATATTCAATGATAATTTCGCTCAGTCCGCCTCCGCCATATTTCAGAGCGTTGTCCACGAGATTTCTGATCACCCGCACCAGGCTCATACGGTCCCCGTGAATGGCCGGCATCTGTTGTGGCTCTCTCCAGCGAATCCCGCGACGTTTCAGGAAATGGGAAAACTCCCGGCGAACACTTTGAAGCACTTCTTTCACATCGAGAGGTTGAAGGTTCAATGGGGACTCCTTGGCGGAGATGTAGATATTGATATCGTCCAACAGCGCCACCATCTGCCTGCACGCCCCGGCGATATAACGGCAGTATCGTTTTCCTTTTTCATCGAGAAGGTCACCGTAATTCTTCAGGAGCCTTTCGGCAAAGCCATGACTGCTGATGGCCGGACTCTTTAGATCGTGCGAGACCGAATAAGCAAAGACTTTGATCTTTTCGGAAGCCTCCTTCACCGCCTCTTCCATCAATTTCCGATCCGTGATGTCCAGCAGCAGAGACTGTTTGGAAAGTGTACCGTTTTCATGATAGATGGGGGTATTGACAATATAATACCACCGGTGATCCTTCGGGCTCATCACTTCCCAGCGGACGGTCTCTCCCCTGAAGACACGATCATTGACGCACCACGGACATACCTCATCCAGGTCGTGAAGGGCCTTGTAACAGAGTTCCCCCGTTGCATCGCGGCCGGTTCTCTCGATAAAATGCCGGTTCATGAATTCCACCCGGTAATCCCGGGAACAGATGTAGATCAATCCGTCAAAAGCCTCCACCATGGCCCGATAATGGGCTTCCCGCTCCCGCAAAGCCCTTTCCGCCCTTTCCTGTGCGCTGACGTCACGAATAATGCCCTGATACCCCGCAATGCCCCCGTCGCCCTCCACTCGCACCGTCGCTGTGAGCAAGCACTTGATTTCGCAACCGTCTTTCTTTCGTAAGGTAACGGCATAATCTTTCACGGAATGCGCCTCTTCCATCCGCCTCTGAAGCAACTCCCGGTCCGCGGGATGGGCATACAATTCCCGCACATTGATTTTACCGATCATTTCAGATCTGGAGTACCCGAAAAGGGTCAAAAAAGCCGGGTTTGCATCCAGGCATTTCCCCTCCCAGGTGGTGATGAAGATGGCATCCCGGGAGTCGTTGAAGAGGGCTTCATACCGGTCTTTCATTTCGTATATTTCTATTTTCATCCGTTCACCCTCCATTTCTGTTGATCCCTCCATCACTAGAAAGGAAACGGACTTCAAAGTCAAGGGTCTTTGATTCTTGTTTCACCCGTTTCTGTTTTCAATTTCTTGTAATCCGTCATCGTTATCTTAAATATATTTCTTTTAGGGGACAAAAATGGAAAAAACCGTTATCAAGTGTCCTGCCAGAACGGGAATCAACACATATTGTTCCCATTCGAAAACGGAGTGCCCAAGGCATGGGCTTTGTTGCGAGTGCGTGTCGGCGCACAAGAACAGGATCATGGAGCCCATGATCAAACGATTTCCCCATTGCTTAAAGGACCTTGTTCAGGAAGCAATCGCCAAGCCGTAAGGGTGCTGCCGCGTGAAACAATAAAAAAATGGCAGCTTGACATATCGGTCATATCAGCATATAAGTGTGCATTGATATACTGATCGTGATACCCCCTTTCTGGAAGTTGTATGGGTGATCTGAAATGGACGGAGGAGAGCTTGCCACATTTTAAAGCAAATGCGATACCCGTTTTGGACGAACACCTTGACGTCATTGCCATTTTGTCCAAAAGCCTGGGTGATGAAAATCGTCTTCGCATTCTCCGTTGCGTGACAGACGGGAAAAAATCGGTTTCCCAGATCGTGGAAGAACTGAGCCTTTCCCAACCCCTGGTTTCTCACCATCTCAAGGAATTGAAACGGACGCTTCTGGTCAATGTGGAACGGCGGGGACCTTTTATTTATTACGAAATCGCTGACAAGAAAATCACGGACATCCTCAACAGCTTCAATGAACTGGCGGCTGACCTTTTGTCAAAAAGAAACTCATTTTAGTTTGTGGAGATAGGCCCTTATGATTCCAAATCAAATTCAAGAACTGGTTGATGTCATGGACCCTGAACCGGCCGCGCTGGCGCTTGCCGGCATGTTAAGCAAACTGTTTCCGCTTCTGAAAGAAGAAATCCGTCTGAAACTGGTGGGGGATCTGATCGGCACGCCCTCTGATGAAAAGCTGGCCAGCCTGGTCCATCTTTGAATGGCCACCTGCATGGACGAAGGTGTCGATCCAACGGATATGTGTCAGAGCATGGTGGAGAGAGTGGCCCGTTCAAAACAGCTTGCGGCAGTGGCTGAGCCTGAAATCCTTTCATTGTTTGAAGACTGGCTGGAAGAGCTCGACGGTGAAGTGGTCGCTTTTGTAAATAAGACCGGCTCAACAGACCCTTTTGCCCTGGCCAAAGGGTGCGGGCTGTCCCGATCGGGGGCGGAATTTCTCATAACAAAGCTTAAGAGCGAGGGGAAACTGTGAAATTAAAAATGTCCGCTTCCCGGAAAAACGAGGTTTTCCCATGAACGGTTCAAAAAAGACAATACTGGCTCTCACTGCCCTGATCATCACCGTGGGTTTTTTGTGGTTTACCAATCGTTCGGTGACCCCCAAAAATGCCACCTTTCAAGATGTGCTTGCCGAAGCGCAGGATGGCGGGTATCAACTGATCAATACGAAAAAGCTCAAGGATGTATACGATAAAGATCCCAAGGGCCTTCTGCTGGTGGACACCCGTCAGGAATGGGAATACCGTTCCGGGCACATCAAAGGGGCTTTGAATTTTCCCATGGAACCGACCTGGTTGTCCCGGCTTAAGAAAAAAGGAGACATGGAAAAATTCCTCGGACCTGACAAGAACCGTTTTATCGTTTTTTACTGAGCGGGACTTGCATGAGTCCGAAGCGACTCGGCGGCTCGGGTAGCCGCAGAACTGGGTTACAGAAAAGTTTATCGCGATCCCATGGGTTACCCTGAATGGGACGAAGCAGGATATCCCACGGCAAGTCAGCCGGCGGGCCTGTCCCAGATGTCCTCCAGGCCCGAAGAACCCGGGCCGCTCTACGGATGGGCCATGATCTGGACGCTGTTGGGCATATTTGCAGGGGGCATCGCGCTCAACCTGACGCCCTGCGTCTATCCCCTGATCCCCATAACCGTTTCCTATTTCGGGGGAAGAAGCGGGCGAAGCCGGGGAAACCTGTTGGCCCACGGAGCATGTTACATCGGAGGGCTTTCATTGACCAACTCCATCCTCGGTGTGACAGCCGCTTTAACCGGCGGTCTCATGGGGGCGTTGCTACAGAGTCCCATGGTACTGGTAACTGTTGCCGCTGTAATGATTTTCTTCGCCACAAGTCTTTTCGGATTCTGGGAATTGAAGCTCCCCGCCGGATTGACGCAGGCCGCTTCAAAATCCTACACCGGATACTTCGGTACCTTGTTTATGGGCATGACCCTGGGCGTTGTGGCCGCGCCCTGTATCGGTCCCTTTGTCCTGGGACTACTGACCTGGGTGGCCAGCATGGGAAACCCCTGGCTGGGGTTTGTCATATTCTTTACGTTGAGCCTCGGTCTCGGCCTGCCCCTCTTCCTTCTGGCTGTTTTTTCAGGACAGATTGAAAAGCTCCCTCGGTCCGGCGAGTGGATGCTCTGGATTCGAAAACTGATGGGCTGGGTCCTGGTGGGTATGGCAGTCTACTTTATGCGACCGATTTTCCCCAAAACCATCGGTGTATTTCTCTTTGCGGCTGTTGCTTTTTCCGCGGGCCTGCACCTTGGCTGGATCGACAGGTCAAAACCCACATTTAAAAGTTTCAAATGGATGAAGGCATTGGTCGGCACAGCAGGCCTCGTCCTGGCTGTCTTTTTGGTTGGAACGTGGTTTATGAGAGGTCCGGGCGTGGTGTGGCAGCCCTACTCCCATGAACTGCTCTCGGAAGCCAAAAAGTTAAAAAAACCCGTTATTATTGATTTTTACGCAGATTGGTGTTCGCCATGCCGAGAACTGGATGAAGTCACCTTTCACAACAAAAACGTCGTTGACCTGGCAAAGCAAAACTTCATCATGATCAAGCTTGATCTCACACAAAAAGGCGACCCTGCACGGGAGCAACTGCTGGCCCGGTACGATGTCAAAGGCGTACCGACTGTGGTATTTCTGGACGGCAGCGGCGTGGAACGGCAGGATCTTCGGCTGGTGGACTTTTTACCCGCGGATCAGTTTCTGGTCCGCATGGCGGAGACCACAAAAGGCACTTCGCCATAAAATGTTCATAAATGTTTCATATTAAAACATCTATTTCAAAAGGAGGTCATCATGTTAAAAGTCAGATTTTTTCTTAACGAACCCAACGGAAAACCGTGAAAACATTTCAAAACCATGATGCCCAGTTTGGGCGAAAAGTACGATATTGAGATCGAAAGCATTAGCAAGCCTCCCGCGGAATACAACACGGATGAATACTTCGAACTGGACCTGCCGGTGGCTCCCGCCATCATGATCGGCGAGGAGATCCTGATAGAGGGGACTGATATTTCCGATGAAAAGGTTGAAACGGCCATCTGCAAACAGCTCGGCATCACTCCGCCGGATCCAAAGAAGAAGGGGCTCCTGGGCCGTTTGTTGAAGAAGTAATATTTAGATGATCACCATTCCCGATTCTTGATCAAAAGGAGATAAGATGGTTATTATTGAAAAATTTTTGGGTAGGCGTTTGGAGATACCCGAAGATCGTCGCTACTATGTCAAACAGGGACTTTGGGCCAAACAGGACGAAGGCTTTATCACCTTCGGGCTGAGTGAACCGGCCTTGATTCTGGCCGGTGGTCTCAAAGATTTGGACTGGCTTGTGTCAGAAGGTCAGGCTGTTCAGCAGGGGGAGACCGTTATCTTTGCCATCACCGGAAAAATTCTGTATCTCGATTCACCTATGAGGGGGAATATCCACTTTAATGACGGGATTAAACATGCTACCGCACCCGTTTTGGATGATCCCTATAACCAGGGATGGCTTTTCAAACTGATTTCAGGGGAAGAAACGGAAAAGGATTTTCATCATTTGGCCGATGCTTCGGCATATGCCGAAAGCCTTAAAAACTCAGAGGGATGCAAAAATCCGGAGGGTTTAAAGGGGGGTGTCTCGGGGATGTGCAAGGCCGTATATTCCGGCATAGTAGCGCAGAAGATCTAACGGCTATGCAACCGGCACTGCCGCTCATCATTCAAGCAGAATAATGCCGTAGTAATTGTAGGTATCCTTTTTATTGGTTGCAACCTTTGTTGATGTCCCCAGGTTTTTCAAGGTCCCGATGACATCAATGGAAAATGATTCTACGGAAGGCCTTTTTTCCATGGGGAACCGGCAGCTCTCAGGGAATGCACATTCTTTACACAATGCACAGCATTCTCCCACAAGGCTGAAGGTTTTATAATAACCTTCAAGGAACAGCATACGCTCAAGGCTCAAAGTGCCTTTCCAGCAACGTACCTGACCTGCTCTCTTTCGGCCGTTGTTCAAGTAAAAATCCTTGCAGCTTTTGCTGCCCACCAGCAATAGTGCCCTTTTATATTCGGACAGGATGGACCGGACTTTCTCGGGATTCGGTGTGGCCGGTGGACAACACCAGTTGGTATTGTAATTGTGACATCCGTAACGGCACTTTAGATGAACCCATTCCGCAACATTGATCTTTTCAGTGGAAAAGGGGAGAATAGAGGTTAAGCCATATTTTTTTCCGGTATCCTCCAAACTTCTCAAAAACGTTTGAGAGATGCCCGTTTCATTCCTGAAGGGCACTACTTTCGGAACATGCATTTAGACATCCCCCTTTTCACAATCAAAAGTGAAATTAACCGGCCGGGCAACGGCCATGCCCATGGCCACCTCTGCGGCCTTCAAGACCGCAGAGGGAATAGCGCATGAGGCATGGCAACCCGATGCCTGAGCCGCCTTGTAGACCGGGTTGGCGGTTAAAGGCATGAACAATTCTCTTAAAGAAATGGTTTCGAGACGGCCGGCCAATCGCTTAATCTGTTGACACTCCGATTCAGCGATTTCAATGGCGACCGATCTTTTTTCCGTCTGTCGAGCCCGTATGACGCATGTAAAACCACATACTCCGGGATCCACGGTGATACATGCGTCATTTAAAGATTGATTCAATTTCTCACCCGTTACTGGTTCAAAATCTCGTCACGAACAATCCCCACCAGGTGTGGGAATTTATCTGTCATATGGGGAAGCTGCATCGCTTCCATAAAGTCCTTCTCAAAGGTAGGCTCAACGGTCAGCTCAACATATTCCACATTGCGTGAACACCAATCGGCTTCAATCCGTTTTTTCGTGTTCAGAAGCGCCGCACGGCAACCGTCGCCGGCCGCGTTCCCGATCCCCTTGATCATCTCGATTTCACAATCGGGGAATAGACCCATGGTCAGGGCCTTTTCACGATCCACATGGGTTCCGAAAGCGCCGGCAATTTTCACCGTATCCACCTTGTCAAGACCCATCCGTTTGACCATCAGCTTACAACCGGCATAGAGCGCGCCCTTGGCAAGCTGGATCTGGCGGACATCCTTCTGGGTAATAACGATATCCTGGTCGATGCTTGATTCTTCCGCCCAGGCCAGAACGAACTCGGGTTGATTGGTGTCGGCATTCCTGCGGAAGCGGGGGTGATCCGCCAGGGCCTTTTTGTTGAAAGCACCAGTCTTGGTGATGACACCTGAGCTGTAGAGTTCCGCCAACACATCCAGAATACCTGAGCCGCATATTCCCTTAACACCCATTTCCTTGGGTTCGGAAAATTTTCTAAAGGCGTCACGACCGATGACCTTGTAGTCCACTTCCTTGGTGTCGGGGTCGATGGTGATGCGCTCGATGGCGCCGGGCGCGGCACGCATGCCGTATGCCAGCTGGGCGCCTTCAAGGGCGGGACCGGTGGCGCAGGAGGAAGATATCAGTTTGTGGCGGTTACCCAACACGAGCTCGCCGTTGGTGCCGATATCAATGATCAACTGATTTTCCTCGTATTTATAAGGTGCTTCGGCAATGAGCACGCCGACGTTGTCAGCGCCCACGAATCCGGCCTCATTGGGCAGTACGAACATGTATGAAGACGGGTTGATTTTAATGCCCAGATCCCTGGCCCTGATATTCATACTGTGGTGAATCACCGGCGGAAAAGGCGCAAGACCCACATACTCGGGGTTCAGCCCAAGGAGGATGTGGTGCATGGCCGTGTTAAAACCGATGGTGATATCTTCAACATCTTCAATTTTGAGACGGAGATAAGTTTTGCCCTCTTCGGGGACTTCCACCATCTCGGCTTTTTCGCCCTTTTTCCCTTTCTTCTTTTTCAGTGGTGGGAAGGTCTGTTTGATGGCTTTTTCGAGGAGTTCATTCAGTCCCTCGATGATGTCATCGCTCATGCGCTTCAACCCGCCGGGTGTCATCATGTGATAGGTAATCCTTGCCATGACGTCTTCACCGTATTTACACTGGGGGTTCATCATGGATACCGTGTCGATAACCTCCATGGTGGTCAGATCGCAGAAATAACCCGCTACCGTGGTGGTCCCCACATCGATGGCCATACCGTAGGCGTGCTCCACCTTTCCGGAGCGAACTCGAATGATTTCCTTGTCATTCCAGACACTCACCGTGCACTCCCATTTACCGTTACGAAGGGCATCAGGAAGCTCACGCAGGGTTTGGATATCAATGGTCAGATCCGTAAGCGCATAGTTCTGCTCAAGTGAATTGCAGATTCTTTCAAAATCGCCGGTGGGGTCTTCAAAGGTCGGTTTATCAACCTGCACGGTGTATAGTTTTATGGCGGGATTGTGTTCGATATAGATATCCCTGGCAGCCTTGCTGACCACCTGTTTGCCGGCTCTCGATTCTTCCGGAACAAATACCAGGATATCGTCTTGAATGGTGGCCACACACCCCAGACGAAAACCTTTCTCCTTACGTTCCTGATTGATGAATTTTTCTTCTTCTTCCGCCCACGGAGAACAATGGTCCATGCTGGAAGTGATGCCGTATTTTTCAAAACGGCCTTCCTCAACCCGCACAATGCACTTGCCGCAAACTTTCTTCTCTCCGCAAAGCGCTTCGATATCAACACCCAAAAGCCGCGAAGCCTCAATTATATTAGTGCCTTTAGGAACTTCACCTCTTCGTCCCGAAGGCTGAAAAATGACCATGACCTTTTCGTCACTCATGTGATAAATTCCTCCTCAAATGAAATTATGATGCGATCTACGCGAATATGCCAGTCAATGAATAGCGGCCGCCGGGTGGTTCCGTATTATCTCGGAAATCAAAGTTAGTAATCCAGCCCTAATATAAAGCAATAAAGAATTAGCTTTTTTACAGCAGACCTCAGTTTAAATGGGATAAATCCTAGCGAATCCGAGGCGTCACCGTGCCACGAATACACTTACAATATGAAATAGTCAGACGGCGTAATCGTTAGGTCTCTATTTTCAGATACCATTTTTTTGAAAACCGTTTCTCAGCTCGAAATACCCCACATCAGAGGCCATGAAAGCCTCCGATATGGGATTTTTGGTTTCTAAGGAAATGTTTTCCCTGATTTTCCCTCTATTATTTTTCTTTTGACCGCATTTCACGCAGACGGGCGATCATTTTGATACCTTCGGATACGGCGTTACCTGCGGACTCAGCATAACCGTCTGCGCCGAAAAGGTTTGCCACGTCCTTGGTTACAGGCGCGCCACCGAGCATGATCGCCACATCGGGATTCTTCTCCTTGATCATGTTGATAACCTTCTTCATTCCCAGCATGGTTGTGGTCATCATTGCGGACATGGCCACCACCTCGGAATCGGTCTTGAGTTGCTCGCTAACAAAGTTTTCCAGCGGCACATCGCGGCCCAGATCGTGAACATCCCAGCCGGCAACGTCAAACATCATCTTAACAAGGTTTTTACCGATATCATGAACATCGCCCTGGATACTTCCAATAACCACCTGTGCTTTGACTTTCCCGCCCTCTTCGGGAACGTGGGGACGTAGGATGTCAAGACCGCCATACAGCGCATCGGCACACATCAGGACCTCAGGCACGAAATACTCGTTTTTGTCATAGAGATCGCCCACAACTTCCATGCCGGCAGCCAAACCGTCCATAATGCCGTCCAGGGCGACATATCCCTCATCAATCCACTGCTGTGAAGCTTCTTTGCACACATCATCTTGATACTCGATAACGGATTCCTTCAATTTTGCTAACAGTTCTTCTTGTGTTGCCATGTTTAGTGTCTCCTTTCATTGTAACTTCATTTAAAAATAAAACTGATACCGCTTCGACTTATCCCTAAAGGCGACCCACCGCCGGGCTGGGCTTAGTACCATACTCGTGGCATGTATCCACACAGGCTTTCATGTTCTCTTCCTTGATGTCCGGCCAGAGATCGCAACCGGGCATGACGGCATCGACACCGCCGTCGATCATATCTTTTATATGGTCGATGGACGTCTGGACGGGCGTTTTTGGATCACAGGTCATGGTATAGGTGTCGATGTTGCCCATAAAGAGAACATCCGGGCCCAGGATCTCACGACCCTTTCTCACATCGCACTTGATATCAACGGTAATACCGTCGGCGCCGCATTCCGCCATCATGGGGAGCAGCGGTAGGGTCTGCCCGCAGATGTGAAGCAGTTTGGGGGATTTCCAGGCATTCAAAATCTTCGTCAGTCTGGGCTGAATGAATTCCTTGAAGGTTTTTGGGCTCAGGAGATCCGCTGCCACGCCGGGTTCCCTCAAGACGATATAATCACATCCGCTTTCCTGGAGATAATTACCGATCTTGATGATCATATCGGTCATGAGATCCAGAACTTCTCCCACTTTTTCCTTCTGCTTGAAAACACCCTTCAACATCAGGTCCAGTTCCAGAATCTGACCGGACTGGGTGAAGGGGCCTAGCTGCCAGCATCCGATGGGAAGCTCAGGGGCTACTTCTTTGATAATTTTGATGGCATCTTTAAGGATCGGAAGACGACCCCGCTCCAGGATATCGTCCGGGACAACCACTTCGTCCAGGGTCGACCATATTTTGTTGGGAATCGTGGGATAGAGAATATCCTCGGATTCTGCATATAGGCTGATGGTGTTGCCCATGGCCTCGGACTCCATGGTCATGTCATAGGGAATCACGACGCAGTCAAAATTCATCAGCCTCGCTGACTCGATTGCCGACATGGCCATTCTTTCCGCACTGGTATGGATTGTGGGGAAGTTGAAACCGGCCTTTTCGATCCCCGGCATGACCACCATCCCCATTCCACTGAAAAAAGGCATGATGTCAATGGGTTCTTTTCTGAGCAAACGCATCACGCGTTCTTTGGGTGTAAGTTCCGCCATCCTTGAGCTCCTTTCGAAATTTTAGTTGTTTGGTTCCTTATCTTCTTCTGTTTCTTGATTTTCCGGTTGCCGTTTGATGGTATCCGTTTACATCAATCCCTTGAGTTGTTCCACGAAATCCGGGAACAGTTTGTACAAAGGATGCGTCGGACAAACGGGAAGCTTTTTGGTCTCGGCAAACATGGTCGTTGCCAAAAATGCCTCGGCTTCAGCCACAGCCGGCAGAATCCGCGTGGCACCGGCCATGGGCCCGGAAAAAATCATGTCGTGATAATTGAAAGCAGAAAGCGCTTCCAGAGCGGAATCCGTGGAAGACCACCCTTTAAAATCCCACAGCTCTTTAAATCGTTTCAGATCCATGTAGCTGCCGTTAGAGGGTGCGCTCGCAGTGGGGAATCCCCATTTTTCTTTGATCATCCTGTTGGCAACGCCACAAAACGCCGTAGCCGGGCCGTTCATAACGGAACTGTCCACGAAGATGCTCTCGAATTCTGCGCCTACTTTCTCAATGGCATCCAGAAGTTTCTGTGTGCCGGTTATCCGCCCGGAGGGCATCTGATCATCCTGGTCAAAGGCGACCAGAAGCACATGCTTGACGCCGATATCGGCGATCTCTTTAATCTCGGTTTCAAGATCCGCTTCCCAGATAGTCAGGCTGTTATAGAACATCCGGTCCAGCAGGCCCTTTTCGGCACAATAAGCCGCACCTTCCAATTTGGGCTTCATAACCCAGGCGTCGATGCAAAAAGGCATGTCACTTTTTGCCACGACAAAATCAATAAAAGATTTAAACTCTTTGCCCGTGTTGGCGACGATATCCGCCATCCCGGGGACACCGCAATCTTCCGTATACTTGTCCTGGGTTTTCAAAAGCATTTCAGCCCGCGCTTCATCGAAGCCTTCCTTACGTTTCCCTGTAAACACCTTGTCGCCCTTCTGGAAAATTGAGCTGACACATACACAAGGGTAATCGCCCGGCTGACCGCCAAACTTCACACCGCCTATCTCACACACTTTTTGCTCCGTGCTTAACTGAAACATGCTGCCCTCCTCTGTGGTTTGAAATTATTGCCTTGAACAACCTGCTGGTTAATGGATGTCTGGTTTTAGCTGAAGCGCCATCGATTGAAAATAGTCCAAAGGTTGATTTTCCATAACCCTTTGGCTGATTTTTTGGGAAATTAAGATGGTTTATTGGAAATGATAAAAATAGGAAATAAGTGGATACTACCCGGCTGACCTTTTGGGGAAATTAAGACACCATTCATCCGATGATGTTGCTTTCAAAAATTTATCAAGGCGTGTTTCTGATCCTTT
>ERZ889078.2286-NODE-2286-length-13808-cov-17.769941_pt1 | contig 13808 bp, 12 predicted proteins | sample MGYA00521266_ERZ889078 | MGnify/ENA primary metagenome ERZ889078 (study PRJEB32303, sample SAMEA104408618) | aquatic metagenome | biome: Brackish water; feature: Pelagic; material: water | place: Baltic Sea | collected 2014-06-16T06:34:00 | depth 76,534 m ...
TACCGGGCCATGGACCCGCCATCGACCGTGATGATTTCTCCGGTTACGAAATTCGAAAGCCCTGATGCCAGGTAAAGGACCGTTCCAACCACATCTTCCGTTTTTGCGATTCTTCCAAAAGGGATACCGCTTTCAATCTGTTTCAGAAGGGTTTCATTGCTCCAGAAAGGCTGGCTGAATTTTGTCATGACCACACCTGGTGCCACCGCATTCACATTGATCTGATCCTGGGCCAGTTCAACGGCCAGGACTTTTGTAAGCATTTCCAAGCCGGCTTTGGCTATGCAATAAACCCCCATTCCCATGGCGGCCCTTTGCGCGGCGGTTGAACTGATGTTGATGATCTTTCCCGCTCCGGCTTTTTTCATGAGACGGGCGGCCCGACTCGAAACCAGATAGGCCCCTTTGAGATTGGTGTCCATGATTTTGTCCCAGAGACCTTCGTCAACTCCAACAAGAGAAGGAGTGAGAATATTCATGCCCACATTGTTCACGAGAATATCCAACCGGCCAAACCGAGTCTCCACACCTTCAAAAAGGGCTTTGACCTGGTCTGAATTCCCTATGTTTGCGGCAATGCCTATAAGATCGAGTCCCTCCTTTCGGAAATCTTCGACAGTCTGGTCAAGATTTTCCTGCTTTCTTCCACACACAATAACTTCAGCGCCATTTAAAACCATCGCCCTGGCGATGGCCATTCCCAAGCCGCGGCTGCCGCCCGTTACCAGAGCTGTTTTTCCTGTCAGATCCAAATTCATTTCACCCATGATACCCTCCTGAATGGTTTACCGGAAAAAATCTAAGTTTTTTTCAATCCTTGTTACTCCAAGATCCAACTACATTGTATATCTATCTGTCAGGTTTTTCCCATCACTCCATTACTCCGACAGTCTTGGAAACAGTTCCAAAATGTGAGAGATAATCTCTCAGAATTAAAAGCGTAAGAATCATCACCCGAGGCAGGTGACGGCCATCAGTCAGGGCTTTCGAAACGAAACTTTTCCAGGACGCCGTTTTCCAGGTCTGCATGCAACATGATGTTCCGAAAAACCTCTTTGCGGTTGAGTATAATTTTCAAAACCTCCATGGCCTGAAGGGTCGCGATGAAAGCAGGCGTCAAGGTGGGGACGCCAAAAATGGCCTCTGCGCTCTTGGTTTTGTCCCTTTCGGAATGTCCCTCGCCATAAAGAACCTGTAACCCCGGATCACCGGGGTATATGGTCATCAGCTGGCCTTCGAAGCCTGCGAGGGCGCCATGTACCAGCGGAATACCCAGATTCCGTGCCGCTTTTTCAATCACAAACCGGTCCCCCACGTTATCGAGGGCATCTACAACCAAATGCGAACCGGCAAATATTTCTTCCGCATTGGCGGCAACCACCCTTTGTGGCCGTGAGAGAATGTTAACCCCCGGATTGATGTTGCCTATGACAGCAACGGCTGCGTCCGACTTGAACGTACCAAGCATGTCCATACTGCAAAGCGCCTGACGGTTCAGGTTGGTCTCGTCGAAGCGGTCATAATCGATCACGGTCAGATTCCCGATCCCTACTCTGGCCAATAAGAGGATAACCTGCCCTCCAAGACCTCCGGCGCCGACAACGGCGACGTGGGTCTGGGCAAGTTGGAGCTGCTCTTTTAAAGAAATGGATTCCCTGTTTCGAAGGTAACGGTAGGGACAGATTCCGAGCGTCAGCGCGTGGACATATACCTCTCCCACACTCACACCTTTGTTATGAGCGATCTGCAGGGCCTGTTCATCTTTTAGAATTTTCACCCGACGTCCTGCCGGGTCATCGATGGTTATGACGCCTGAAAGAATTTCAACCTGCATTTCTTGTCCCTCCCCGGAGACTCCTTTTTCAGTTTTGGTTGAGACATGGAAAAATTATTCTTTTTTCAATTTGGCCCGCACATCGGTCTTTTCTTGACAAAATCCACGGAAACGGTAAGAATCCGTTATCTGTTTTAGTGGCAACAGTGGTTTTTTTGCATTTTCATTCTTTTTAACCGAATCAAAACCCTAAATTCAAGGAGTTATTTTATGAAGATTCTCGTAAGTGACCCCCTGTCGGATGTGGGAGTAAAAATTTTCGAGGACGCTCCGGGGATTGACGTCGATGTCAATACCGGGCTTACGCCTGAAGAACTTAAAAAAATTATAGGGTCCTACGACGGACTGGTTATTCGCAGCGCCACGAAAGTTACCTCCGAAATATTGGAGGCCGCGGAAAATCTCAAGGTGATAGGCCGGGCAGGCATTGGATTGGATAATGTGGATATTCCCGAAGCCAGTAAGCGCGGGATCGTGGTCATGAATACTCCGGAGGGGAATACCACTACCACGGCGGAGCATACCATAGCCATGATCATGGCACTTTCAAGGAATATTCCCCAGGCAACATCCTCCCTGAAAGACGGTCGGTGGGAGAAAAAGAAACTGAAAGGCCAGGAGGTTTACAACAAAACACTTGGACTCATCGGCGTCGGACACATCGGGCGCATCGTTGCGGATCGTGCCAAGGGGCTTAAAATGAAGGTCATCGTATATGACCCGTATATAAAGCCGGAAGCCATTGAAAAACTGGATCTGGAGCCTGTTTCTTTTGATACCCTGCTGGAAAGGGCCGATTATATAACTATCCATACTCCCAAAACAGATGAGACCACCAACATCATAAACGCTGAAAGCATTTCGAAAATGAAAAAGGGCGCCATGTTGATTAATTGTGCGCGTGGAGGCATTGTTAATGAAGAAGCCACCTATGATGCCCTCAAATCCGGGCATTTAGGGGGGGCTGCTTTCGACGTTTTCATCACGGAACCGCCGGGGGCAAACCCCCTCATGACTCTTCCCAACTTCATCTGCACTCCGCATCTTGGAGCTTCCACAGTAGAGGCCCAGGATAACGTGGCAAGAGATGTGGCAGAGCAGATTACGGCTTATTTGCTCCATGGAACCGTGAAAAATGCCATTAATGTTCCGAGTATCAGTTCCGAGCTGATGACCGTCTTAAGGCCTTACGTAACCTTGTTGGAGAGAATGGGCTCCATGCAGACGCAGCTTGCAGACAGTGCGGTCATTGAGGCCAATATCCAATATTCCGGAACGGTCACCCAGTACGACACGGCTCCGCTGACTACTTCCATGCTCAAAGGTTTATTGACTCCTATCCTCAAATACGATGTAAATTTCGTCAACGCGCCGTATATCGCTTCGGACAGGGGAATTAAGGTTGTGGAGTCCCGGAGCAATACCTCGGATAATTTTGCCAGTCTTGTAAAACTGACGGTAAAAACACTGGAAGGCCAGAATGTTATTTCGGGAACGATTTTCGGAAAGAGCCTGCAGAGAATTCTGCGCATCAACAACTTCTATCTCGAGGCCATCCCGGAAGGCCATAATCTCCTCATTCAAAACCTGAACAAGCCTGGTGTTATTGGGAAAATCGCTTCAACCCTTGGAGAAAACAAGATCAATATCAGCCGAATGCAGGTTGGGGAAGAAAAAGAAAAGAAAGAAAATGTCATCTTTTTAACAACCAGTGACCTGGTTCCCGATGATGTCGTCAAAGAACTCTGCAAACTTGACCACGTCATGTCTGCACGAAAGATTGAATTGTAGGAGTCAAAAATGGATGAAGAAGAAAAAGGTTTTGTTGTAAAAGACAGACGCTCCTTTGGCAAAGACGGCGCGTTGAAATCCGAACAAACGGTGAAACCGGAACAAGGCTCGGAAAAACCGGGAAAAGGCGCGAACAAACCGAAAGAGGCGCCCGAGCAAATAAAGAGTGAGGAATCTTTCCCCCTGCCGGAAGTCAACTTTTCTTCCCTGATCCTGAGTCTGAGTTCATCGGTTCTCTTTCATCTTGGCGAGATTCCGGATCCCCAGACCGGAGAAAAGAGAAAAGATCTGACCATGGCTAAACACGGCGTAGACACCATTGCCATGCTGAAGGATAAGACCAAGGGAAACTTGTCCAAAGAAGAAGGGTTGTTCGTTGAAAATGTGTTGACCGACCTCAGGTGGCGGTATGTGAAAGCTCGGTGACTTTCATGCTCTTAATGCCCTGACGTTCTCGCGAAACCAGGTTTTCACAAGGAAGGTATAATGATTCTATGCCTGGAAGCAACCCTCCATCCTTCGTATTCCATACGCCCGCCAAACTCAATCTGCGCCTCAAGATAACAGGCATCAGGGAGAACGGATACCATGACCTTGTCTCCATCATGGCGCCCGTGAGCCTCTATGATCGCATAGAACTGAAATCTGGCGCCGAAAAAGCGACAAGAATAACCTGCAGCGGATTTCCTGTACCTGATGACGAAAGCAACCTCGTTTTCAAGGCAGTGAGGGCTTTTTCTTCCTGCACCGGAATGGATCAGGGATTCCTCATACATCTTACCAAGAATATCCCCGTTGCAGCGGGTTTGGGAGGCGGAAGCAGTGACGCAGCCTGTGTCCTGATGGCCCTGAATGAAATGTGTACCTATCCCGTTTCCGAGGAAAAGATGGCGCAAATGGCTCTTGAACTTGGAGCTGACGTTCCTTTTTTTCTTCATGGGGGACCCTGTCTTGCCCGAGGTATTGGAGAGATTCTGGAGCCCATTCAAAAGTGGCCGGACCTGTGGTATGTGATTGTGATGCCCCCGATCGCCGTATCCACCGCGTGGGCATATGCCGAGTTTGATAGGTATCCATTAAAAGATGCGGAGAAGGACGTACGGGAATTAGAGTTGACAATGGATCAACATAACTATATAATGCCGGATTTCAGGGGTGAAAAGTCTCAACTGGTTCGGCTGCTGGAAAACGATCTGGAAAGAGTTACCATTCCAGCCTTTCCAGTCATTGACACAATTAAGACTCTTCTCCTTCAAGCTGGCGCCGATGGGGCCCTCATGTCCGGCAGCGGACCGAGCGTCTTCGGTGTGTTTCAGGCAAAGGACCGGTGTTTTCAGGCAAAGGAATTTCTCCAGGCAAAAAACGTGGGGAAAGTTTTCGCCGTAGATGGATTAGTGGGGTGTCGTCAAGCGGTAAGACACGGGCCTTTGGAGCCCGCATTCGGAGGTTCGAATCCTCCCACCCCAGCCAATGAGAGGGCGCATTGAGACAGGATATTAAATTTTTTGGAGGAAGCTCCAATCCGGAACTCACTCTTGAAGTCTGTCACTATTTAGGGATCAAACCAGGAAAAATAGTGGTGAGATCTTTCAGTGACGGGGAGACCCTGGTTGAGATAGGAGAGAATATTAGGGGCCGCGACGTATTTGTGCTGCAATCCACTTGTACGCCTGTGAACGATAACATCATGCAGCTTCTGATTATGATGGATGCCATGCGCAGGGCGTCAGCGGAGAGAATCACTGCGGTTATCCCCTACTATGGCTACAGCCGCCAGGACCGGAAAGTAAAGCCGAGAGTTCCCATAAGCGCGAAACTGGTTTCCGACCTGATTACAGTGGCAGGCGCGAACAGGGTAGTGTCCATGGATCTTCATGCAGGACAGATCCAGGGGTACTTCAATATTCCCGTGGACAATATATTTGCTGCGCCGGTGCTGCTGAAATATATGCAGAAGGGTTTTCACAACGATCTGGTCGTTGTGTCTCCTGACGCGGGCGGTGTTGAAAGGGCAAGAGCCTTTGCCAAACGCATGTCGGCTTCCCTGGCCATTATCGACAAAAGGCGCGAGGCTGCAAACGTAGCTGAGGCCATGAATATCATTGGAGAAGTTCAAAACAAAACAGCGATTATTCTCGATGACATGGTGGATACCGCGGGTACTTTGACCGAGGCAGCCCGTGCCCTCAAAGAGAGAGGCGCCAACAAAGTCCATGCATGCTGCACGCACGCCGTCCTGTCAGGGCCGGCCGTTGACAGAATCGAAAGTTCTCCCATTGATTCTCTCGTGGTTACCAATACAATACCCCTGCGAGAAAATGCCAGAAACTGCGGCAAAATCATCTCCCTATCCATCGCTGAACTTCTTGGCGAAACCATAAAGCGCATTCACAGCTCCGATTCTGTGAGCACGCTGTTTGTTTAGATAACCGAACACCTTATACATTGAAGGTGTTTTTTACTTTGTGAAAAATTTTATTTGGAGGTTACTGATGCAACAAACCATCCTTGCTGCCCACGTGAGAAAAGAAACGGGGAAGGGGGCAGCCAGACAATTGAGAAAAAATAAACAGATTCCCGCCATATTTTATGGTCCCTCGACGGAATCGACCATGTTGACCATAAATTTATCCGAATTCGATCGTATTCTGAAATCGGGTGGAACGGAAAACATCATTATTGATCTCCAGGTGACCACGGATGCCGGAACGGACACCAGGAAGGCAATTTTGAAAGACTATGCGGTTGATCCAGTGAAAGGCTCCTTGCTCCATGCCGATTTTTATGAAATTTCCATGGATAAAAAGATCAGTGTCAACATCCCCGTGCACTTGATAAACACCCCAAAAGGGGTGACGGATGGCGGAATTCTGCAGCATATCAGAAGGCAATTGAGCGTGACCTGCCTTCCGGACAAAATAATCGCTTCCCTGGAACTGGATGTTTCCGGAATGGAAATGGGAGATTCCCTCCACATAAGAGACATCCATCTTCCGGAAGGGGTTGACTGCGATGAAGAAGACCATTTGACCGTCGTGATCGTTGCCGCGCCCGCGGCAGTGAAGGAAGCGGAAGAAGGGGAAGAAGGGGAAGAAGGAGAGGAAGAAGCTGTTTCCGATGAAGGAGAAAGCTCTGAAGAAGTAAAGGATTAACCATTTTGTGAAAGTGGAAGGAGGTGACTGTCGCGGCAGGATTTTGTACTTGGTAGTTGGACTCGGAAATCCAGGTTCACAGTACAGAGACACAAGACACAACGCTGGTTTCATGGTCATTGAATCGTGGGGCAGAAAGCTGAAAGCGAATCTTGTCGGTTCTGGGTACCCATTAAGAAACATCCAGGCCAAGGTAAACGGGAAAAGCGTCCTGCTTCTGTGCCCTGCCACCTATATGAATCACAGCGGGGAATCTGTAAAGGCTTGCGTCGATGATGATGGTCTGGAAATCGAAAGGATTTTGGTCGTTCACGATGACCTGGACCTGCCTGTGGGCAGGGTCAAAGTCGTCAGGGGTGGGGGTCCTGGAGGACACAAGGGAATAGAATCCATAATCCGCCATCTGCACAGTAAAAATTTTGCTCGAATCAAATTGGGAATTGGACGGCCACGATACGGAGAGACCGTGGAGGAGTATGTCCTTGCTCCCTTTTATATGGATGAAAGAGAGATTTTTCACAATGTGATTCGGGTAGCGGTCAGTGCGTGTGAAATGTTTGTTTTGGAGGGGGTTGAAAAGGCAATGAATCGCATCAATTGCCTAAGCTTAGACAAATAAGGAGGAATGAAACTGATGATTGGATTAACGAAACTGGCGCCCTTTATTGGGATTTTAAGTCTCATCATAGCCTGGTTGATCTATGGTTATGTGAAGAAACAACCTAATGGAACGCCTTTAATGCAAGAACTTGAGGATGCTATCCACACAGGCGCCATGGCTTTTTTGAAGAAAGAATATTCCGTACTTATCATTTTTATAGCCATCGTCTTTATCCTTTTGGGTTGGGGGATCGCATGGAAAACGGCTATCTGCTTTGTGACCGGAGCTCTCTGTTCCATGGCGGCTGGATTTTCCGGCATGACGGCGGCTACCAGGGGGAATTCCAGGACTGCCGAGGCCGCGAATAAATTCGGTCAGGCCAAAGCCCTGAACGTCTCTTACTTCGCCGGTTCCGTCATGGGACTGGCGGTTGCAGGTCTGGGACTCTTGGGCCTGGGTGTCTGGTTCTGGGTCTACGGCGGAAACCCTGAGACCGCCCAGTATATTAACGGCTTTGCCATGGGCGCAAGTTCCATCGCCCTGTTCGCCCGTGTGGGCGGCGGTGTGTACACCAAGGCCGCGGATGTGGGCGCCGACCTGGTAGGAAAGGTCGAGGCCGGCATTCCCGAGGATGACCCTCGAAACCCCGGTGTTATTGCCGATAACGTTGGCGACAACGTGGGTGATATTGCCGGTATGGGTGCTGATATCTTTGAGTCATTTGTGGGGTCTGTCATCGCGACGATTGCCATTGCCGCCACCATGGCCATCAATACCCCGGAAACCCTTGGTGCATTTGTAAAGGCGTTCCCGGTTCTCCAGGGCCTTGATGCAACGGCTATCAAACTGAAATTTATGGCCATGCCGATTCTCGTGATAATGGTAGGTCTGCTCAGCTCTTTTGTGGGCGTGTTTTCCATCAAAATCTTCCAGAAGGGCAACCCTGCCGGCGCTCTCCGGTATACCACCTTTGTGGCCGCAATTATTTTTGTCATCCTGACCATCGGTGTAACCAAAGGTCTTGGCATGCCCATGGGTGCTTTCTGGGCGATCTTCTCGGGGCTCCTCTGCGGTATCGCCATCGGGCTTCTGGCCGAATACTACACTTCCGGTCCTCCGGTGAAACGGATTGCCGGGCAGAGCGAGACCGGCGCCGCGACGTTGATTATTGCGGGTCTGGCCGTAGGTATGCAGTCCACGTGGCTTCCGATCCTGGGTATCTGCATCGCGACCTTTGTCGGCTACCATGCAGCTGGAATTTACGGAATCGGTCTTTCCGCGGTGGGAATGCTTGCCACTGTTGGGGCTACCATGACGGTGGATGCATACGGACCCATTGCTGACAATGCCGGCGGTATTTCAGAGATGGCGGGTCTTGGTCCGGAAACCAGGAAGATTACGGACAGTCTGGATGCTCTTGGCAATACAACCGCTGCCATCGGAAAAGGTTTTGCCATCGGTTCCGCGGCCTTGACGGCCCTGGCTCTCTTTGTGGCCTTTACCCAGGCTGCCGGCCTGAAGCAGGTTATGATAGATAACCCCATGGTTGTTATTGGCCTTTTTATCGGCGGAATGGTCCCCATGACCTGTGCTGCCCTGACCATGACGTCCGTGGGCAAGGCGGCTTTTGCCATTGTTGAAGAAATCAGGCGCCAGTTCCGGGAAATCCCCGGGCTGCTGGAAGGAAAAGAAGGCGTCAAACCTGACTCGGCAACTTGTGTGGCCATCGCCACAGAAGCCGCCCTTAAAGAGATGGTCCTGCCGGGACTGGTAGCTATACTCACTCCGGTAGCCGTAGGATTCCTCCTTGGAGCGGAAACCCTGGGCGGAATGCTTCTTGGCGCGACCGTGGTGGGCGCCTTCATGGCCCTGTTCATGTCCAATGGCGGCGGGGCCTGGGATAATGCGAAGAAGTATATCGAAGAAGGCCATCATGGCGGAAAAGGTTCCAACTGCCACAAGGCGGCAGTGGTCGGTGATACCGTAGGCGATCCGTTCAAGGATACCTCCGGTCCCGCCATGAACATCCTGATCAAGTTGATGTCCGTGGTCTCACTGGTGATTGCGCCACTTCTGGTTGGTAAGGCAGGCCTGCTCCTAAGTTGGTTTTAATTGGATGAGCCTATATAAATCGTAAAAAGATGGCGACGGCCCGTGACCTGCGAAGGATCTACCCGCGGGGCCACGGGCCCGAACCGTCCCTTCTTTTCTCATCTGTTCAATAGCGTTATGGATTGGAGGTATAGATGTTCCAGGTGGGAGCTTTAGCAGTTTATCCTGCGCATGGAGTCGGTATTATTGAGAGAATTGAATGCCGGGATATTTCCGGTTGCAGGCAGGAATTTTATGTCATGCGAATTCTCGACAATAACATGATCATAATGATACCTACCAGCAATGTGAATAATGTGGGTTTGCGAGACATTATAGAGGAGACCGAGATTCCCAGGCTTTACGCCATTCTCAAAGATCGGGATGTGACTCTCGACAACCAGACATGGAATCGCCGATACCGCGAATACATGGACAAAATTAAGACCGGATCCGTATTTGAAGTGGCTGAAGTCTATCGCGATCTGTTGATCCTTTCAGTAGAAAAGGACCTTTCTTTTGGTGAAAAGAAAATGCTTGAAACAGCGAGGACCCTGCTGGTAAAAGAGATCTCCCTTTCCAGGCAGGTGGATGAATCAGAGATTGAAAAAGACCTGGATGGGTTTTTTGCCTGACAACCGAAGGCCTGTCCCGTTTATTTGCTCAAGAGCTCTTTCCAATACAACCTGTTCCTTTCGTGTTGGTTTTTCCATCCCCCTTACCATGTTATCCGAACTCATTTCTTCTGCCGCTAAACCGTGCCTGAACAGGGTTTTCCATCAGGCGCTAAATCCTTTTTCATCCGTTAGCGCGTCGTACCTGTGGAGAAAGATTGTCCTTTTTTGTGTTGCATGAGAATATGAAGGATATCAGGCTGGATGTTTTCCTGTCAATGAACGAACCCGGTCTGTCGCGATCCAGGATACAGTCTTTGATAAAAGAGGGAAATGTCAAGGTAAACGAAAATTTATCCAAACCGAGCCAGCGGCTTAAATGCGGGGACAGGGTCGACATCAGCGTTCCTCCTCCATCTGCTGTAAACCTGGTTCCGCAGGATGTAAATTTTTCTGTAATCTATGAAGATAGATCCCTCATTGTTGTGTCAAAGCCTGCAGGTGTCGTTGTGCACCCTGCCCCCGGGCATTCCGAGGGGACATTGGTCCATGGCTTGCTGAAGCATTGTAAGGATCTTTCAGGTATTGGAGGAGAACTCAGACCGGGAATTGTGCACAGGTTGGACAAAGACACATCCGGCCTTCTGGTGGCTGCAAAGAATGATAGGGCACACCTGTCTCTTGCCCGCCAGTTCAAATCGGGCGAGGTCAAAAAGGAATATGCCGCAATTGTACATGGTCGAATGAAAACCAATGCGGGCGAGGTGAATCTTCCCATAGGCCGTCACCCTGTCAATAGAAAAAAAATGACTGTCGTTTCCAAAGGGGGAAGGCAGTCAATAACCAGATGGCAAAAGGTCGAGGAGTTTGAGGCGGGTTTCTCCTTCCTGTCGATTTTGCTAAAAACAGGCAGGACTCATCAGATTCGCGTGCACCTGTCTCATATTGGGTATCCTCTGGCCGGCGATTCTGTCTACGGACAAGGGCTCAGCTGGTGGAAAAGGAATTGCCCTGCTGGCAAGTTGCTTTCTTGCCAGGCCCAAAGACAGATGCTGCATTCCTTCCACCTGGGCTTTACCCATCCGGAAAATAATACCTTCATGGAGTTTGAAAGTCCTTTGCCACAGGATATGGTAGAACTGCTGGAAGCCCTGCGGATGGGGGGTTTGGAAAATCTCCCGGACTTAAAATTACAGGGAAGTTAACAAACATACTTGACATCGAGGAGAAACATGTTAAGATTATAGGTCTTGAAGTAAAATTTCCTGCCTTGTGGGGGATTCGGCAAAGACCGGATATCTGAATCGACTTCGAAACTACTCTACTGAGGAACCTTCTCTGAAACGCTCATAAATGAGTTTTGCTTGCCGTTCGCCGCTTTCATCTAACAGGTTTTGCCTTTCAGCATGGGCTGGTCGGTGAGGTGATTCATGCCCTTGTGGCTCAGCAGTGAAGCCTGTTGCAGTAGAATGAAACGGCTGCATAATGCAGGCGTTTTAACGCTTAAGTCGATTCGTACCTTGCTTGATAATATTCCCCCTTCAGCATCATTGATCAGGCTGTGGAAAAAGGCAGAGTATGATCGTTATTTTTTAAAAATGGAGACGAACCATGAATCTTGTTGAACTCAAGAAATTAAAAATCAGTCGACTGACCGAGATGGCAAAAGAATTTCGTATTGAAGGTGCCTCCGGAATGCGGAAACAGGATCTTACTTTTGCACTTCTTCAGGCACACTCTGAACAAAACGGCCTGATTTACGGCGAAGGCGTACTTGAGATACTTCCCGATGGTTTTGGCTTTTTAAGGGCGCCCGACGCCAACTATCTTCCCGGACCGGATGATATTTACATATCTCCTTCTCAAATTAGAAGGTTTAACCTCCGAAAGGGCGATACCGTTACCGGTCAGATTCGACCTCCGAAGGAGTCTGAGAGATATTTTGCCCTTCTTAAAGTGGAAAACGTAAACCATGAGGATCCGGAGATCTCGCGGGAGAAGATACTTTTTGACAACCTGATCCCCCTTTACCCTGAGGAAAGGATCAAGCTGGAAGTGGAACCCGACAATTATTCCACACGAGTTATGGATATGATGACACCTCTGGGCAAAGGACAGAGGGCTCTCATCGTTGCTCCCCCAAGAACCGGTAAAACCATGCTGCTGCAGAATATCGCCAACAGCGTTACCGCCAACGACAAGAGCATTCACAAGATCGTTCTGCTTATTGATGAAAGGCCCGAAGAGGTCACGGACATGATTCGTTCGGTGGATGCAGAAGTGATCAGCTCAACATTTGATGAACCGCCGCAGCGGCATGTACAGGTTGCGGAGATGGTAATAGAAAAGGCCAAAAGACTCGTTGAACATAAACTGGATGTGCTGATTCTTCTTGACAGCATTACCCGTCTGGCCAGAGCCTATAACTCTGTTGTTCCGCCCAGCGGAAAAATCCTCTCAGGCGGCCTTGATTCCAATGCCCTTCACAAACCAAAACGCTTTTTCGGAGCTGCCCGAAACATTGAGGACGGGGGAAGTTTGACTATCATCGCAACCGCCCTTATTGATACGGGAAGCAGGATGGATGAAGTCATTTTTGAAGAATTTAAGGGAACGGGAAACATGGAAATTCATTTAGATCGGAAACTCAGCGACAGGCGCGTTTTTCCGTCTATTGATATCAATCTTTCCGGAACACGGAAAGAGGAGCTTCTTCAGAACGAAGCGGATCTTAACAGGATCTGGATCTTGCGCAAACTGCTTGCCCCCCTGACACCCGTTGACAGCATGGAATTTCTACTTGAAAAAATTAAAGGAACAAAAGATAATAAAGAATTCCTCGACTCCATGAGCAGTTGAGCACTCCGCGGAAACAGCACGGGGTTTTAGGCTTAAGCGAGGAGTTAATCTACATTGAAATAAGGAGAGAAGAAACCGATGAAAGAAGGTATCCACCCCGAGTATCATAGAACAACTGTCAAATGCGCCTGCGGTAATGAATTTGAAACGGGATCCACCATAAAAGAAATCAATATTGAAATCTGTTCCAATTGCCATCCGTTTTATACCGGCAAACAGAAACTCGTTGATTCCGCGGGAAGAGTGGAGCGCTTCAGAAAGAAATACGCCCAGTTTAACCAGGGACAGCAGGAAACCAACGCGCAGGCATAAGAAATAGTCCTTAAAACATGCAATGAGCTGTTAGCCGTTAGCTATTAACTGTATCATATCAAAGTGTTGTCAGATAATGCAGTGTCATGAAAAAGTGAGCTTTCCAAAGCAGAGAAAAGTTCATGCAAATGGTTGCAGTCATTAAGCTAACGGCCAATAGCTAATTGCAGATGTTAGGTAGTACGTAATTTACCCATCGGCCAGCCTGTTGAGACCTCGCAATCCCCCCTGACGCAATCGAAACCGGATCGGTATATGTGCATCCCGGTTACGCAACATGGCTCTTAGCGGATTAGCGTAAAGAATCGGATTTTTCGGAACCGAGGTGTCATGTTCAGGCCTCCGGCTCGTAGAGCCGGAGGCCTGAAACCTGGGGTCTGAGCATGGTCTATTCGACAACAGATCAAAATATCACGATAGTCCGCGATGAACCGAAAGGTTTTTCGTGAGCGACTTTCTTAAGCAGTCGCACGCATGGGAAAGGCCAAAGGTTATGTTCGGAAAAATTAGAGAGATCGAAGATCGATACGTCGATCTGGAATTCAGCCTCAGCC
>ERZ889078.2290-NODE-2290-length-13800-cov-6.751546_pt1 | contig 13800 bp, 11 predicted proteins | sample MGYA00521266_ERZ889078 | MGnify/ENA primary metagenome ERZ889078 (study PRJEB32303, sample SAMEA104408618) | aquatic metagenome | biome: Brackish water; feature: Pelagic; material: water | place: Baltic Sea | collected 2014-06-16T06:34:00 | depth 76,534 m ...
AGCTAGCATTACGATAATCAAAGAACTTTCCTTTATACAAAACTATACAATCTCCGCTATCCTCACAATAAGAATTATTGTCTAAAACTTTTATACCCCACACATCACCAAAATAACCAGTAACTGAATAATTTCTAGCTTGAGAAATAAATTCAACCAACTCTTTTGATTTGGCGTCCAAATCTTCTCGAGATGCCGTAGTGTTTACCATGGTAAGGGCTGAGGTCAAAATAATTACAAAAATAGCTACTACTACCAAAATTTCAACCAGACTAAATCCTAATTGGTTTTTCTTTACATCTTTCAAAATTTTTCTGCCCCGAACGTAGTCGAGGGATATTTTCATTCTGGACATTAGCGCCCAACGTTACTAGTTAATGAGTAGATAGGATTGATAATTGAAATTGCCACAAAGCCGACCACCAAACCAATCATAATCAAAAGTGCTGGTTCAAGCATGGTGGATAAATTCTTGGTAGTATTATCAACCTCCAGTTCATAAAAGTCTGCTAAGTACTCTAAAACTTCGCTCAGATTACCCGAACTTTCACCTACTCTAGCCATATTAGCTAACAAACTTGGAAAATATTTTCTGTCACTTAGGGCTTCAGCCAATGAGCCACCCTTTAGTATTCGATGATAAACTGCATTGGTTTCTTTTTTGTAGCCATCATTAGTCAAGGTTTGGGAAACTATCTGCAAGGCTCGATCAATGGTAATACCACTGTCTAAAAGTGATCCTAAAGTACGAGCAAATAAGGCCAGATTGAGATGCTTGGAGATATTGCCCATTATAGGCAGCCTCAATATAATCAAATGAAGAATAAGCCTAGTAGACTTAATCTTTGCCATAACTCTAAAAATAATAAGAAGCAAGACTATAGCACCAACAAGCCACATCCAATAATTTACCATGAAGTCGGAAATAGCTATAAAAATTTTAGTAGTGGTTGGTAAATCAATTTTTAAAGTATTAAAAAATCCTAATATCTTTGGCAGAACAAACACAGATATAACTACCACCAAACCTATAATAGCGACAATGACTAAACTTGGATAAATTGCCGCTGCTTTTATTTTTGATCTAAGTTCATAGCTTTTACGCTGTTGAATGGCCAACAGATTAAGATTTTTAGCCAGTGTACCCCCTTGTTCACCGACCGCAACCATATTGATAAATAGGGCATCAAAATCTTTAGGATATCTTTTCAAGGCCTCTGACAAACGATTACCCTTTCTAACATCCTCAAGTACTATTTCTAAACGCTTTGACAAAACTGGTGAAGCATTATCTTTGAGAGTTTCAAGAGCTGTATCAATCGACATACCAGCCTTGATCATGACCGATAAATGCTTGGCAAACATAACCCGCTCTATCATCTTGACCTTACCAAAAACCATCTGGCCTTTTTTCTTGACCTTCTTGCCGGGCATCTCACCTTTGACTGGCTCTAGCATGACAATCGTCCCCTCCTGGGCCGCTAATTTATTTTTGGCCTCTTGAATACTCATCGCCTCAATACCACCAGTAACAACTTTACCTTTATTGTCTGCTAATTTGTAATTAAACAACATATGTTTTATTTCCTGTCCCGTGATACCGCTTGCGGTATTTTACGGGATTATTCTTTAGTAACTCTAAATATTTCTTCAATAGTAGTTTTACCAGAGATAACTTTTTGAAAACCGTCTTCCAGCATAGTTTTCATACCATTGGTTTGAGCTGCTTTTTTGATCTGGTCAGAGTCAGCTCGATTGGTAATCAATTCTTTTATATTATCTTTTACCTGCAATACTTCAAAAATACCAACTCGACCAGCATAACCGCTATGATTACAAGCATCACAGCCCTTGCCCTTATACAGTCTAATTTCTTTGAGCTCGTCCATATTAAGAAATTTTTCAATGTCTACTTGACGTTTTAAGTCACTTATTTCCTTCTCAGTCAAAGAATAACTAACAATGCATTTCATACAAATATGTCTGACCAAACGTTGGGCAATAATCACATTGACTGTAGAAGCTACCAAAAATGGCTCTATTTTCATATCAAGCAAACGAGGCAGGGAAGTAGCCGCATCGTTGGTATGAAGGGTAGATAATACTAGGTGACCAGTCATGGCAGAGTTGATTGCAATACTAGCTGTTTCTTCGTCTCGGATTTCACCAACCATGATGACGTCTGGATCTTGACGAAGTAGCGACCTGAGGCCTTGGGCAAAAGTCAGATTAGTTTTAGGATTTACCTGGATCTGATTTACGCCCTCAAGATCATACTCGACTGGGTCTTCAATTGTACAAATGTTTATATCACGCTTATTCAAAATTTTTATCAAAGCATACAAACTAGTAGTTTTACCAGAACCCGTAGGACCAGTTACCAAAATCATACCATAAGGTTTTTGTACTGCGGTGCTAACTTTTTCTAGGTCATCAGAAGCCATGCCCAAATCCTCCAGAGTAAACTCCTTGCCCTTGGAAGACAACAAACGCATAACTATTTTTTCACCATGAGTGATTGGTACCACTGAGACTCTAATGTCTACTTTTTCCCCTTCTACTTGAGTAATAATTTTACCATCCTGAGCCGCTCGACTTTCGTCTGTTCTCATCTTGGATAAAATCTTTATCCTAGTAACAATAATATCTAAAATATTTCTAGGCAAACGAAGCACATCATATAAAATACCGTCGATCCTAAAACGGACAATGATTTCTTTTTCTGCTGGCTCAACATGAATATCAGAAGCGTGATTGGTGTAAGCATAGCTAAACAAATCATCCACCAAACGAACTACCGAAATGCTCTCAGCCTTGGCACCCTGTGCCTTTATAGCCTGCTTTTGAATACTAGAAGCATATTCTTGTTGGATAGTCTTACGATACAAACCAAAATTATTTTCTATGTCATATTCTGTTGCATAATATGGCACTACTACGTCACCAACTTTCTTTTCTACAGCTTTGATCATGGAATAATCAAAGGGATTGCTCATTGCTACCTTGATGCCCTCTTCATCTCGTTTGAAAATAAGCATTTTTTGTTTACGAGCTACGATCTCTGGCAAAAGCTGCAAAGCGTCTGCTTGAATTTTTTCCTTGCTTAGATTAACAAATTTAAAATGCAAAGAATTAGCAATTAATTGACCAATCTCTTCCGATTTAATCAAGTTTTGTTTGATCAAGAAAGTAATAAAATCTTTTTGGCTATCTTGAGCTGTCTTAAGAGCGGTATCCAAAACACTAGACTCAATCAAGCCTATTTTGCTAATTATATTATGTACCTTGGCATCGGAAATAATTTGCGACATATTTTTATCCCGCACCTTTTGGCGCGAATTAATTATAAATTCTTTACCCTACCCCACAAAAGGTGCAGAGTTTATTTATCAATTTGTTCTATCGGTTCATTAATTTGTGAATGAGACTGATCATTGGGTGGCCCAATCACTGAAGTGTCACTATGATTATTAGCTACCCTTGCTTTTTTACTTTGAGTCTTAGAATTTAAATATTGACTTACTTTATCAACTATTGTTGCCAAGGTAACATCGTCCTTTACTAAGTAATCAACTGCCCCCAAATCTAAACCTTTTTTAACATCGTCCTTTTGTCCTAAATTGGATAAAATGAGTACCGGGATATCCTTGGTAGCTGGATTTTTTTGTAGCTCAGTCAAAACTTCAAAACCACTCTTCTTTGGCATAATCATATCCAAAATAATCAAATCTGGATCACTGATTTGTGCTTTTTCCAAACCCTCCTCACCATCAGCCGCTAGAATTACCTCATAACCATGCTCACCTAACTCGGCTTGATAAACTTTGCGCAAAAAAGTATCGTCATCAATAAACAAAATTTTTGCTTTTACTTCTGCCATATTATTTTACTAAGTTATTTATATCTAAAATCAAAACCGGCAAACCTTCATCAGAAACAGCTACGCCCTTTAAGTAATCCAGATTCTTCAACACCTGAGGTGTATTTTTGGCAATTAATTCCCGTTCGTTTATGTTACTAAAAATAGGTAAGGCTAATTTCTCACCTTTGTACTTTATAATAGCTATATATTTTGACAGGGCTGCTATTTTTGGTAAATTCATTTCTTTTGGCAAAGCCGTCATCTTGTATCTAGCTTTATCGTGCACAAAAATTTTTGTTTTATTAAAATCTCTCACTTCGGGCAATTTTATTATCCTGTCAATAAAAGAAAGTGGAATTGCCAAGGTGTAATCTGCAATCTTAAAAGTTAGACCCCTAAATACTGACAACGGCAAAGGTAGCTTAATGCTAAAGGTTGCTCCTTTACCAGACTTACTCTCGACTAACATATCTCCGTCTAGGCTTTCAACCTTAGCCTTGACCAAGCTAAGCCCTACTCCTCGACCAGAACTAATACTAACGCTTTTACCTCTAGAAATACCAGCTTTAAATATTAAATTTTTTATTTCTGAGACTGTTAATTTTTTGGCAGCCACTCGGCTAATAATTTTGTTTTTAACTGCCATATCCATGATTTCTTGCCAATCAATACCTTGGCCATTGTCTTTGACTACTATCTTCATTTGATCATTGTCTAGTGAAACCACTACCTCAATTCGACCATTCTTTTGCTCTCGAGTGATGCCATGAGCTACGGCATTTTTCAACAGCTGGATTAATATTTCTATGAGTTCATCTAAAATAGCCTTATCTAAAGACAAGTCATTATCCTCTATCACCAAATCAACATTCTTTCCTTCATCTTTGGCAATCTCCCTAACTAGATAAGGCAAAGAAGAAAAAATCTGAGCCAAGGGCACAATTCTAATTTTTTCTAATTCACGTCGCAGGTCATTGACAATCCTGTCAGCATTTACTGATAGTGACAACAACTTGGCTTTACCCAAGCTTTTGACAATAGACTTTGTCTCCATAACATTGACCAAAAGATCGTCAGACATATCATAAAGTCGATTAAGATTTTCTACTGGTACAGAAATTTCTGCAACTGTTGGTATACTACCCAAAAGATGTTTCTCTTGCCGATAAACATTCTTGGTTTTTATTTTTTTGCCTTGTTTCCTTTGTTTGAGGCCCCCTACAAGCAAATTTATCTGTTTAGTTAAATTTATTTCTCGATTATTTTTTTTGATAGATTTAAGATTGTTATCAAAAACTTCTATGGTATCGATAAATAATTCTAAAATATTTTTATCAATCATTAATCTTTGCTGGAAAGCAGCGTCAATTATACTTTCCATAGCATGAAACAGATTAACTGTTTTTTTATAAGCCATAGTAGCAGCCGCACCCTTCATGGAGTGAATCAAACGAAAAATATTTTCAATCAAATTCTGATTGTCCGGACTTCTTTCTAAAGACAAAAACAGGTTAGTCAGCTTATTTAACTGATCTTTGCTAGTAGAAATATATAAATCTTTGTATTTGGCACTAACCATAAATTTTGACTTGCTCCCACAAATTTTCTAAATCTAAAATATAAACCTTGCGTTTATTGACCTTTATATACTTATTAAATTTCTTTTTACTACGATCAGTAAAAACTTGTTTTACTCTGATAGTATTGTCACCGTCATCAACCTCTAGGCCATAATAATCCCCCTGATAGTCAAAGAGTAGGCAATTCTTACTACGAATACGCTTTACTCTTAAATCCAAAATTTTGGCTGTGTCCAATAAAGTAATTATTTTTCCACCATGGTAAACCAAGCCCAAAACATTTTCTGGAGCACCAGGAATCAAAGTAATAGCCTCACAAGCAATAAACTGACTAGTTGGCAAAAGTGGCAACGCCCAAAGCTCATCAGCTAAATGAAATAATGTAAATTTGTATATCTTAACTGGCATAATCACTTTTATCACCAACTAAATTATTTAGATTGTCTGTTACTTTGTTTAAAACGGCAGAAGATTTATTTAAAGAATTTATGACCACTAGTTGTTTATGAATTATTTTAGTGATATCATCGGCATTATCCACCAAAGACTTGGCAGATTTATTGAAGCCCAAAATCATAGAATTTATCTTATCAGCATCTTGATGAGTATCTTCGGTCTCCTGACTAATAACCTGTGTGCTTTTAGCAATACTACCAACATTACCAACAATTTTATTCAAAAAATTAATAGTCTGCCCCACTATTTGGATACTTTTATTAGTTTCCTGCCATTCATAGACACTTGATTGTTTGGCTTGTTTAATTTGGCGACTCATATCAGCCACCAAGGCCTGGATACTACTAGCTGCTTGTTGACTAGTTATGTTAAGCTCTCTAATCTGAGATACTAGACTAGAAAATTGTTCACCAAAAGCTGTTTTATTGGCCTCAATAGAAACATTGAGACTCAAGAACTTTGCTGTATCGGCTAAGACCTCTACTCGCTTGGTAATATCAGCTACTTTATCAGCATAAGCATCCAAAGCTTGGCTCAATTTCTGATTCTCTGTTACCAAATGTTTTACTGCTACTAAACTATCTAAAGCCGCTTGAGACTTATCACCACTTTCACTAGCTAACTTGTCTATATTAGCCGTACTCTGAGCAGAACTCTTGGTCTTGATGGCAATTTGATTGAGAGACTTAACAATTTGAGCCACTGCTTTTTGGCCAGTCTTTAGACCTTTTTGTTGATCTTGGCTATTGAGCAATAAATCCTGAGAAATATCACTATCATTTTGACTAATATCAGACAAATTTTGTACTGACTTTGACAAGTCATCAACTACTTTCAATAGTTCATTGAGAGCTAGCTGGATTGGTCTGGTGACTACCCGAGAAAGAAAACGAGTGGCAATCAAAGATAGAAAAAACACAAAAGCCAAAGATATAAAAATCCCAAGCATGATACTCCTCATGGTTTCTGGATTGTTTAGGAGTTGAGTAGAGTTCGGGTCACTTGAATAAACAACAATAAATAAAATTAACAACGGTAAAATAGATACCAAAACAAACCAGGAAATAAACTTCAGGTAAATTTTTGTTTCTGCTATTTTCACTTATTTCCTATCTATTTTTATTTTTTATGTTAATAAATTATAACATATTTTGGCACTAAAAACAAAATCCCGTTTCTAGTAAATCTAGAAGCGGGATCTGATATAAAATTCTAAAACTTATGGCAAGTATTCTTTGACCAAATCTATTATTTCCTGATCTTGATTACCCTCAGCCTGAGTCAAAACTAAACGTAGACGATCAATCTCTGAGCCTTCAAAATCTACACCAAATGTTTTTTGATTAATAGCCTTAATTTTCTCTAGACTATCTCTCAAATCTTCTATATTAGAATCGTAGAGACTGATACCGAAACTAGTCCAGTAACCTAACTTGGCCCAAGGAGCTGTTTCTTTCAAGTCATTTGCTACATCTCTGGCCGAAGCCAAGTCTCCTATTCTTAAATAGGCTGTGCTCAACTGATTTAGAAGGTCGGGACGATTAGGGGCGATGTTTCTCAGGCTAGTCAGTAAACTAATATCCTCTATAGCATAGTTAGGATTTACGCCGGTTGCTCTTTCATAAAAATAAGATAAAAACAAACCGAGTCGAACATCCTCTGGATTTTCATAATATAGTTCTTCTAAAAATTCTTCTGTTTGATTAAAATATTTTGTCTTAATATCATCTGGCACACTAGAACTGGTCAAAACATTGCTAGCCATTCTAGAAATAACCTCTGCCTTCTCAGTATTACCTAAGGCAGACATATTCACTGACTCACGCCAAGTATTGAGAGCCACATTAAAATCACTTCGGCCCCTGGCCTCGCTAATCATCTTACTAGATTCCAGTAGCAAGGTATTACTTCGGTATGGTCGCCAAATCATAGTAAAAATAAGCACACCTACCAAAATAACTATCAGTGGTATATAGATGTAGTATTTCTGCTTACTTCCAAGAAAGTGTGGCAAACGCCATTTTTTCTTAGTGCCTAAACTAAATAAATAAGCTATTATCAAATAAAAAGTTATGTTAATATTTAAACTATCAAATATAAACAAATCTTGGAATAAAAATCCCAAAAGAAAAGCTATCCAGAAAAAGCTAAAAAACCATTCTTTCTGTTTTTTTGCTTTTTTATAAAGGTAAAATATAAGGTAAGCAAAAATAGCTAGATATAGACCTAAACCTAGAATCCCTCCTTGGATCAAATGCTGGAGCAAAACGTTATGTGGTCGATCAAACCAAATCTCAGAACCAACATGTTGATATATTTCTGGTGGAAAGTACTGATTGAAGACGTGTCTAAAGTTTTCTTCTCCCCAACCCAAAATTGGCTTTTCTTTGACCGACTGAATAGTACTGCCCCAAATGTGCCAACGAGAATGTATGGTAGTGTCCTGCCAGGACATACTAGTAAACTTGTTGAGAAAATATGAATCCTTTACCCAGGTATTATCCTTTTGCTGGTACACTAAAGCAACAAAAGCCAATGCTAAAACCAAAAGTCCAACAACCAAATAATACCACTTATCTCTTTTCTTACGATTAAACCAAAGATAAAATATGGTCAATAAAAATCCGAAAACAGCTAGGCCCAAGAAAGCCCCTCTAGTTTGACTAATTACCAGGGCAGTCACAAAAAACACAACACTGGCTCCGTACCAAAGATAGACCCATGACCAAGATCTTTTTTTGAGATATTGGATAAACAAAAGATATAAGGCAACAACTGAATTCAAAAACATATACGCACCTACATAGGCTGCATTGCCTAAAGTAGAAGTAGCTCTAATACCACCATGTGACTCTGCTATAAATGATAGATCCAACCTTTGACCAATGGCCATCAGTGAAGCTACCCAGGCTGGTATCAAAGCAAAATTAAATAGTAGGTGCCAATCTTTTTTCTCTCTCATCAAACCCAGAAGGACAAAGATATAAATGAAAATATAATACCACCCCACTAGACCGTCCATTCTTTCAAAATTGCTCCAAAAACTAAAAGTAAAATTACCACCAAGTATACTAGAAATCGTCAAAGAAAGAATAAACAAGAATATAATAACTAGGCCCTTATTAAAACGAAATTTGTATTTTGAATTGCTGAGCCAGAGCCACAAATAGATTCCCAGAAGGACATTGACAATCAAACGAAACATTAAGTTTCTAGGCACAATATATGGAAAATAAAATGTATCAACAGTTACCAAAGGAGCAAACAAAATCACTAGTAGCAATATTTTCCCTACCAACACCAAATAGTCATCAGCTGTTTTTAGGCTCTGAAAATAAGCTTTTATTTTTCGTAAAATTTTCATATTTCTATTATTTATTAGGCTTTACTAAGACGAAGATATTATCTCTTACATTTATAGGAATGGCAAGCTTTCTCCATATTGGTTTATCAAAAAATACCGATAAAACCTTGAAAAAACCTATTCCCTTAGAATTATGGAAAATATGGAAAATATAAGGTAAAGAAAATTTCTTACCTATTTTCTTTTTGGCAATTACCTCAAAACCAGCTTGGGTAAACAAATCTTCTAGATTTTTGTAGGTATAATACATTAAGTGTTCCGGTGGCACGATGAGTTGCCAGCGCTTACCCAAAATTTTGGCCCACAGACTACCACGGTCAATTGTATTGACTGCCAGGACACTATCTTCACTCATCATTGATCTAAGTTTTTTTAGATAGGTCAATGGATCTGGCAAGTGCTCAAGTACATCCCACATAGTCACTAGATCAAACTTATCGTCAGTCTCGACTGATTCCAGATCTTTGCCAGCCCAAGCTTGATGACCTTTGTCGTGAGCTAGTTTGCTAGCATACTCCGATATATCTATACCATAAGTTTGCCAGCCCTTGGTTTTGGCTAGATCCAAAAAATAACCAGTAGCTGAACCAATATCAAAAATTCTTCTGCCCGGAACTAACTTAGCAAAAGAATCTAGGTGTTTGAGAAAAATCTCTCGCATCATTTCTTTGTCTTGATCATAGTCAGTATAACCAAACTTATGATCTTGATCATCTTTATGAAAATAATTCTTAGAATAAACATCGTCTAATATATTTGGTACCGGCCAAACAAAAACTAGATCACATTGCTGACAACGATGTAAATCATAACCATTTTTTTGACAAAAGAGTCTATGTTTTTCTCCCCGGCAAATAGGACAAACTATTTTTTCCATAATCGTTTCAAAAACAGCCGCCAGGGAGCTCTAATTCCTTCGGAAATTATCTGATTGGAAATTTTTGACTCACCTTCACGACGACTAGCAAAAATTATCGGGACTTCTTTGACTCGTGCTCTATATTTGTGTATGAGATAAAATTTTAACTCAATCAAAAAAGAATAACCAGCTGAACCGAAGTCAGAAAAATCCAGCTTTTGTAAGTAAGGCCGACTAATACACATAAAGCCAGCCGTAAAATCATTAATTGGCAGCCCAGTCAAAATCTTGGCATAAGTATTTCCAAAGCTACTTAATTTTTTGCGCCAAAACTCCCAATCAGCTACTCCGCCACCTTTGACGTAGCGAGAACCAATTATCAAATCATAATTATCATTATTGGCTAAAAAATCTTTTAAATATTTTGGTTGATGAGAGCCATCTGCATCCATGGTGATGACTGAACGTACTTCAGGATCAACCATCACCTGCTTCATGGCAGTGATGTAGGCATTGCCCAGGCCATCTTTAATTTTTCTCTCTAAAATAAATAAGTTTGGATACTTAGCCATTAATTCCTTGACTACTTCGGCAGTTTTATCTGGTGAGCTATCATCGATTACCAAAATGTTTATATCTGGTAAAATGTCAAAAATTTCTGGAATAATTACCTTAACATTATCTCTTTCATTGTAAGTCGGGAGTAAAATTACGTCTTTCATATCTTGGCTAAAAATAAAAAAAATCTTAAATATTTTTGTCTAAAACTAGTTAAAATATTTGACAAAAGTAGGTTGTTCTTATTATAATATAAAAAGTAATTTAATTCAACTGAATGAGGAAACTAGTCTTATTTATTGGTGATGTTATTCTACTTTACGCCTCATTAGCCGCCACTCTGTGGCTAAGATACGGCTATCTAGACAGTGAACTATGGCAAGAACATCTAGGTCCATTTTCACTGGTTTTTGCTATTTGGATAATTGTTTTCTTCATCAATCGCCTCTATGAAATAAGGCGAATCAAAAAAGACTTTAAATTTTATGGTCAATTGATCCAAAACCTACTTATCAACGCCCTCTTGGCGGTGCTAATTTTCTATACTATTACTGGACACTTTTCTGATATTAAACCGCAAACCATTTTAGTAGTCTTATTGTTAATCTTCGCCGTGCTATTCTTGCTCTGGCGTAAAATATTTTATCAGATTGTTTCTGGTAAAGCTCTACAAAATAATTTGGCTATTGTTGGCATTAGTCCGGAATCTTTACTATTGGCTGAAGAAATTATTACCAAACCAGAACTAAGTTATAAATTGAACTTAATCGTTAATCCTGATCATTCCGACATACCGGAAAAATTTCAAGTAGTAACTATCATAAAAGATATAACTGATTTAAAAAATCAACTAATCAAAAATAAAATCAATACTGTCGTAGCAGTAAATAATTCTAGTTATAGCCCAGAAGTAGCTCGCTATCTTTTTGAAAGTATTGATCTAAAAATACAATATTTTAATCTGACTGACTTTTATGAAAAAATAACTGGCAAGATTCCCATTACCGCCTTGGAACGCAATTGGTTTTTAGAAAATATCAGCCAAAAAAATAATCAGCTCTTTATTGTGGTCAAAAGAGCTATTGATATTTTGTTTGCCGCATTCTTTGGTCTAATCTCTCTAGTACTCTTACCTTTTATTGTTTTACTTATAAAACTAGAGTCTAAAGGGCCATTAATTTACAAACAAAAAAGAGTTGGCCTTAGCAACAAAGTATTTACTGTCTATAAATTCCGCTCCATGGTACAAAATGCTGAAAAAAATGGAGCTCAGTGGGCCCAAAAAAATGACGCTCGAGTCACCAAAATTGGTAAATTCATGAGAAAAACTAGACTAGACGAAATCCCTCAATTTTGGAATATCATTATTGGCAATATGAGTTTTGTCGGTCCGCGACCAGAACGTCCTGAATTTGTCGAGCAGCTAAAACAAGAAGTGCCTTATTATAATGAAAGACATTTAATCAAACCTGGTCTCAGTGGTTGGGCGCAGATCAATTATCCTTATGGCGCTAGTGTTGAAGATGCCAAACAAAAACTTCAATACGATTTATTTTATATCAAAAATCAATCAACTGCTTTGGACATCTCTATAATCCTCAAAACAATCAATACATTATTTAATATAAGTTTAGGAAGATAAAATGAAAACTGTACTTATAACCGGCGGCGCCGGTTTTATTGGCTCAAATATTGCAGCCGAACTACTCAAGCGTGACTATCAAGTAAAAGTACTTGATAATTTAAGCACTGGTCATTTAGAAAACTTAGATCCAATAAAAGATAAAATAAAATTTATCAAAGGCGATATCAATGATTTTGATCTCTTGAAAAAAGAATTGACCGATGTAGCTTTTGTCCTTCATCAAGCCGCCCTACCATCAGTACCCCGCTCTATTGATTCTCCACTAGATAGCCATTACAACAACTCTACTGGCCTGGTAACGCTCCTGGAGGCTGCTAAGCAGTCTGGCGTAAAAAGAGTTGTTTGTGCCTCCTCATCATCAGTCTATGGCGATGCCAAGGAAGAATACAAATCAGAAGACTTACCAAATGTACCCCTATCTCCTTACGCAGTTGCTAAAATGATGAATGAACATTATTGTCGAGTATTTTCTCAACTCTATGGCATAGAGACTGTATCTCTTAGATATTTCAATGTCTTTGGGCCAAACCAAGACCCTCAATCTGACTACGCGGCTGTTATACCTCTTTTTATCAAGGCGATTTTAAAAGATCAGCCACCAACCATCTTTGGTGATGGTAGCCAAAGTCGGGACTTTACCTTTGTTCAAAACAACGTTGAGGCCAATATCTTGGCCATGACATCTGATAAAGTTGGCCATGGTGAAGCCATCAATATTGCCTGTGGTAAATCATACACCTTAATAGAACTTGTTGAAGCTATTAATAAAATTTTAGAAAAAAACATCGAACCGGAATTTACCGAAGATCGTGCTGGTGACATCAAACACTCACTAGCTGATATTTCTAAAGCCAATGATTTACTTGGCTACCAAGCCAAGGTTAATTTTGAGGAAGGCCTCAAACAAACCATCGATTGGGTAAAACAAAATGTTTAATAAAATACAAAATTTAGTTTACCGCTTACTCAGAAAAAGCGAGAGCTACACTCATACCGATATGGTCTATTTGGCCAAGGGCGGTTTTTGGTTGACCTTAGGACAATTTATCGCTAGTGGCGCTAGTTTTCTCTTGGCCATTGCCTTTGCCAACTTACTCCCAAAAGAAATTTTTGGTGACTATCGTTACATTCTATCCTTACTCGGAATCCTAACTATCTTTACTCTAACTGGCATCAACACCGCAGTCATTCAGGCGGTTGCTAGAGGTCTAGAGGGTTCATTTTGGCCTAGCTTTACCAGCAAACTCAAGTGGTCCATCTTAGCTAGTATTGGTAGTTTAGGTGTTGCTATATATTACTATTTAAATGGCAATTTAATACTGACTCTTTCTTTTATTCTAGCCAGTATTCTACTGCCACTACTTAGAGCATCTTCTCTGTATCTAGCAATCCTAAATGGACGTAAAGATTTTAAACTAGCAAGCATCTATAGTAGCTATGTCCGTATTCTAGCGACTATTGCTATGATCGTAACCC
>ERZ889078.2291-NODE-2291-length-13792-cov-11.728980_pt1 | contig 13792 bp, 9 predicted proteins | sample MGYA00521266_ERZ889078 | MGnify/ENA primary metagenome ERZ889078 (study PRJEB32303, sample SAMEA104408618) | aquatic metagenome | biome: Brackish water; feature: Pelagic; material: water | place: Baltic Sea | collected 2014-06-16T06:34:00 | depth 76,534 m ...
CTTACTGAGCTTGACGATTTAGTTCATGCTAAGAACTTGACATTCGGAATGAACCTTTCGAAATACAGATTAGACGAAGATTAATTGAACGTAAGAGGAATTCCTCTTAACACATTGAGTAATGAGACACAGAAAAGGTTTTAACCATTTAGGAAGAAAGAAGGGGCACAGAAGAGCTATGCTAGCTAACATGGCAAGTTCTCTTATCGTGCATAAGCGAATTACAACTACGCTTGCAAAAGCAAAGGCGTTAAGATCTTATGTAGAGCCACTAATCACAAAGTCTAAGGATGACGCTACACACTCTAGAAGAGTTGTGTTTAGCTACCTGAACGATAAGGTTGCTACAGCTGAACTCTTTAGAGAGGTTTCTCCAAAGGTTGCAGACAGACCAGGTGGATACACACGTATTATCAAATTAGGAACTCGATTAGGTGATAGCGCAGATATGGCTATGATTGAGTTAGTTGATTTTAACGAACTACTTGTAAAAGACGCTAAGCCTAAGAAAGCTAGAAGAAGCCGTAGAGGTGGTTCTGGTTCAGGAACTGCCGCTCCAGTAGCTGCAGCACCTGCTGCGGTTGTTGAAGAGGAAGTTAAGGAAGCACCTAAGGCTGAAGTGGTTGAAGAAGCCCCAGTAGCAGCTACGGAAGCACCAGCAACTGACGCTCCTGCCGAGAAGGAAGGAGAAGAAGGTGAGGAGGAGAAAGACGCTTAATACGTATTGATTATAAATTGATAAAGACCCTGATTCCAAACGGAATCAGGGTCTTTTGTTTATATCTGGTTCAAATCCTGTGGAAAAAAGATAGTATCCGAAACGTTCAAAAGAAAGCGCATACCTACCTTTGTGCAAACCAAAGAGCCAATGAAATACCTGAATAGACCTGATGCCATTTTATTACTAGAAGATGGAACCGTATTTAGAGGCAAAGCAGCAGGAAAGTTAGGTACCACCACAGGGGAAATTTGCTTTAATACCGGGATGACTGGTTACCAAGAGATTTTTACTGACCCATCTTATTTCGGCCAAATAATGGTTACCGCTCACGTGCATATAGGCAACTATGGAGTAAGCCCAGAAGATGTTGAGTCGGATTCGATGAAAATTAGCGGACTAGTCTGCAAGTATTTTTCTCCAAACTACAGTAGACCAAGTGCTACTGGAAATATTCAAGATTATTTTGAGGAGAATGGTGTAGTTGGAATATCTGATGTTGATACTCGTGCAATTGTACAGCACATACGCGATAAAGGCGCTATGAATGCGATTGTATCTTCCGAAGAGTTGGATGTGGATAAATTAGGCGCTTTGCTGAAAGAAGTTCCTTCTATGGAAGGACTAGAGCTTTCATCAAAGGTTTGCACGAAAGAGCCATATTACTTCGGAAATGAAGCTGCAACCCATAAAGTAGCTGTTCTTGATATTGGTGTAAAGAAGAACATTTTAAGATGTTTATCAGAAAGAGGCTGTTACCTAAAAGTGTTTCCAATGCATACTTCTTTTGAGGAGATTATGGAATGGAATCCTTCTGGGTTTATGATTTCAAATGGCCCTGGTGACCCTGCCGCAATGCCACAAGTAAAAGAAACGGTAGGTAAAATGATTAATTCGGACATACCCGTATTCGGTATTTGTCTTGGGCATCAGGTTATGGCAATCAGTCAAGGAATTTCCACATTTAAGATGCACAACGGCCATCGGGGCATCAATCATCCAATAAAAAATTTGGTAACAGGAAAGTGTGAAGTGACTTCGCAAAACCATGGCTTTGTGGTTAACAGAGAAGATTGCGAAAACCATCCAGATGTAGAGATAACACACGTACATCTAAACGATAATACTGTTGCTGGATTAAAATTGAAAAACAAACCTGTTTTTAGCGTGCAATATCATCCAGAATCATCTCCAGGACCGAATGATAGTAGGTATCTTTTTGATGAATTCATCAAAAATATTGAGGCTGTTTTGGCCTAATTTTACGTACAATAAGACTTAAAATTTATGACTCATATTGCGAAAGTTATTGCTAGGCAAATTCTTGATTCGAGAGGAAATCCTACTGTAGAAGTAGATGTGTTTACTCAAAATGGTGTTCTTGGAAGAGCAGCAGTACCTTCTGGAGCATCAACTGGCGAACACGAAGCAGTTGAACTTAGAGATGGTGATAAGGCGATATATCTTGGTAAAGGCGTTTTGAAAGCCGTAGAGAATATCAATGGACCTATTGCTGAAGCAATTATGGGAATGTATGTTTTTGATCAACAGTTGATTGATCAGAAAATGATGGAGTTAGACAGTACCCCAAACAAAGGAAACCTAGGAGCAAACGCTATTCTTGGAGTTTCTATGGCCGTGGCAAAAGCTGCTGCAGACACTGCAGGTCAGCCGTTGTTTAGATATGTTGGTGGGGTCAATTCAAACTTGCTTCCTGTTCCAATGATGAACATTATCAACGGAGGTTCTCATGCAGATAACAGCATTGATTTTCAGGAATTCATGATTATGCCTGCTGGTGCAGATTCATTTTCTGAATGCTTGAGAATGGGAGTAGAGGTATTTCACCACCTTAAAGATGTTTTGAAGAAAGGAGGATACTCAACCAATGTGGGAGACGAAGGAGGTTTTGCTCCGAACCTAAAATCCAATGATCAGGCAGTAGAGGTTATTCTTAAGGCTATAGAAAATGCTGGTTATAAACCAGGAGAAGATATTTATTTAGCTATGGATGCGGCAAGTTCTGAGTTCTATTTAAAGGATGAAGGGGTTTACCATTTGCATAAATCAACTGGCGATAAATTGAGCAGTTCAGACATGGTTTCTCTATGGAAAGATTGGTCTAGCAAGTATCCGATAGTATCTATTGAAGATGGATTGGATGAAAATGATTGGGATGGTTGGAAACAACTAACAGATACAATAGGCGAGAAAGTCCAATTGGTTGGAGATGATCTTTTTGTGACAAATGTGGAGCGTTTGAGTAGAGGAATTGAGAACGGAATCGCTAATTCAATATTGGTGAAAGTGAATCAGATTGGTTCTTTAACAGAGACTATTAATGCTGTGAAAATGGCAACTGCTAATCGATATACCTCTGTAATGAGTCACCGTTCTGGAGAAACGGAGGATGTAACTATTGCTGATCTTTCAGTGGCATTAGCTACCGGTCAGATTAAAACAGGATCGGCTTCACGTTCGGACCGTATCGCTAAATATAATCAGCTTTTAAGAATTGAAGAACTGCTGGGTTCAGAAGCACAGTTTTTAGGTAAGGAGCTAAGGTGTATCAAAAATCGCTAAGCGGAATTAGCGGATAAACCCGAATTCCGTCCTTATCGAAGAGTGGATTCGCAGTAAACTGATTGATACTTTCATTTTCCTGAACAAAGTCACTGTTCGTGATAAGGTACTTCGCACCTCTATCGATATACTTCTGTAACTCGGTAGATAGCAACCAGTCTTGTTCATACGTCCAGCCCTTTTTTTCAATATGATATAGAAAAATATGGGTTGATGGGTCGTTACCAACAACCACTAAATCAGATGAAGGTATTAGCTCTTTCAATTCTTGTTTGTGCGAGAGCAATACACGTTCAAACCCCATGGGAGACCACCGGCCTTCAATCCTTAGATAGGCGGTTGCAGGCAATATCAGCAACGCAAAAAGGCCAATATATCTTACTATGGAATGTCTGTTTTTAAGGACCGAATTCAATCCTGCAGCAACAATAAGAAAGAGTATTGGAAGAAAGGGGAATAGGTAATAATCGTGTGCAAGACCTATCATGTTTACTTCGTATAAATAGTAGGCCAGCAAAAAAAATAAAATGGAAACCTCAGCACAATACTTTTTAATTCTGTTTGGTTGTTTAAAAAATTTCCAAACTCCCAAAAAGAAGAATAAGAGGGAACCGAAGTTGATAAATAGTTCAGGTAACAGAGAGTGAAGTGTTCCCCAAATCGTTCGGAAAGCCGATTGATAATCGAAGGATTCTTCTACGCCTAAACCGCCAATTAAAGCGGTATTGGTCCAAGTGGGAATAACCCATGCATACCATGCCAACGCAGGAAGAAGGAGTAGCAAGACAAGTAATGCCGCTTGTGCTGATTTGGCAATTTTTCGCTCCCGCAATCCTCCAAAGAAAACAGGAATGTATCCAGCTCCAAATAGTATGTAGGGCAGTTTTACGGCAGTAGCAATAGCGAGCATGAAGGCAAATAGTGCAAGCGATAAATCTCCTCCTTTATGTTGGTGTTGTTTCAGCCAAACTAAACTCCATATGGCAAAGCAGAGCGCCATATTATCTGGCAACGGGTTTACAGAATAATAAAAGAATACAGGAGACCAAGCAAAACACCACGACCCTATGGCTGCAATTTTTGGTTCAAGTTTCCAAGCCAATAGCAACCTGTAAAACCCAAGAATACTAAAAATGGAGATTAGAAAGGTGAGTAAACGAGCGAGGATAAGGTGGTTTCCAATAGTTTTATAGAATACTGCGAAGCACCATTGCATCAGAGGAAACTCCATGCGGAAAATTCCATCCCCATCGCCTCTTGAATTAATTCTGGGATTTAGAATGTTCATATCCTCGTTTGCAAAATTCTCAACCACTGTCATGGTTTGAGTTTGCCGCCAAGCATGAATGCCAATCAAATCACAATCCCAGATATTCCAATGCAGCAGCACACTCAGTACTAAGGTTGCCAGCAAAACATATGTTGGCTTTATTGCTGTTTGATTGAGGTGCATGAAGCGAAAATAAACAACTCAGCATGCTTGTGGTTATTTTAGCGCAGATGGGATACAGTTCCTTAAATAAGTGCATAGTCGACCTTGAAAAACACGGTCATTTAATTAGGATTACCGAAGAGGTTGATCCTAATCTAGAAATGGCCGCAATTCATATGCGTGTGTTCGAAAACAATGGGCCTGCGATACTTTTTGAAAACATAAAAGGCTGCAATTATAAAGCTGTATCAAACCTATTTGGATCTGTAGAACGTAGCAGGTTCATTTTTCGAGATTCTCTGGAAACCGTTAAACGGTTGGTACAACTTAAGGGTGATCCAAGTTTAATATTCAAACATCCATCTTGGATATTTTCAGCGTTAAACGGTGGTATTGACGCCATTCCGCACAAGCGAAAAACAGAATTTGAGGAAATTTCTCTTTCCGAATTACCGCAAATCAAATGTTGGGAAGATGATGGCGGTCCATTCGTCACTCTTCCGCAGGTTTATTCTGAAGACGTTGATAAGCCCGGAATTCTGAATTCCAATCTTGGGATGTACCGAATTCAACTCGCAGGGAATGAGTATGAAAAGGACCAAGAAATAGGATTGCATTATCAGTTGCATAGAGGCATAGGTGTGCATCAGACCAAGTGCAATGAACTAGGTATACCAATGAAAGTTGCCGTGTTTATTGGAGGACCACCTTCACATTCCTTTGCAGCAGTAATGCCGCTTCCTGAAGGACTACCGGAAGTAAGTTTTGCTGGTGTTTTAGGCGCCAAAAACTTCCGATACTTTGAGGCGGACGGGTTTACTATTTCTTCAGATGCCGATTTTGTAATTCTTGGAGAAGTGCATCCCATGCAAAACAAACCTGAAGGGCCTTTTGGCGATCACTTGGGGTATTATAGCCTGAAGCATGATTTTCCGTTGATGCAAGTGCATAAGGTTTTGGCCAAGAAAGATGGAATTTGGCCTTTTACAGTTGTTGGAAGACCACCGCAAGAAGACACAAGTTTTGGAGCACTTATTCATGAGATAACTGGGTCGATTATCCCTCAAACTATTCCAGGTTTACATGAAGTAAATGCCGTTGATGCTGCTGGGGTTCATCCATTACTGCTAGCTGTAGGAAGCGAACGCTATACGCCTTACATTAAAGTTAAGCGACCTCAAGAGTTGCTTACAACGGCTAATGCAATCTTAGGTTTTGGACAGATGTCTCTTGCCAAGTATCTATTTATTATAGCTAAACAGGGTGTCGAAACACCCTCTGCTAACGATCCTAAAGCGCATTTTCAATACCTATTGGAGAGAATTGACACTACGAGAGATTTTCACTTCCAAACTAATACAACTATTGACACACTTGATTATAGTGGAACGGATGTTAACAGTGGGTCTAAACTTATTGTGGCAGCTGTTGGCGAAAAGAAACGAGAGTTGTGTAATACAATACCAGTGCTTAATCTACCTGTTGGCTTCTCAAAACCACAAGTCGCTTTTGCAGGTGTTCTCATTATTCAGGCCGATAAATACATAGATGGCTCTGATGTTGCAGGTTTGACGACCGGCCTTCAATCGCAAATGAATGCTCTTGAAGGGTTTCCTCTTATATGTGTTGCTGACGATAGCGAGTTTGTTAGCCTTACCCTTAATAATTTTTTGTGGGTCACTTTTACACGCAGCAATCCTTCTCACGATGTATATGGAGTAGGGGAGTTCATAGAAAACAAACATTGGGGCTGTAAAGGTTCAGTTGTCATAGATGCTCGGATAAAACCACATCATGCTCCACCGCTCGTGCTAAATCTCGAGATAGAGAAGCGCGTAGATGCGCTCAGCGTTAAAGGTGCATCATTAGAAGGTGTCATCTAGCAAGTAGTGCATTTTGTAAGTAATTGATAGGCTTTATGCGTAAATACAAATACGCAAAATGCTTAGAATTCATTTATCCTCTTCTTAAATTCAATGTCAGATGTAACCTTAGTATAAGTTGGGCGTTCCATGCATAAGAAAAATTGAATTGGAAATCAGGAAACAATGAAAACAGAACAAAGACAATGGACCGCAGAGGGCGGATGGATGGAGCTTAAAACATCTGGAATTGGAGAAACAGCCAACCTCGTTTTGGTTTTTGGTTCTCGAAGTCTGTTGGAGGATTCAACTAAATTTGATGAGATAAAGCAATTTTATCCTTCTGCTCACATCGTATCGGCCAGCACCTCTGGAGAAATTTTAGAAGACTTAGTGTATGATGATTCTTTGGCTGTGACGGCTATTGAGTTTGAGAAAACTAAAATTCAAGTTGCATCTATGAACATTAATGATGCAAAGGATAGTTTTGAGGCGGGAGTTCAAATGGCTGGAAAACTAGCTGGCGAAGGTCTTTGTCATGTATTCCTTATTTCTGATGGATTACATGTGAATGGAAGCGAAATCGTTAAAGGCATAAATTCAGCATTGGATGTTAATGTGCCGTGTACTGGGGGTCTTGCCGGAGATGCTGCTAATTTTGAAAAAACCCTGGTTGGTTTAGATGGGGCACCAAAAGAGTACCAAATTGTAGCCGTTGGTTTTTACGGAGATAGCCTAGAAGTTGGTTACGGCTCTGTGGGGGGATGGGATAATTTTGGTGCTGAACGCCTGGTAACCCGATCTGAAGGAAACGTACTTTATGAATTGGATGGACAATCTGCACTTGATTTATACAAAATGTACCTAGGAGACAAGGCAGCTGAATTACCTGGTTCTGCATTATTGTTTCCACTCGGACTAAAATTCGATGAGGATTCTGATACTATTGTGAGAACGGTATTGGCTGTGGATGATGAAAAGAGCAGCATGACGTTTGCTGGAGATATTCCTGAAGGATGTTATGTAAGATTAATGAAAGCCAATTTTGATAAACTGATTGAAGGAGCTAATCTTGCTGCAGAACACACCACTCAAAAAGGTGGTGATTCTTCAGATAAGTTAGCGTTGCTAATTAGTTGTGTTGGCCGAAAGCTGATTTTAGGTCAGAGAATTGATGAAGAAGTTGAAGCCGTAATGGAAGTGCTAGGAGACGGTAGTACTATTACAGGTTTTTACTCTTACGGAGAAATTTCACCAGTTGTTGAATCAGCAAAATGTGAACTGCACAATCAGACAATGACTATAACTACGTTTGCCGAAGTTTAAAAAGTGTACGACAGTAAACTTCTTAATAGACAGATACGAAAGTACCTAAGAGGCGCCCCTATTCCACCGGAGATAGAGGGCCTTTTGGGCATTATAAACGATGCTTACAATCACTACGAGTCTAACCTTGTTTTATTACAACGTGCGTTGGAGTTAAGTTCAGTCGAACTCAATCAAGCGAAAAATAAAATTAGCAGAGCCTTGGAGGAACTGCATGTAAAGAATGAAGACCTCCTAAGTAGTATTCACTATGCCAAGTTAATTCAAAACGCAATTTTACCTTCTGAAGAGCGGTTTAGAAAAATATTGCCAAACTCATTTGTGTTACATCGCTCTCGCGATATTGTAAGCGGAGATTTTTACTGGCTTCAAGAATATGACAATAAGATTTTAATAGCCGCAGTTGATTGTACGGGTCATGGCGTTCCTGGTGCCTTCATGTCTATTATTGGTAATAATGCCTTGAATGCCGCTGTTAGAGAAGATGAACTTACCACACCTTCTCTGGTTCTTGATAGCCTAAACAGAGGAGTTAGTAGTACGCTTACTTTACAGGCCGACATTAATGATGTGGGAATTAAAGACGGAATGGACATAGCTCTAGTTAGTATAGACTATGTAAATATGAAGGTGCAATATGCAGGAGCATATAACCCGTTATACATTATCAGAGATGGTCACCTTATTGAGACCAAGGCGGATAAATTTCCAATTGGCCTTTCTATTGATGATCAATTGAGATTGTTTACCAATCACACCTTTGACTTAATTGAAGGGGACATGATTTATATTTTTTCTGATGGTTATCCAGATCAATTTGGTGGACCAATGGGAAAGAAGTTTAAGTATGATCAGTTCCGCAAGATGTTAATGGACATTCATCTATTAAGTCCAAGAAAACAGTTCAAGGAACTAAGTTCAAGATTTGACGATTGGATGGGAGACTTAGTACAGTTGGATGATGTACTCATTATTGGAATAAGAGTTTAACGGAACCTTACCGATACCCTCCTAATCTTAACTTCTTGCCCTTCTGGTAGCCACGGATAAATTTTCAAAATATCTTGGTCTGTTTTTGGCTCCTTCAGTTGATAATGAAAAACACCCCAAAGCGGCCCTCCAGGTTCATATTGCTTGTCGAATTCATCTGATTCCCAAGCGTAACCGCCTTCTTCATTAACCTGTTCGTAAACCATTTGTAGCTTGGTGCCGTTCTCCAATCCCGAACATTCTATCAGAACAATAACTTCTCTTATACTATCATTATAAAGGGCCGATACGTTAGTGGTGAGAGTAGGTCCGTATGGATTGTTAGAAGAAATGTTAATCCATTTACTGCCAATTGAATCAGATTCAATCGCGTCTGGATTAAAGTTCCATTTTTCAGTCTTCTCAAATTCAAAAATTTCCCTGAAGATTGACGGGGTTCCAACTCTAAACTGCACAGCTCCAGAATTAAAGTAAGTTGCTCTTTCAATAACATCAGGAAACTTCATTCTAATAATCTCCTCCACTTCTGGCGATTGATTCACCGTTGACCATCCGTAAATCAAAGTTTCTTTTTCCGAATTAGACACTATTGATTTCAGTTTAGCCAAGCTTTTTTCATCTGTAGTTCGATACAAGTCCAGTTGCATAGGTGCCAATCGGTCAGTGTAATAATGAAGGTAAAACGGATAATTAAAGTCCCCAATTAAGATCGAATTTCCACCAGACTCACCGTGCCACTTCACCATATGCTGGGCTATTTCTTTGAAGACTCCAAAATGATTTGTCGAGTAAAACTTCTTTTCAATTATAGTACTAGCACAAATAATTAGCGAAATAAGTCCAATCGAAATTTTGGTCAGCAATGGTTTAGAATCACCCCATCCTGAAAAAATAAAAACAAGTAGAAAAGGAAATGAAAAAAGTAAAGTGCTGTGCTGCATAACGGGGTTAACCCATTTTGAATAACCAAAACCAACTAGAAAAGGAGCGGCAAAAAGAATAAGTGGCAATCCCTGATTGACAAACGTCTTTTTCGGATTGAATAGGGCATAACCTAAAACACCCAAACTAAGGACAGAGGCTAGTACCAACTTTGAGTTATTGAACACGTATTCTATATGTTCCAAAAGCCACCCATTGCTCGGTGGGCCAAGCCACTGACCAACTCCGCCCAAACTTAATTGATGCAGGAAAATTGGGATGTACGGAACGTAAAGGATGAAACCCAATGATAGGGCGAGTATATAATACTTCAAGGTTTTGCCTGTCAGCAGAAACGTTCCTGAAATGGCTATTACAGCAGCTGTTAGCGCGCTGAAATAGTGGCTATATCCACACAATGCTAAGCTTAAGGCCAATAGGAAATAGTGTTTTCCCTCATGTTCGTTTTTTACAATTCGAATGAAATAGTAGGCAGCCATAAGCGTGAAAAGCATACCTAGCGCATATGGTCTTGCAATTCTAGAATACAGAATTGGAAACGAAAGTGTGGCAAAAACAGCAGCCGATAGAAGTCCGGCAGACGCGCTAATCCATTGCTTGCCTAATCGGAACATATAAAATACAGCTGCAATTCCCGCCAACACAAACGGAAAGCGAACTACGGCAACGCTGTTTCCGAAAAATTTGGTGGTGTAATAGAGAATAACCTGAGCAGCTGCTGGGTGTCCATCAATTTTCACTCCTTGATGGATAAGGTCTGAAAACGAACTAAAGTTTAATCTGGCAAGAGCGCTTAACTCATCATTCGAGAGGGAGAAATCCCAATAATTGAAGATGCGCAAAGCGGCACCCAGTAACAGGATGGCAGAAATAACGACCTTTTCGGTCGATTTAGCCATTGGATATCTGACGGAGTCGTTCAAACAGGATTATGCCAGTTGCAACTGACACATTTAGTGAGCCTGTACTACCGGCCATGGGAATATTTGCGTGAATGTCTGCCAACTCTAAAAGTCCATCTCCAATTCCATCTTCCTCCGAACCCATTATGACAACCATCGGCCCCGTCAAATTTGAATCGTGCATTGACTTATCTCCTTTCTCGGTTACGGCAACTAACTGAAGCCCGCTTTCTTTCATGTTTCTTACTTCAGAAAGAATATGACCAGTGCGGCAAATAGGAATGTTAAAGATTGCACCTGCCGAACTTTTAACTGCAAATGAGTTAATCTGTGCACTTCCTTTGGTTGGAATAAGTATGGCATGAACACCAGCGCATTCTGCAGATCTACAAATTGCCCCGAAATTTCCTACGTCAGACACTCTATCCAAAACAAGAATCAACGGAACTTCGCCTCGCTCATATACACGCTTTAACTCTTCTTCAATGTTCGAATACTCAATAGGAGAGAGGAGCGCTACTACGCCTTGGTGGTTTTTCCTCGTAAGACGATTCAATTTTTCTTGAGGCACTTCTTGAAAAGGAACTCTTCTTCCTTTCAAAGTCCTTTTGATTCCAGCTAAGGCTTCATTACTAACTCCTTTTTTTAGATAAACCTTCTCAATTTCTTTTCCAGAATCTAATGCTTCAATTACTGGGTGAATTCCGAAAATTATGTTCTGATCTGTTTCTTGCTGGCGCATGCTCTATCTTAATAAGGCTGCGAAGATACTAAGTTAGATTGCGGAACCAGTCTGCAGTTTATCAGATGAAACAACTATTTCTCGCCAAGCGGTAATAGAATCGCGCTACAATTTTTTACATAAATTAGATAGAACAATCCAACCCTAATCAATGATGAAAAATTACTTAGAATTTAAAATGCTGAAAGGCGCATGGACGCTTTTCTTCCTATTAACAGGAGCAGTTCTGTATGCACAGGATATTACTTTGTCTGGGCCAGTTGGCTGTGGTTCTGTTGGCAGCTCAGGTACATGGTCAGTACCCTGTGATGTTACATCTATTACTGTAGAAGTATATGGTGGCGGTGGTGGTGCTGGTGGTGGAGGTGGTGGTAGTAGTGGTGGTTTATTTAGCACGAAAGGTGGCGGTGGCGCAGGCGGTGGTGGTTATTCCACAATAACCATTAATGTTACTCCTGGCTCAACATTTTCTTACAGTGCTGCTCCGGGTGGATGTGGCGGAGATAATGGGAGTGATTTTAATGATGGCGATAGCGGAAGTGCAGGAGGAACTACTAGTTTCTCAGGTATGGATGATATAGGAAATAGTATAGCCATTACAGCCAATGGGGGTAGTGGTGGTCAGGAAGGTGAATCTGGGGGTGATCCAGGCGATGGCGGTGCTGGGGGTTCTGCGAGTGGAGGGTCAACTAATACTCCTGGCGGTTCTGGTAACAATGGCAGCGGAGGAAGTGGCGGTGCTGGTGGTGCTGGAGCAGGACCAAGTGGCGGTCTTGGTGGAACACCTAATAGTGGGGCTGGTGCTTCTTATGGAGGTGGCGGTGCCGGAGGTGGTAATTCTGATGGAGGCAACGGTGGTGCAGGTGGTATTCTGATAACCTATGTTACTCAAGGCTCATTTACTCCTGAAATATTAACAGCCTCGGCTTCTTGTTCAGCTGATGGAAGCGCTACAATAAGCAACTATAATTCTGCTGCCGCTTACTCGTTTACTCCATCAGGACCATCAGTTGGTGGCGGGGGATTAATATCTGGTATGGTTGCCGGAACGAGCTACACCACGATATCTACGATAGGTGCCTGTGTATCTCCCGCAAGCCTAGCATTTAGCACTGAAGTGCAACTTGCACAACCAATTATCAGTGTAGAAGGCATACTCGAATACTGTTCTGGCAGTTCTACAACAATTACGGCAAGTGGAGGGCAAAGTTATGTTTGGGATGACCCGTCAAACACAAATACAGCTGAATTGTCAATAACTGAGGGTACATATACCGTAATAGGTACAGGAGCTAGCGGCTGTACTGGTACAGCTACGGTTGTGGTAGTGGAGGTTTTAAGCCCAACTGTTGACCTTGGCCCAGATCAGGAGATATGCGGTCAAGCATTGGTAAGTCTTGATGCAGGTGCGGGAGCAACTTCTTACAACTGGTCTAGTGGAGATAATTCTCAAAATGTTGAACTAGGACCGGGAACACATTGGGTTGAAGTAAGTAACGGAGCATGCACAGTTTCAGATACAATTGTGGTTATCGAAAACCCATATCCTGCACCACAAATAGCACCTTCTGGTAGTCAGACCATTTGCAATGGAGGAACGTTAACGCTTGATGCTGGAAGTGGCTATGCTAGCTACATTTGGGAGCCAAACGGGGAGCAAACCCAGACGATTTCGATATCTGAAACAGGAAGTTATTCAGCATATGTAACTGATACGCTGGGTTGTGACGGTTATTCTGATACCATTATGGTAACCATCCAGAATTTAGCGGATGTGGTTATTATCGCTGACGGCCCACCAGAAATTTGCGAGGGGCAAAGTTTGACACTGGATGCAGGTAGCGGTTACGATACGTATTTATGGTCTAATGGTGATGCAACGCAAACCACAACCGTTGCTGAAGGAGATTATTGGGTAACAGGTACGCTAGGAGGCTGCTCATTTGCTTCGGACACATTTACCGTATCAATTTCTGCCATCGTTTTTGAAATTGTGGAAAGTGGATCAGTTTTATCCGTTCCTGGAACGTATAGTTCTTATCAATGGTTCCTCAATGGAAATCCAATTCCGGGTGCTACAGGAGCGACTTACAACACAACAACCAGTGGTAATTACACTGTTCAAGTTACAGATGCAAACGGTTGCACTGGTCTGTCTTATATACTAGAATACACGCTACCTGGTGCGGTGAATGAACTTGAAGCCAATTTGCCGTTTGTGGTGTATCCTAATCCAAGTAATGGTCATTTTCAACTTGAAATGGACATGAATGGACCATTTACTATTGAAGTGCT
>ERZ889078.2293-NODE-2293-length-13786-cov-16.292841_pt1 | contig 13786 bp, 12 predicted proteins | sample MGYA00521266_ERZ889078 | MGnify/ENA primary metagenome ERZ889078 (study PRJEB32303, sample SAMEA104408618) | aquatic metagenome | biome: Brackish water; feature: Pelagic; material: water | place: Baltic Sea | collected 2014-06-16T06:34:00 | depth 76,534 m ...
GTATGTTTAAAGAGATTACTTTTTGAAAACTGGTATAACGTTGTGAAACTGGACAAGTATCCCCATAAACGCCATAATATCCAAAGAACTTCCCGTAAGAAAAAGCGCAAGAAGCACACCTGTTGATGTAAGAACCAGTGCAATTAAAATTGAAAAAGCGATACGAAGAGAGCTGAAATTTAAAAGAAGTCCTATAAAAATGATAAGAACAGCCAGTAAAATTACATAACTCATCTCTTGGAAGGATTTTTGCTGCTCCTTATAAAAACCGCTGATATCGGTGCTAATGCCATCTGGAATATTTGATGATGCAAGAGTGTTTTTAATATCTTCTACGACCATACTCATATTGTTACCCTTAAATCTAACTCCCAAGATACAAACAGGAGAGAGATTATAATGAGTAACTTCCTCAACTTTATTCTCATACGAAATAGTTGCTACTTCACTCAATAAAACTCTTTTTTGAAGACTTGGAGAATAGATTTTAAGATTATTTTTAAGGTACTCTATTGGATCTATATTGGCTCGGCTCGAAATAACCCTAAAATCTGTAAGTTTTTCCCCATCGGCAACAGAGGCTACAACTTCGCCATAATAGAGTGAACGAACTTGCGATGTAATCATTCCCTCATCAATCCCATATTGCGATAGCGCACTGCTTTTAGCTTGGATATTAATTGCAGGCGAAGAGTAAGAGGTTAAAACATTTACCTCTTCAACATCTTTGATATTGCGCAAAACTTTTTGCAGTTTATATCCCTCTTTTGTAAGCGCGTCGGGGTTTGAGCCAAAGAGCATGATTGAAATTGGTGCATCGGCTCCCATAATATCACCCAATCTATCTTCTAAAACTTGAGAGAGCCCAAGCTCTTGAAGATTTGGTATTTTAGATTCTATTTTTTTTCGCATCTCATCCATAACTTCAAAACTGCTCTTTTTTCTATCAGCTTTTAATGTCACCAAAAAATCACCTTGATTTACTGGAATACTCAGTTTTCCAAGACCTGTTCCTATCCTCATGGTCCAGTTTTTTACTTCATCCATACCACTTAAAATCTCTCCTATTTGGTCAAACTCATCTTTTGATTGTTTAAGAGTGACACCCGTAGGCAATACCAAGTCGACCACAATATTTCCCTCATCCCACTCAGGTAAAAAAGTGGATGGCGTGTTGATATATAAAAAAACTGAAGTTGCTAAACTTACTAAAATTATTGGGATTGAAATCCATGCATGCTTGAAACTTTTTTTTAAAAAGAGTTTGTATTTTTCTGTAAACCCTTGCATAAAATCAATATGCTTATTTTTTTTATCCGGCAAAGCGATAAAGGCGATAATCGGAGTTAAAAAGATTGCCATTATTTGCGAGACTAAGTAGGTGATGACTAGCACGATTGAAAGTTGCTTGAAAAATTCTCCAACAATTCCGCTGACTAACAAAAGAGGTACAAAAATAAGGATAGATAAAAGCGTAGCAACGCTCATTATAGGTAAAATCTCTTTTACCCCCTTGATAATAGCGTCCTTTTTACTCTCTCCGTTTTCATAATGGCGTTCAATATTTTCTATTACTATCAACATCTGGTCAATCAATCCTCCAAGTGCCGCGACCATGCCGCCTAATGAGAAAATATTAAAATCTATCCCTATTATTTTCATCCCTATCATCGTAATGAAAAAAGTGATTGGGATAATAACAAGTGAGGCAAGAGAAAGTGTCAGTTTTCTTAAAAAGAATAAAACAACTAATACAGCGATAAATGAGCCTAAAGCAATAGCATCAATTACGCTTCCAACAGCTTTGTGGATAAAATCAGTCCCATCGTAGTAGCGTTTTAAGTGGATATCATCTTTTGCAAGTTTTTTATTTAATTCTACCACCTTTTCATTAAAAGCGTTTTGGACATCTATTGCATTTGCATTTGGCTGCCTTAAAAGATCAAAAACAACACTGTTGGCAAACCCACTTGAAGCGCTCAACTCTTTAACAGGAGTTTCTTGTTTGAGTAAAAGCGCAATTTCACTGAGCTTAATACTCTTATTATCTCCAAGTGAAACATAAAGATTTAAAAAATCATTTGCATCCGTTCTTTTTTGGTTTAGGGAGAGTAAATATTGAGTATGTTTATCCTCAATAAGACCTAAAAATTCAATTGAATTTTGGGCTTTTAACTGCTTTACTATATCCTCAATATTCAGATGATATTGTGCTATCTTTTTGCTGTCTAAAAGAAGTTTGTACTCACTCCAAACCGGTGATTTAATATTTATATCATACACTCCAGGGATAGAGAGCATAAGAGGTTTTAACTCATAGTAAAGTTTTTCATTCAGCGCAGAGCGTGAGAGCGTGTCCGAACCAATAGCATAGATGGAAACAGGGTACATACTTGGAGTTGCTTGTTTTATTGTCACTGTGGCGTTTGGACTTATACTATTTTTTACATCTGCCATGCGGGCTTGAACAAGCTGATATGCAAGATATGGGTCAATATTCCAATTAAAGTAGATATTGATATCAGTCGTTCCTACTGAAGTAGATGATACGATTTTTTCAACATCCTGAACAGTTTTAAGAGCCTCTTCAGCTGGTTTGGCAACACCATAGAGCATCTGTGCTATCGGTGCATAACCATTATCTATGCTTACTTCTATACGAGGAAAAAATATGTTTGGAAGCACACCTTTTGGGATAGTGCCGGAGAGTTTATAGCCCATCCCGGCCAAAAGTGCTATGATTAAAAGAATGGCAAGTTTATTTTTGAGGATATAAACAAAAAAACCTTTTTTATTATCTATCATTTTACAACTACTTCCAAGTCATCTTGAAGCATGTAGGCATTCTTTAATGCGATTTTACTGTCTTTTGAGAGAGTGTTTTTGATTAAAGTAAAATTAATCATGTCTTTTTGTATCTCTATAAATTTCAGATGGGCAACACCCTCTTGTATCACATACACTGCCGGCTGATTATCCACTAAAACGACAGCACTCTTTGGAATTTTCAAAGCTTTAAATTTTTTAATGATTATCACTGCTTTTAATTGGAGGTTCAGAGGTAAAAGTGAATTTGGAGTCACCATGACTTCCAAGAGATTGCTTGAAGTTTGTGCTAAGATATCTCGAACAACAGCTGTGGTTTTTCCATAACCGCTTTGTATATTTACCGGCATCCCTTTGTTTATACTTTGGGCGTATTTTGCATCAACAAAAAGTTTTACCTGAGCATCTTGCGGTGTTAAAATCCCTAATGAATCTCCATAATTTACAAACTTATTTTCATTTGATAATTGTGTAATAAAGCCATTATCTTGTGCTTTTATCACACTCTTTTCTTCCTCAAGTTTAAGTATTTCATAATCTGAGAGTGTTAATTTTTGAGACTCTTTGAATTGTTCTAACATAATTTTTTCATTAAAGTAGTCATTTTTAGAGGCTACTCCCATTTTATATTTATCCTCAGCCACTTGAACTCTTTCATTCTCAAACTTTACCTCATTATCTAAAAAAATCAATCTCTCCTTTAAGGTATTTAACTTTTTTTCTCGTCTTGTATCAATAACTTTTGCAATAAGTTCACCTTTATTAACATTTACATTGTCGTTAATATAAAAATGGACAACTCCATTTGTTTGAGCCGTTAATGCTATGTTTTTAGACAATACAACACCATCAGCTTCTATTGTAATCGCATCACTGTTTAATTCTGGGGTTATCACGCTTACCTCCACGGAAGATGCAAACAAAAGTGCTGAGAAACAAAAAATGGATATTAGTAATTTATTCATAGATAACCCCTGATGCGATAGCATTTAAAATTGTAATTTGTTCATTTTTTACAGACATGAGCCCAATTAGCCGCTCTTTAATATTTACGCTCTCTGTTAAAACTTGTAAATAGGTATTAAAATCAACATATTGTTTTAAATATGCATTCTTTATCATCTCTTCGCTCTTTGTATAATCATCTAAATTCTCATTTAAAACAGCTAGTTGATGTTCCGCATTTTGATAATCTTGAAATCTTTGGTTGTATTCGCTTTCTCTTTGAATTTTATACTCTGCATTTTTTGAGTTCAGGCTCAAAGCGTTGATGCGAAGAGCTTGACTTTGTTTAAAGTCATTGGTGCTCAGAGGTATGTGGATTGCAGCGCCCAAAGAGTAGTTGTCTCCGTAAGAGGTCGGGTCATCAATTTTTTGGTAGTTTACTCCGACTATAAAATCTGGCAGATATGAATGAGAATAACTTTTTGCCTGCGCTAAGAGTTGTTTTGCTGAAATTTCACCCAGTTGTTCTTGTTTGTTCTGAGATAAAAAATCCTCTTTTGCATACAAATATTTCGAGTTCTCAAAAGTTGGAATATTTTGATTAGGAGCATAAAGATTTAACTGTTTTTTCATCTTCTCTAAAGTTGTCTGTTCATCTATAATCTTCGTCTTAAGTTGTGCGAGAGTGTTTTTAAATCTTAAAATATCTATTTCAGAGACACTCCCACTAATCTGTAACTTTTGAAGTGTGTCGTAGATGTTTTGTTGCTCATTAAGGAGCGATTGATGCAGCGTCAAACGCTCTTTTGTTTGATTGTATATGCTTATCATCGATACAAGAGATACAAACAACTCCTCTTTTTGGATATCTAAAAGAGTTTGTTTTGCTTTGATGTCCAATGTTAGCTCTTCAACTTTATAACTGCTTTTACCAAAGAGATCAAGCGTATCAGTAAACGCTATATTTGCGGTATTAAAAGGTTTTGACAACAGTTTTGCTTTTGTATCACTATAGCCTGCGTCTAAAGCAAAGTTAGAAAATCTATTGTAAACAACCCCATCTTTTTGTAGCTCAACCGCTTCTTTGTAAAGTGAGTATGTTTGCTTATACTGCAAAGTTTGTAATGCGTTTTTATAAAAATTCAATACATCCGCTTGAAGCGTAAAATTCAGCAGCGTTATGAATAAAATTGTTTTGAACATTTTCACTCCCTATTTATTGGAGATGTTTTTCAATACTATCTACTAAAGACAAATCCATATGAGCCAATATTTTAAGCATCTTCGTATCTTTATCTTTCACGCTCAGTTCTAAGCCTTCAAATTGTTTAACTTCACTTTTAAAATTAGGATATCTGTTTTGATTGTCTTGAATATTTTTTAATGTTTTATTCATACCAACATCGTCACTTTCTAAAGCATACTCTGTCATATCCTCAAATGGTGATAGTGTTTCATCTAATAGCTTAAGAGCATTTAGTTTATTTTCTCTCTTGTTCTCAATTTTTTCTTTCATAACCAGCATGGGTTTATGACTTCGCCAATCTTCATCTTTATCTGCAGGCTTAAGTGTATCTCCTGCGCAACCATGTAAAAATGACATAACTAAAAACAATGCCAAAACTTTAATTTTATAATTCATATCAATCTCCTGTTTATATTTACTAGAATGATAGTTAATGAAAATGAAGTGAAAATGAAAATGATAAACATTTATAGAAACGTATACTAGGTAGAAAAAGTAAGCTTTTTGCAGCACAATCAATTTTATCAAATAAATATAAGTTTTATTTGTCTTAAGAATTGATTTCATACCGAACATTTCTACCCTGTGTCCCCTCTATCTGCCTAATGCAACCCAACTCCACTAATTGAGCAATATCCCTCACGGCTGTTGCTTTACTTACTTTTGTCATAGAGATATACTTCTTCGTATTTATGCCACCTTCAAAGTTCTCCGCTCCTGCATCAAAAATTTTATTTAAAACCTTTATTTGTCTTTCATTAAGAATATGTTTTCTATGGTTATCCCAAAATTTTGTTTTTTGGATAAGATAATCAATATTTTTGAGTGCGTTCATCATTGAATTTTTTAGAATATTTAAGTGCCATTCAAGCCATGGTGTAATATCAAAGTTTCTATTTTTAAATAGATTGGTTGTACTGTCTAATGTATCGTAGTAACCTTTTCTATCATTGCTTATCGCAGTTGAGATGGAGTAGAGCTTAAACTGTGTGTGTAGAGTGCTTTTAGAGAGAAGATAGTCTGTGATTGCTCTAGCAATTCTTCCATTACCGTCATCGTAAGGATGAATGGCGACAAACCAAAGATGCGCTATCGCACTTTTTATATAGATATTTTCATCACTACTATTGCAATACTCTAAAAAGCTTTTTATATCCTCTTCAATCTTTGCTACTGGCATTGCTCTGTAATGCACTTTCTCAAATCCAATAGCACCTGAGACAACCTCCATATCATCATCTTTTCTAAAGTCAGCAATAGTAATCTTATGCAACCTACTGTAATTATTTTCAAAGAGGCAGTTGTGCCATCCATGAAGTCTATCAACTGTTAAAACATCTTTGTTTAAACTACAATCTATCAGTATCTCTACAAGAGAGTCTGTTTCAGCCGTTGAGTATTTATCGCTTCTTGAGTCAAAATATTTATCAAGCTTTTTTCGAAATGATGAGCGGATACTCTCTCTTACAAATATTTCACCCTCAATGAGAGATGTATGAATCGCTTCATCTGTTAAATTATCAATCTCAATTTTTCTAATATCATCTTGATTAAAGAGCTTTGCCATACCATCAAGTATGCCTCGATGATAGTCAATCTCACTCATTAATACCGTAAGCTTTGTTTTGTCATAATGAAAGTTAGGATAATTTGGATGTTGCCATATCCATTTGATAATTTCTTCACTCATGATTTCCCCTTTTGAGTCGAATAATAACTATAATGGTATCATAAATTGAGTCGATTAGAAGTTATAATCGTATCATTGAAAAGGTACGCCGTCAAAAAACTATCATCTAACCCTTTTAAAAAAGTCGTCCAATGATTTTTGTGTTCGTCGATTTTGAATCTACTAAGCTTCGCTCACTTCCTTTTTCTTTTATAATTTTCTCTTATTTTAAATCTCTTTTCTTATTAACGTTTCATTAACGACATAACTATACTATTACAATAACAAATGACTTAAAGGATATTTATCATGCAAACGATAGATCAATTGGTTTTAGACGAAAACAATATGGCGTTTCATCCCATGATGGGAAATAGTTATCAGCTCAACGCCATAGCGAGAGAGATACTCACTCTTGCAAAACATCACAAAAGCAAAGATGAAATCATGGAAGAGCTTTTAGAAAAATACGACGTTTCTAAAAATGAGCTCTTTATCGACGTGAGCGACTTTTTTTCTAAACTTAAAGTCTATGGATTGGCCTAATGAAAGTAGCGGTTAGCGGGCTTAACAACACGGACAATCCAGCTCCGGGAATTCCAGTCATAAAAAGTTTACAAGAAAAAAATTCGATAGTCGGTTTTGCGTACGACCCCAACGAACCGGGAAACTACATGAACATGTGTGAAAAAGTTTACATGATGCCTTATCCCTCACTAGGTTTTGAAGAGTTGAAAAACAGACTTTTATACGTTCAAGAAAAAGAGGGTCTTGAAGCCATCATCCCCAATCTGGACGCGGAACTTCCACTTTACATTAAATTTCAAGACGAGATTGAGGCAATGGGGATAAAACTCTGTCTTCCATCTTTGGAAAATTTTGAACTCAGAAACAAAAACAAGTTGGACAAACTCTCCAAAAAATTGAACATGACTTATCCAAAAACGTATGAAGTCAGTAGTCTTAGAGAGCTTGAAGAGTGCACCAAAGAGTCTAATTTTCCTCTTATGATTAAGGGAAATTATTACAAAGCTTACAAGGCTCACAATTTGGAGAGCGCGATAGAGAGCTTTTATAAAATTTCCAACGAGTGGGGTTTTCCAGTTTTGGTTCAAGAAGTTGTAAAAGGCGAAGAGTTAAATCTCGTAGGCGTTGGCGATGGCAAAGGCGAACTCAAAGGCGCCGTAGCCATCAAAAAGCTCACAACCACCGAGATTGGCAAGATATGGACGGGTGTCACCATACAAAATGAAAAATTGATGGAAATAGCCAAAGATTTTGTCAAGGACACGAAGTGGAGAGGTCCTTTTGAATTGGAGTGCATAGTCTCCATGAACAACGTTTTCATGATAGAGATAAATCCGCGTTTTCCCGCATGGGTCTATTTCGCGACTGAAATAGGCGTGAATCTTCCTCAAATGGTAGTGGACATCATGCAAGACAAAGATATAAAGTCTCAATTAGAGTATCCTCAAAACAAGATGTACGTAAGATTTACCGGTGAATTGGTTACCGATTTCACCGATTTCATAAAACTATTTTCGACCAAGGAGTTGTAGATGTCAAAAATTAAATACCAAAAACCGACTATAAACAAGATAGATTTCGCGATGGCTTCAAAATATGGCAGTCCCATGAAAACTCAAAAAATACGCTCTGAAATAGACGGCGTGAAAGTGAGTGACTTGACTCAAAAATATGGCTCGCCTCTTTTTGTCTTTTCTCAAAGAAAAATGGAAGAGTTGTATCACAATTTACATTCGGCGTTTAGTTCGCGTTATCCCGATGTGACGTTTGGTTGGAGTTATAAAACAAACTACTTAAATGAAATTTGCAAAGTCTATCATGACTTGGGTTCCATCGCGGAAGTCGTAAGCGAGTTTGAATATCAAAAAGCTCGCGCTTTGGGAATCGAGGGCAAAGACATTATTTTTAACGGTCCTTACAAACCTTACGCCGATTTGAAAATCGCCGTGCGAGAGGGCGCTAAAATTCATGTGGACAACTTGTTTGAGTTGGACGATTTGGAAAAAATCGCGGATGAGTTAAACATGAAGATTCCAGTCGCCATTCGTATAAACATGGATACGGGAATCTACCCGCAATGGAGCAGATTTGGGTTTAACTATGAGAGCGGCGAGGCATACGAAGCCGTCAAAAGAATCTATGACGGGGGAAAAGTTTACTTAAATGGACTACACACGCACATAGGCACTTTTATGCTTGACTCAAACGCCTACAAAGTGGCGACGATTAAAATCATGCAACTTAAAGAACAAGTGGAACGCGACTTTAAATCTCAAATCGATTACATTGACCTTGGTGGCGGTTTCGCGAGTAAAGCGAATCTAAAAGGCGTCTACCAATCCGCGGACGTCATCGTCCCCACTCCCGATGATTACGCGGAAGCCATAACGAATGTCATATACGAGATGAACAAAAGTGAAAACTTGCCTAAACTCTTTCTTGAAACGGGTCGCGGCATGATAGACGAAGCTGGTTTTCTTCTCACGAGCGTTCATGGATACAAAAGATTTCCCGACGCCAAAAAAGGGTATATTTTAGACGCTGGAGTGAACCTGCTTTACACTTCGACATGGTTTAACTACAACATAGAATTAGACAAACGCTATGAGGGCGATAATGAGGCGTCAATCTTAAATGGTCCGCTTTGCATGAACATTGACGTCATTGAAGAGAGCATTATGCTTCCTCCCCTAAATCGTGGAACCATCTTGAGCGTTTCTCCCGTTGGAGCCTACAACTATACGCAAGCCATGCAGTTTATTCGCTATAAACCGGCGGTTGTTCTCATAGACAAAGATGGGCAAGCCAAACTCATTAAAGACGTTGACGATTTAGGAACAGTCAATCATAAAGAGGCGTAGTAGAGCAATCATGCAGAAATATAAAAGCCTTTTTTTTAGCGCCGTAAAGCCATATAGCTCCATTTTATTTTTAAACAATAAATACGCGGGCTTATTGCTGTTATCTATCACTTTTTTAAATCCATCGGTCGCTATCAGTGGCGTTTTCGCAGTTTTGTTCAGCGTCCTCTTCGCTGATTTTTTAGAGTTTAAAGAGTCCTATTTGGCGCAAGGATTTTACGTCTATAACTCGCTTTTGGTGGGGATGGGCATAGGGTTCATATTTTCTCCTTCATTGACGAGCTTGGCGCTCATCGCCATCTCTTCGGCCTTTACTTTTATGCTCTCATTTATGCTCAACCGACTTTTTAGCGTATACAAAATCCCCATTCTATCACTTCCATTTTCTCTTGTCACCATGTTTGTCTATTTGGCGTCGCTTAAGTACTCGGGGTTACTCTCTACGTTAGTGAACAATACAACTCATTATGATATAGCTTTGCCTCTCGTTATTAGCGCTTTTTTGAAATCTTTTGGCACTATTTTTTTCTTGCCAACGAACGTGGCTGGAATTTTGATGATACTGTTGGTACTCTATTTTTCAAGAATCATGGTCGTCATGGCTCTTGTCGGCTTTTACTTTGGCGTTTTAATTCATAGTCTTTTGATAGGTTCTTTCACTCAAGCGCTTTACGACCCCTACGCCTTTAACTATATTTTAGTCGCAATCGCTCTATGCGGGATTTTTCTACTTCCAACGCTAAAAAACTTTTTTTTGGCGCTCGTTGGCGTCGCCATTAGCGTGGTTTTAACCGACGCCATCACAATTCTTTTTAATTATTACTCCATTCCCGTTTTCACTTTGCCATTTAACATAACGGTCATAGTATTTATATTCATACTCTCAATCATCTATTATAAAGAGTTCAACATGGAGATAAAGTCGACGCCAGAAGAGTCGCTCTCAAACTACCTAAGCAAAATCTTTCGTTTTGGAACGCTTTACACAAAGATATCTTTGCCTTTTAGTGGCGTTTGGAGCGTTTATCAAGCCTTTGACGACGAGTGGACGCACAAAGGCGAATACAAATACGCGTACGATTTTGTAAAAAAATCGGATGGCAAAAGTTATAAAAACGATGGACTCCATTTGGATGACTATTACTCTTTTGGAGAGTCCATTTTATCCCCCGTCAATGGCTACGTGGTGGACGCGAGACATGATTTGGTGGACAACGTCATAGGGGAGGTCGACAACATAAACAATTGGGGCAACTACGTAATCATAAAAAGTGATTTAGGCTTTTTTGTGGAGATTAGTCACCTTTTACAGTACTCTTTAAGCGTCAGCGTTGGAGAATACGTGAAAGTCAACAAGGTGCTCGCCAAGTGCGGCAACAGTGGTTATTCTCCCGAGCCGCACATTCACGTTCAGGCGCAAGAGATAGGCGCGCTTGGTGGGTTTACTAGAGAATTCAATTTTGGCGAGTACATACAAAACGAAAAACTAATCTTAAATAGTTTGCCTAAAAAAGATGAACTCATTACGTCCGTCATGAACGATAGAAGCATAAGTTCAAGGTTTTTATTTATCTTGGACGACGAGTTTAAATATGAAGTTTTTGTAGATGGCGTTAAGAAAGAAGACGTCTCTTTTGTTGTTAAAATGAATGAAATCGGAGAGTTTTATTTGGAAGACAAATCTGAAAATAGACTCTACTTTTACAACGACTTAAAGCAGTTCTATTTTTATAATTACGAAGGAGCTGAATCCTATCTCAAACGATTGTTCATCTTGGCTCCGCGCTTGCCTTTCGTTAGTTCGCAAGAGGTGGAATTTAAAGATTATTTACCCGTATATCTTGTCAAAAGTAAGTTGCAAAGTATGCTGATAGTCCTTATGTCCACCATAAAGAAAGATTATTACAAAGTGGAACATGTCTATAGTTTTGATGGGAAAACTCTATCTTCAAAGTATGGAGAAGTGACGCTCGAAGCCATGAAAAAAGGTTATGTGAAAATTAAGTACGATAACGTTGAATTAAGGAGAGTGATTTGAAAAAGTTAATATTGGCGTCCATTTTAGTTTGTGGCAGTTTGATGGCGGAGGTCATGACGGTTTTACCATACGTGGGGGGAATTGATTACGGCAAGGATGGCTCTAAATCCATAAAAGACAAAGCGCTTCTCGTTGGAGCTTACGCAAGCGTTGGAACTTTGGACTATTTAGTCGAATTTGGCTATAGCAACATCAACGCAACGTACAAAGACTCAACCTTGACAAACCTAAGTCAAGATGATTTTTTCTTGGCTTATAGTAAATACTATGAAAAGTTTATGTTTAAAATAGCCACTCACCATGTGAGCACGACGGACGTGGAACTAGGGGACGCCAACGTGCTCATCGCTTCTTTAGGTGGCTATAATTGGTTTGGCTACGATAAGCTCAGTTATGGTCTCGATGGGTATTACTCTTACTACTCCAAAGGTCACGATGAAGGCTACACCGCGCTGAAGCCTATAGGCATCGTCCAATTTACTCCATATCTTAGTTTTTATAAAGCCATAAATTTCAACTGGGGCAATACGTTACTCTTAAAAGCAAACTATCAAATAACGAGTGATTTTTTAAAAGATAACTATACATCCTTTGAAATTAGTGATACAATATACTACAATAGTCTGTTTGTAACTCTCAGAGCTTATGGCGGTGAGATGAAGGCGGGCGTAAAAGATGGAGGCGCTACGGTGTTTAATACTTTAGATTTGATGAAAACGGGTTATGGTCTAAAACTTGGATACTTTCTGAGCGGAGGTTTGGTCGCGACTCTTAGTTATGACGCGAACGTCTACAGAGAGTATGATGAAAACGGAGTCACGAATGGAACTCCCACAATAACTCAAGACGCTCAAAACGCCGTAGCCCTCGTCAGCTTAAGTTATAGCTTCTAATGATGAAATTTTTATTAATTTTATTAGTAGCGTTTTCTTTTACGTTTGCAAGCGCGGAGTTTGAAGAGATCAAAGCTCAGTATTTTAAGTCTTACGACTATGAGCAGATGGGAAAATACGCCGAAGCGATAAAAGTTCTCTCTCCTTTATACGGTAAATATCCAAAAGGATACACTTTAAACTTGCGCTTTGGATGGCTCTTTTATTTGGACAAAAAGTATAACGACTCAATCAAGTACTATAAACAAGCGTCTTTGATTAATCCTTACGCCCTTGATCCAAAACTGGGTCTCATACGAGTTTATCTTGACGCATACTCATTTGATGACGCCCAAATGGTGGCTAATCAACTCATAAAAATAGATTACTACAATTATTACGCGAATCTATATCTTACAAAAGCTCTCATAGCTCAGAAGAAATACGACGTGGCGACAGAAATGATAAGCAAGATGTTAGCGCTTTATCCAACGGACGTCTCTTATCTAGAGCAGTTGGCGATTGTCTACAAACAGACAAACTCCAAGTATTTACAAGAACTCTACGAAGACATACTTGTCCTTGACCCAAATAACGTTTTGGTAAGAAGCGCCGCAAAATAATGTATAAAATACTGATATGCGAAGAGAGTTTGTCTTACGCAACAAGCAACCTCTTTCCTATGTATCAGGTAGATATGGCAAAGAGCGCTCAAGAGCTTTTAGAGCTTACGTATGAAAATAGTTATGATTTATATCTGCTTCATTTTGAGTGTTATGCTCTAAGAGAAGAGCTTAAAAATAGCGGCGACGCGACAAAAACAATTTTTATAGACGAGTATTACAGCATATACAATCTCAAAAAAGCGTTTAAAATCGCGGATGACTACATGATAAAGCCACTATATTTGGAAGAGTTGAAAATCAAGGTTGATTATCACTATAGAAAACTTTACAACTATACGAACAACGTCATCATATACAAAAACTTTTACTTTCACGTAAACTCAAAACAGCTCTTTGAAGGCACAAAAAAAGTGAAACTCTCCCCAAGCGAGTTAAAGCTTTTGGAGCTTTTTTTGGGCCATCAAAACAAACCACTTTCAAAAGACCTTATTTATGATTCGCTTGAAAGCACTAGCGATGGGTCATTAAGAGTTTACATATCAAAACTAAATAAACTAGGTTTTGACATCTCTTATGATAGGGCGATTGTTAGTTATTTACTAAAAAGTTTCAAATAAAATTAGTAACTGATGTTACGATAATAAGAATTTACAAATTTACAAAAAGTAACAATTTC
>ERZ889078.2297-NODE-2297-length-13773-cov-11.476090_pt1 | contig 13773 bp, 15 predicted proteins | sample MGYA00521266_ERZ889078 | MGnify/ENA primary metagenome ERZ889078 (study PRJEB32303, sample SAMEA104408618) | aquatic metagenome | biome: Brackish water; feature: Pelagic; material: water | place: Baltic Sea | collected 2014-06-16T06:34:00 | depth 76,534 m ...
CGCCTATACAAAGAGTTTTAGAAGCTATTGAAGAGATTAAAAAGGGCAACATGGTCATCATGATTGATGATGAAGATAGAGAAAACGAAGGCGATTTGGTTTACGCCGCCGCGTTTAGCACGCCAAAACACGTAAATTTTATGGCCACTCACGCTCGCGGCTTGATATGCGTCGCCATCGGCAAGAGCGTCGCCACGAAGCTCGACCTCAATCCCATGGTGAGTTCGAACACTTCATCCTACGAGACGGCGTTTACCGTTTCCGTGGACGCCAAGAACGCGCTTACCGGGATTTCCGCCGGAGAGAGAAACGACACGATTCGCATACTCGCGAACCCAATCTCCCACGCGAGCGACCTTGTAAAGCCGGGACACGTCTTCCCGCTCATAGCCAAAGACGGCGGCACGCTCGTTCGAACCGGACACACCGAGGGAAGCGTGGACATTTGCCGTCTCGCGGGACTTAGCGAAGCCGGCGTTATCTGCGAGATTATCAAGGACGACGGGGAAATGGCGCGACGCGACGACCTCGACGTGTTTGGCGAAAAGCACAACCTTAAAACCGTTTTCATATCAGACATAGTCGAGTACCGTCTCGCCAACGAGAGCCTCATAAACGCGACGAAGGTCGAAGTGATAGAGTTCTTTGGCGTCAAAGTCAAACAGCACACGTTCGCCGACCATGACGGTATCGAGCACACCGCCATAGAGTTTTACTCCGCGGGAGAAGTCGCGAACGTCCGAGTTCACAACGTCGTGCCGGACATCGACCTTCTGTTAAATCAAAAGAAATACAACAATCTCGTGAGCTCGATAGAATACTTAAAAAACAACAGCGGCATTTTGGTTTTCATAAACAAGACGAACCATCAAGACAACTCGGCTCCAAAAGAGTTCGGCATAGGCGCTCAGATAATCAAATCGTTTGGGATTTCCAAAATGAATCTCCTTTCGCCGACCAAAGAAACAGAACTCGTAGGTTTGGGCGGATTTGGTCTCGAAGTCAGCGAAGTAATAAAGGTATAGGACAATTAACATGAATACGAAAGAATTGGACGCAAAATACGTACTCCCGACGTACGCGAGAGCGGACGTGGAATTTGTAAGCGGAAAAAACGCGAGACTCACCGACGTCAACGGTAAAAAGTACATCGATTTCACGGCGGGCATCGCCGTCGTGAGCGTCGGGCATGGCAATGAAAGACTTGCAAACGCCTTGTGCGCCCAAGTGAAAAACATGGTGCATATGTCAAATCTCTACCTCATAGCTCCACAAGCCAAAGCGGCTCAAAAGATAGTCGAGGCTAGCGGATACGACATGAAGTGTTTCTTTGGAAACAGTGGCGCGGAAGCGAACGAAGGCGCCATAAAAATCGCGAGAAAATACGGCGAAAAAGACGGCCAAATCAAACGCTACAAAATCATCACGCTCACCCACTCGTTTCACGGAAGAACGATCACGACCGTGAAAGCCACGGGACAAGAGAGCATGCACAACTATTTCGGACCGTTTCCAGACGGCTTTGTTTACGCCAACGGCATAGACGAGATAGAAGGGCTTGTGGATTCGCACACGGTCGGGGTTATGATCGAGCTAGTCCAAGGGGAGGGCGGCGTTCAGCCCATAGACAAAGCGAAAGTGCAAAAGCTCGCGGCGTTTTTAAAAAGCAAGGACGTTCTTCTCATCATAGACGAAGTTCAAACCGGCGTTTACAGAACGGGCAAGTTTTTGGCTTCGAACCTCTACGAGATTGAGCCAGACGTCATCAGCTTGGCCAAAGGCGTCGGCGGCGGCGTTCCCGTCGGAGTCGTCATGACCTCTCTTAAAGACGTGTTTTCTCCAGGCGATCACGGTTCCACTTTTGGCGGAAACTATCTAAGCTCCACGGCCGTTTGCGAAGTTTTGGACATCCTAAAAGAGTATGACGAGAGCGGAGCGCTTGGAGAGGGAATATCGTATTTCGACAACGCTTTGGAAAAATTTTACAACTCCCACAAAGACGTCTTTATGGAAAAGGTCGGCATCGGAATGATGGCCGGACTTCGCGTTAAAGACGCCGACACGCTCGCGAAAATCATAAATGGCGGACGAGAAAATGGCGTTATGGTTTTAAAAGCCGGAAAAAACACGCTGCGTTTCTTGCCACCCCTTACAATCACGAAAGAGGAAATAAATGAAGGTTTTAAAGCTCTCAACGTTACTATGTCTAGCCTTTAGCTCCGCGGCGTTTTCAAATGAAAACAACTCGACTTTGGACGTCTACGTATCAGACTTAAAAAAAGAACGATTCAAGTACGATTATCAAAAAAATGAAGCCGAGGCTTCCAAGCTACGCGACTCTTGGATAGCGCCGATTCAACTCAACTACGGCTACTCGAGAAGCAAACCGGGAGAGAAGGAACTGGTAAAGGAAAACGCGGCGATAAGAATGGATCAGCCCATCTTTCAATCCGGCGGCATTTACTACGGTATCAAGTTCGCGAACGCGAGCAAACTTTACGCCGACTACTCCGTGGACGTGGCTAAACGCAAGATGATTAAAGAGGCGATATCCACCTTGATGCAGATTAAGCAAACGGCGTTTCGCGTCTCCAAACAAGAGCTGCAAATCTTAAACGCGGACATCAATCTAGAGCAAAAAAAAGAGCAGTACCTAAACGGTCAACTTGATTCCGGCTTTTTGGACGACGCCATTATCCAAAGAAACGTCGTCATTCAAGCCTTGTACGACATACAAACGGGCAAAGAGAAACTTATTAACCAGTTTCAAACGCTGAGCGATTTGGACTACTCGAACGTCTCCATTCCACAGTTGGAATTTATAAGCGGCGAAGATTTTTTAGCACACAACGTCGTCTTGAAACAGAGCGAAGCCGAGGCGAAAAAAAATGAATACAAAAAAGACGTGACGGTCGCCAAATACCTTCCCAAGGTTAGCGTGACGGCCGGTTACAACTGGACGAGCGGCGAGCAGTTTATTTCCGACGGTCTTATCATAAATAATGAACTTGCCTACTACGATTATGGAGTGAAAGCTTCCATGCCTTTTGACATTAACGCTTTTCGAGACGTAGAGTCCTCAAAAGTGGATTTTTTAAAAGCGCAAGTGGTTACGAAAGATACTGGCAGAACTTTGAAAGCGCTTTTTGAACAAGTGACGCACAACATAAACAACTTCGACAAAAAGATAAAACTCAGCGATGAGAACATTGACATATACTCAAAACTGTTGGACGACACGAAAAAGCTTTTCAAAGCGGGATACAAAACGGAGTACGACGTGGAAATTTTGGAGAACTCTTTAAAAATTCAAAATATCGACGGCAAAATTTTTGAAATCGACAAACAGTTGGAGTTGCTGACTCTTTATGAAATGTACGCGAACGATGGGAAATAGATGAAATTTAGCGAGTATATGACGGAGTGGCTGTACGGCGAAGAGGGCTACTACGCGACTTACAAAAGTATAGGCAAGAGCGGCGACTTTTACACGGCCGTCAGCACTAGTAAGTTTTTTGGCGGAACAATCGCGAAACACATAATCTCTTTGGTGGACGAAGGCTTTTTGGCGAGCGACGCGGTCATTTGCGAGATCGGCGCGCATCACGGCTACTTTTTGGCGGACGTTTGCGAGTTCATCTACACGCTTAGGCCAGAGCTGCTGGAGACTTTTAAGTTTGTCATCATCGAAAGATTCGACAATCTTCAAGAGCAGCAGAGAACCTACTTCCAAGAGTCGTTTGGCGACGTGGTTTCCTTGAAGCATTACAAATCTTTGAACGAGTTGCGATGCAAAAACGCTTTTTTCATAGCCAACGAAATCTTCGACGCGTTTCCTTGCGAGCTCTACTTTAAAGGCAAAACCGCTCGAGTCGAGGGCCACGACGTGACCTTCGACCAAGAGAACGAATGGGTGAAAAGCAAAGCGGACAAATACTTTAAAGATAGAGGCGAAATAGCCGTTGGTTATGAAGAGTTCGCGTTAGAAATGGCCGCAAGCGCGAAACAGTTCGAGTTTATGACTTTCGACTACGGCGAAACGCAGGCGCGACCAGACTTTTCCATCCGCGTTTACGCAAAGCACGAAGTGTTCGCGTTTTTTGACGAAAACGTCAAACGCGAGGAACTCTTCGCCAAAAGCGACATAACCTACGACGTGACTTTCGCCCACGTAAGAGACGCCTACGAAGAAGCCGGAGCGCGGTTCGTAGAGATAAAAACTCAGATGGTGGCGCTCATAGACATGGGAATACTCGAACTCTTGGAAATTTTAAAAGACAAGGCCGGTGAAAACATTTACAAGCAAGAGCTTGAAAAAGCAAAGATGTTGATTTATCCAGACTTTTTGGGAGAGCGTTTCAAAATGGTTCGATTTAGAAAAGACTAAATTTTAAGGCGTCCATCATTAATAAAAAAGAAAAATCGACTATCCGCTTGTTTACGGATGGAAGCGTAAATCCAGAAACCAAGATTGGATATGGAGCTTATTTGATTGTAGACGAGGGGAAAATGGCAAGTGACGTTGAACCAAAAGATATAAAAACCAAAAGTTTTAAAAACACTTCTTCGACTAAGTTGGAGTTGGAAACTCTACTGTGGGCTTTTGATGAAATAGATTTGAAAAAACGTAAAATAATCGTCTACACCGATTGCCAAAATATTCTAGGTTTGCGAAGCAGAAGAGAAAAACTCGAACGCGCCGACTATCTCTCTAAAACAAACAAAGTCATAAAGAATCACGAGCTATACAAAGAGTTTTACAAGCGTGTTGATTTAACTAAAGCGGAGTTTGTAAAAGTCAAGGGTCACAAGAAACAAAACGAAAAAAGCGAAATAGATAAACTTTTTTCTTTCGTGGACAAGGCGTCAAGATTCGCGCTGAGGCACCCGTTAGGGGTAGGAATGGAGGAAGTTTCTAAATGAGTTTAAAAAAATTGTTCCATACCAAACTTTTGGCGTTGGAAGATGGAAGCTACGACGTTTTTTACTATGGCAAACGATACTTGCTATCCAAGGAAACCCAATTGAATGGCAAATTGATAAAGCTCTACGCCAAAGAGTTGGGAGACAATGATTTTATTAGTCTAAACTACTATCCACTCATAGGCGACGGACTTTTAAGACCTTGCGAAATGCCGGAAAAGAAAGTCATGGATTTTATTTTATGCGTGAAGATTTAAAGGAAGCGAGTTATGACGTTAGTTGGATTTCTTTACGACCCTATATTTTTGGAGCACGATACGGGCTCGCGACATCCTGAAAACGCGGGGAGGCTTCGAGCCATTTTAGCGGCGATAGAGCCGCTCAGAGAACGTTTGCTTTTTTTAAAGCCAAAACCGGCTCCCTTGGACGTCATTACGTTGGTTCATCCTCTTCATCACGTCGAATTCATAGAAGAGAAAAGCATGCGAGAAGAGGCGATTGACGGAGACACTCAAGTTTCTTCAGACTCCTTCGAGGCGGCTTTGATGGCGGTTGGCGCTGGTGTCGAAGCGGTGGATAAGATTTACTCGGGCGAGATAAAAAGCGCTTTTTGCGCGGTGAGACCTCCGGGACATCATGCCACAAGCGACAAAGCGATGGGATTTTGCCTCTTTAACAACGTAGCCGTGACGGCTCGTTACGCTCAGTCGGTGGGCTATGAAAAGGTGATGATCGTGGACTTTGACGTGCATCATGGCAACGGCACGCAAGATATTTTTTACGAGGACCCCACCGTCTTTTACTTTAGCACTCACGAGTATCCCGCCTATCCGGGCAGCGGAGCCGCCGATGAACGCGGTAGGGGAGAAGGAGAAGGATTTACCCACAACTTTCCATTGCGCGCTTTTAGCGCGGACGACGACGTAGTCCCAATCTACGAAGAGGAGCTTCTTCTTGACGTACGAAGATTCAAGCCCGACCTCATCCTCGTTTCCGCTGGGTACGATCTGCACGCGGCCGATCCTTTGGCTCAATTGCAAGTGACGACGGAGGGGATAAAGCAAATCGTGGAAGCGATAGCGCGATCGAGCGAGGTTCCAAAAATTTTCATGCTCGAAGGCGGCTACGATTTAAACGCTTTGGGCGAGAGCGTGGCGGAAACCCTTAAAGTTATTCTAAGATTGAATTGACGATCATGGAAGGTCTCCACATGCTTATCGAGCCTTTGGTTAAATGTTCCAACGTAAGTTTTGAGTCTGGATGTCTTTTTTTAAAAATGTTGTAAAAGTTTTCCACTTGATCTTGTAGTCCGAAAGAGAGCATGTAATTTTTGATTCCCTCTTCTATCTCGGTTTTGTCTTTTTTCGCTCTTATCGCGTTTTCAAGTTGCGTCATGTAGCACCATCCAAAAACGGTTGCCAAAGACGCGTACTTGGAACTCATCTTCATGTAAACGCCCAAAGCTTTTTTGATTCCCTCCACATTGCCCGCAACCGCTTGCTCATTGGCTAAGGCTAAGTCTTTGTTCCATTGTTTTTGAAGCTTCACGCCATCTTCCGTCTCTAACAAATCCTCGGTTGCTTCTAAAAGATTATAGGCCATTGTTAAATCTTCTTCTTGAATCGCGTTAAAAAATTTTTGCCTATTTTCGATATCTTGCGTTAACAGCTTAACTTCATCCGTAAAATCCGTAAAATTGGAAAGTATTCTCAACAATTTTATCGCCGAATGGGTATCGCCCTCTTTTATGAGTTCATTTGATTTTATGTATAAGGTGTCCGCGTAATTCATAATGGTTTCATACTCTGGAAATTCTTTTAAAAATGGATGTTGTTTGATGAGTTCAAAACATATTTTAAAATCTTTTTGACCTATGGAGACGCGAAAACGTTTGTAAATCTCGCCTTGAGTCAAGAGCTCTTGAATGAGCTTCGTTTTTTCACTTAGGCCTCTATACGGCGCCAATATTAGTTTGGCGTTTTCCGCGCCTTTTGGATCAAGAGCGTATTTTTGAGCTTGGGCGAAAGCTTTTTTCCAGTTTACTTCGAGAGACTTGTATATCGAAGAGGATTTGTACATTGGATGTAAATTCGCCAGGCCGTAAGCGAGTGGCAACTTCCCCTGTTTGGCAAGCGTGGTAAACTTTGCGAAATCCTCGTACTCCAAGATGACGTTTTGCATAATTCTATTCTTTGAAGGTATGTTTTTGAAATTTTGAAAGAGCGATATAGCCGTATTTCTGTCTCCCTTTTGCAGGGCTATTTTTGCGTTTTTAACAGTGCTCTCCCATATGCTCTCAGCCAAGCCAAAAATCTTGGTATATCTTAAGATAGGGTTTTGCTCGACCTGGTTGTGTATGGCCGTGTAATTTTTAAGCTTTATTAACTCTTCGAGTTTTTCTTCGCCGACATAGATGTCGTAAAGGAACACGTCCCCATTTTCATTGCCTACGATGAGTCTTTTAGACGCTGCGTCAAATCCAAACGCCGTAACGCTAAATGACAGTTTGATGTATTTTTTAGATAAAAGTTGATAGGTGTTTAAATCATAAAGCAAGACGTATCCCAAGGAAGTTCCCAAAAATAAAAAATTATTTTCATCATCGGTTATCATTTGCGTAACGTCGTCGTGGATTCCTTCAAGTCGATGAATAACTTTGCCGCTATGTACGTCCCATACAATCCCCACCGAGTTTTTGTCCACGCTGACAAGTCTATCGTTGCCTATGAAAATCAACTTCATAATTGGAGCGTTATTCGATTTTAATTTCACTTTTGGCGTCATTGTGGCGATGTTGAAAACCGATATTTTAGTGTCGTAACTTGCGGTCGCCACCCAATTCGAGTTTGCGCTAAAGGCTATGTCGTTTACCGTGTCCGTATGAATGGGAAGAGTGAAAACAAACTTTCCGCTCTGGACGTCCATCGCGAAAGTTTTTCCGTCATCGCCGCACGAAAACATATACCTGTGGGATGGATCGATTCCAACGCAATTAACTTCTCCGTGATGTCTTTTTACTTGAGCGATGGCTTTTTTTGTTATGGCGTTGTAAAGTCTGGATTCTTGAGCGTCGGCGCTTATTGTGGCAATATATTCACCATTATTGCTCAAAGCGACCATGTCGGTTTTGTATCGAAGGTGTTTAACGCCTAATTTAAAACCAGAAAGCAAACTTAAGTCGTCTTTGTTGAAGTATCTAATGGTAGTCTCGGAATCTATTATCGCAAGCGTATTGTCTTTTAGCGCTTTTATAAGAATGACTGGTCGTTTTATATTTATGGCTTTTGCTGATTTCATATCTTGTTATTCCCTTAAATATCCCTCGTCTTTGAGAATATCACGTATTTGAGTCTGATGCTCTTCGCCCTTCGTTTCCATATGAACGGTTACGTTCGCGTCGCCATAATCGAGTGAAATCGAAGTTCTATCGTAAGAAATATGCACTATGTTGGCGTTTAATTCTTTAAGTATCTCAGTGAGACGCATTAGAGAACCCGGCTTGTCGACCAACGTAACCGTCACTTTCATTTTACGACCGGACTTCAAAAGTCCTTTTTCTATTATGACCGAAAGAAGCGTGACGTCCATGTTGCCGCCGCTTAAAACCACCGCCACTTTTTTGCCCTTTAAACGTTCGAGCTTGTTGTGAATAAGCACGGCGACTCCAACGGCGCCAGCGCCTTCGACAACTAGTTTTTGACGTTCTAGCAAAAACAAAATCGCGCTCGCGATTTCTTCGTCGTCCACGCTTATGATTTCGTTAACGCATTCTAGAGCTATGGCTAGCGTTACGCTTGAAGTGTCGCGAACGGCGATTCCATCCGCGATGGTCCTAACGCTAGTCGAATCAACCGCTTGTTTTAAATCGAAAGAGTTTTTAAACGCGGGAGCCCCAAGCGCGCTAACGCCGATGACTTCGATGGAAGGATTGAGAATCTTAAACGCGCTGGCCATGCCAGATATGAGTCCACCGCCACCAACGGGAATCAAAACGGCGTCCAAGCCTTCGCATTTTTCTAAGATTTCCAGAGCTATCGTGCCTTGACCCGCCATAACTTCTTCGTCTTCAAAAGGGTGCACGAAAGTTAGTTTGTGTTTCTCTCCATATTCTAGAGCGTAAGCGTACGCCTCGTCGTAGTTCGAGCCTTTTAAAATAACTTCCGCGCCATAACGCCTCACCCCGTTTATTTTGTTCAAAGGGGTGGATTCTGGCATAACGATTACCGCTTTGGCGTTGAATTTGCTCGCCGAAAACGCGACGCCTTGGGCGTGATTTCCAGCGCTCGCCGCAATCACTCCGCACGCACGCTCGGCTTCGCTAAGAGTGGCTATTTTATTGTACGCTCCTCTTAGCTTAAACGCGCCGGTGTTTTGCAAATTCTCTTTTTTCAAATAGACTTCGCAACCGGAGAGTTCGCTTAGATGCGGAGCGTAGGAAAACGGAGTGTTTACGACAACGTCTTTTATACGATTTTGCGCGTCATGTATACTTTGTAGACTTATCAATTTTAAACCATAAGAGATCTATGCTCTACCATACTACATTGATTTTGCACGACTTTCATGCCCGCGTCTTTTGCCTTTTGAGCGGCTTCGTTGTTTACAATGCCTTTTTGAGCCCAAAATACCTTGACGTCGCCGCGAGTTACGCAAGCGTCGGCTATTGGGTCGAGAGCGTTTGATTTTCTAAAGATGTTGACCATGTCTACTGGAAATGGAATCTCTGCCAAAGAAGTGTAAACCTTTTCTCCAAGAATCGTTTCGCCTTTTGGATAGACGGGAACTATTTTGTATCCGACTCTTTGCAAATACGCCGCCACTCTATGGCTATCCTTGGTCTCGTCAGGGGAAAGCCCTAAAACGGCGATAGTCTTAACGCTCTCAAAAATTTCTTTCACTTCGTCATTGTTTGAATTGACCGTTGGGTATTCGCATTCCATTTTTCACTCTCCTAAATTTATTTAATGTCTCCAAAAACCTCTTGTTTTTGGGGGTTGTTAGCTGTATAAAGCTTTTTCAATCCACTTTCAAAGAGATTATATCAGAGAAAAATAAAGTTATGGATAAAGTTAATATCATTTGGCAATTTGCAATACTTTTTACCATGTTTCGCGTTTTTAACTATACTGTCGCTTGATTTGGTGAAAATAACAATTGTTAAAGGAAAGAGAGATATGGATGGCGCAATCATGGTTACTTACAAAATATTATGCGAGGCGGATTTAAACATAGCGATATCGCTTCAAGAGTTGCTTAAAAATGAAAACGTTATAAAAAGCATTAAATCGGAGTTCGCCAAAGGTTCCAGGAACATAGCGTTATCCTCAAACACGGACGCCATTTTAAAAATTGAGACAGTAAGAAAGGTTCACGCTTTTGAAGTCTCCAAGGATGACTACGCCGATTTGCTCGCGCTCGCCGAAGAAGACGCAAAGAACAAAAAGTTATTGAAAAAAGATTGCGAACGCGTAGAACTGATAGATATCGAAACTTTCAAAATTTACCCGATTGGCACGGAATTATGAACGGTCACTTTGATATCGTCTTTCTTCATTTCTCCCACTATCGCTTTTTCTAACTCAACATCTAATTTCGCGCATAATTTCAACTAATCATATTTTTACGTCATACTCAGAAAAATTTTTGATATTAATAAATATAACAGAAACTCCAACCTTGGCCAGCTCAGTCTCAAATTTTTTTAAAACATTTGCGTTGAATACTTCCAGCGACCCCTCACTGCTCTTTTTAATGTATATACCAAAAATTATTTCTCTTATTAGAGCTTGCAAAATATTCACAATATTTGCTCTTATTTCGTCTTCTGTTTTTCCGGCAAATACTTCAAAAGCTTTGGCTAACATTTGAGGATTAGAATCAATCTTAACAGTAGCGTTCAAATCAATGTTTACTCCCAAGTTATTATTTACAAGAATTTTTTTTAAGGAAATTGGTAGAGACATACTTTTCAAACTTAGTATTCTAAAATCATGGAAAAATGGAACTACTATGGCGGCTCCATTACTTATGTATTTATTTTGCATACTTCTACCAGTTCTAAATAAGTCCATAGCCTCTTCTGCTGGAACCTTCTTGATGAAACGAGACATGAAAAATCCAAACAAGATTAACGCAAAAATGAATCCTGCCAAAGGCGTAGCTAGCGCTCCGAAATCTAAAGAACTACCTTCAATCTTTTCTCCAAATAAACTCAATGGTAGTAAAAATAACCATATTAAAACAATTTTACGCATTTCTTTCCTATATTCCTATCATCTTTTCTTTTTAGCAAAGAATCTTCAAAATTTTCAAGAAATCTTTCTCCGTCAAACAAGATATTTACCACTGCATCGCCAACTAACAAAACTTTCCCGATTTTCTGGATGCGTTTGTCTGAGCCTAGTCTACTCATAATATACAACATAGAAATTAATTTATAATATTATAACTAATTCATCTTCTAAATCACACATGCTTAACTGAGCGCAACCATTATCTATTATTTGCATATGTCCGCATTAGCGAAAGTATATTTTTTTGATTAGCTTTAAAAGCTTTTTAATTAGTAATGATAGCTCTGTAATAAATTTATTTTTTCGTACGATTCCAATAATGTCTACTTAAACTTCTTATCATGAAATTTATACCATTTACATCTTTTCTTATTTTTAATGGAGTAAATATTATAGGTGAACTTTCTACCACACTCTTGACATTTGAAAGTGGCGCGATTCTTAAATTTGTTATAGTTTACAAATAAGAAGTTCCCAACCTGGTCTCCTTCTTTGTAGACAATCTTTTCATTTTTTGCATAAGATTTTTCAGCGAGCAGAGCGTCTTCTCTTTGTTTTGTAAGCCAGGTAGGTTCTATGTCCTCTTCAAATTCATATTCCATTATTTAACTTTTTTTATTTGAATGGCATCTTGGACATAATAATCTCACGCCTGTCTACATACTGTTGGCAATCCACCCCGCCTAGTTTTGCGCAGGTCAGCTTCCACTCTTGTGAATGTCCATCATCTTTGGAGTGATGGCGATTGATTTTAAAAAGAAGCGCGTGAGCGTACTCGTGCGCGATAACGCTATCGATCATATAGTCCATGCTTTCTTGCATAACGTTCTTATTGAGGTAAATGTTGATTTCTCCATTTTTATAAGAAGTGAGACCATAAAGTCTTCCTTGAATCTCATCGGTAACTATAAGTGGAAACGCGTACGCGTATCCAAAGTTCTTTTGCATGCGTTCTAAAACTTCTTGTTCTTTTTGTTTGATTCGTTTTTTAAAGCTATCGGGAATATCGTTGTTTTTAAAAGAGTAATCACCGTAAAAATTGAAACCCAAAAAGGATAAAGCGAGCGTTATGACAATAACAAAGGCGAATTCTAATTTCTTCTTGATCATCGTTAAATACCGGGCCTTGTGGTTTAAAGAAAAGTTGTTTATGTTCAACTTTAGTCTAACGCGTCATAATATCGTCTAAATTAAAATTTTAGGATAAACAATGGCGCTCATAACTCTCAATGAAGAAAACTTTAACCAAACCACCGCGGACAATGAAATAGTCATTATAGACTTTTGGGCGCCATGGTGCGGACCCTGCATATCTTTCGGACCAATTTTTGAAAAAATCGCTCAAAACAACCCTGACATTACTTTTGGAAAAGTCAATACCGAAGAAGAGCAAGGCATAGGCGGTCATTTTCAGATTCGCTCAATTCCCACGATTATGATATTTAGAGACAACGTCGTTATTTTTCAGCAAGCGGGCGTTTTGCCAGAAGCGGGGTTTATAGATATCATAGGACAAATAAAAGCCCTGGATATGGACGTGGTTCGTAAAGAAATCGAGAAGCAATCGTCCGAGACCGAAAATTAAACGCGAAACAATAGTTCAGCGTTCTTCCACTCGTTTCGCAAATATTCAATAGATACGCGTTTATGGTAAAACTGCTAGAATACAACAAATGCAGTGAAGGCTAACAATGGCGTACAAACACGATTATGACAAAATACTCACCAGACTCACATTCATACTCTCTAAGCTCAACGACGGGGAATCTCTGTCCGTTAAAGCTCTAGCCGAAGAGTTTAACACAAGCGACAGAACCATACAAAGGGATTTCAACGAAAGGTTGGTTTCCTTTCCCATTTATCAAGAAAACAAAAAGTGGAAGATGCGAGACGGCTTCAGAGTTGAGAAAACAAAGTCATTGGAAGACGAGATCGTTTTGGACATCATAGAAAAAATAACGGAGGGCATTGGCGGCAAGTTCGCGACCAAATCGCACCAACTGCTTTCAAAGATAAAAAACCAGGATTACAATCCCATCTACGCGAAACTAAACATAGAGGACATTACCGACAAGTTTGGCGAAATTCAAGTAATAGAAAACGCCATAAAAGAAAAAACCGAAATAGAGTGTTCTTATGACGACGAAAGACACGACGTTTATAAAACCACGTTGCAGCCATTGAAAATAGCCAACTATGAAGGCTTTTGGTATCTCATAGCGTTAAGAAAAGAAACGCTTCAAAAGTACTACCTAAAAAACGTCTCAAACGTAAAAGCGACTCAAACTAAGTTCATCGCTGACGCGAAACTCGAGAGCGTGCTTGAAAACTCCATATCCATTTGGTTTCAAAAAGACGTCGAACCCTTTGAGGTTAAAATATACGCCGATAAAATAGCGGCAAAGTACTTTCAAAGACGACCGCTTCCGACCCAAAGCGTAGAAACTTTAAGTCAAGATGGCAGCATGGAGTTCGTTGTAAAAGTCACCCACGAGATGGAGATACTGCCAATTATCAAATATTGGCTGCCACACCTGCGAGTGATCGAACCTCAGTG
>ERZ889078.2299-NODE-2299-length-13768-cov-11.470575_pt1 | contig 13768 bp, 13 predicted proteins | sample MGYA00521266_ERZ889078 | MGnify/ENA primary metagenome ERZ889078 (study PRJEB32303, sample SAMEA104408618) | aquatic metagenome | biome: Brackish water; feature: Pelagic; material: water | place: Baltic Sea | collected 2014-06-16T06:34:00 | depth 76,534 m ...
AAGATTATTAAAAAAAGAATTTATAAACATAGTTTTTAAAATAATTGGCATTTGTTTTCCTATCTTTTTAATAGTTTACATACATTTGAATTTAGAAAAATATTAAAAAATGAACATACATTTTATTGCAATTGGAGGAAGTGCTATGCATAATTTAGCATTGGCTTTATATCAAAAAGGATATAAAATTACAGGAAGTGACGATGCGATTTTTGAACCCTCAAAATCTAGATTGGAAGCGAAAGGATTAATGCCAAAAGACTTTGGTTGGTTTGAAGAAAAAATCACCACTAATTTAGATGCTGTTATTTTAGGAATGCATGCAAAAGCAGACAATCCTGAATTGTTAAAAGCACAAGAACTTGGGCTTACAATATATTCATATCCTGAATTTTTATACGAACAATCAAAAGACAAAACACGTGTTGTTATTGGTGGATCTCATGGTAAAACTACAATTACCTCAATGATTTTACATGTGTTTAAATACCTTAACATTCCAGTTGATTTTATGGTTGGTGCTCAGTTAGAAGGTTTTGAAACGATGGTGCATTTAACTTCTGAAAATGAGTTTATGGTATTAGAAGGAGATGAATATTTATCGAGCCCAATAGATAGAAGGCCAAAATTTCATTTATACAAACCAAATATTGCTTTAATAAGCGGTATTGCTTGGGATCATATCAATGTTTTTCCAACGTATGAAAATTATGTAGAGCAGTTTTTAATTTTCACCAATTCACTTACTAATGGTGGGATTATGGTGTATAATGAGGAAGATGCTGGGGTAAAAAATGTTGTTGAACAAGCTATAAGTTCCATTAAAAAATACGCATATTCTACACCAAATTATAAAATTGAAAACGGTACTACTTTTATAGAAACTTCGCTAGGTGAAATGCCTTTAGAGTTTTTTGGTGCGCACAATTTACAGAATATGGCGGGTGCTAAATGGATTTGTCAACATATGGGAGTTGATGAAGATGAGTTTTATGAAGCTATTTCCAGTTTTAAAGGTGCAAGCAAACGATTAGAAAAAATAGCAGAAAATGAATCGACTGTAATTTTTAAAGATTTCGCACATTCACCAAGTAAAGTTGAAGCGACTACCAATGCTGTTAAAGATCAATATAGTGATAGAACTGTATTGGCATGTTTAGAATTGCATACGTATAGCAGTTTAAATGTTGATTTTTTGAAGGAATACAAAGGAACTTTAGATAAAGCAGATAAAGCAGTGGTTTTTTATTCTCCTGAAGCATTAGAAATAAAAAGGATGGAAAAAATTTCGGTAGATCAAATTAAAAACGCTTTTGAACGAGAAGATTTAATTGTGTACACTAATCCAACCGAATTTAAAGAATTTTTATTCAACCAAAAATTTGAAAATACGGCATTGCTTTTAATGAGTTCTGGGAATTATGGTGGATTAGATTTTAATAAATTTAAAGAGTTAGTATGATTATTATTTATTACTGATTTTTGTCACCCCCACCTTAATTACAATCATTCTAAATTAGGTCAATATCTTTTTTGTATTTACCTTTGAAAAAAGATAAAAAGGTCATAAAAGTTTAAATATGAATTTCTAAATAATTTTGAGAATTCTTAAGAGATGATAAGAGAGTTTCAGTAAGAAATTTTTTAAAGTTAGTTTTGAAATTGACTTTTCATGTGAAGAAATAATAATTAATATTTTTTTAAAAAACAATACACAAATGAACAAGGACAATTTGATAAGTCTTGACGTTAGACCAATAATTTCAAAAGGAAATGACCCTTTTAAAGAAATTATGGAAATTGTTAACAAACTAAACAATCAACAAACCTTAGAAATTATAAATTCTTTTGAACCCATTCCTTTAATTAATAAATTAAAAAGAGAAGGTTATATAACTTGGACTGACAAATCTGATGCCGTAATTGTGCATACTTATTTTAAGAAAACTACTGAATTGAAAGGCTCTGATGAACTTTCATTAGAAAATAACACCACAACTTTTGATGAAAAATTTAAACAGTTTGTTGGAAAGTTAAAACAAATTGATGTTAGAGATTTAGAGATGCCAGAACCAATGATAACTATTTTAGAAGAATTAGAAATGTTGCCAATAGGGAATGCTTTATTTGTTGAACACAAGAAAGTTCCCCAGTTTTTATTACCCGAATTAAAAGAAAGAAACTTTGAAATTTTGTACAATAAAAAAACGGATAACCATATGCAATTATTAATTTTTAAAGCTTAATAAATTGAGCGATTTAAAAACAAATAATGCGCCTCATAGTAGTGTTGTAATTCCTCATTTCATATTTGGGGGATGCTCTTTTTTAATAGTTGCAATACTTATTATTTTAGCCGATACAAATATATTAGAGGCCTATTTTAATTCTAAAATTATTGCAATAACTCATATGGCAGTTTTAGGATGGGCAACAATGATTGTTTTTGGGGCACTTTACCAATTGATTCCTGTGGTTTTTGAAACTTCACTTTATAGTGAAAAATTAGCAAAGATCACTTTTTGGACTTCAGCAGTAAGTGTTTTATATTTAACGTATTCATTTTGGGTGAGTGCATTTACAACACATCTTGTCTACGCTTCAGTATTCATGTTTATCTCTCTTTTCTTATTTATTATAAATGTAATTTTATCCTATATAAAATCAGAAATTAAAAATATTTCATCAAAATTTATTATTGCTTCCATTTTTTGGTTAGTAATTACTGAATTGGTTGGGACTCTAATTGCATTTAATTTCAAATTTAATTTTCTGAGTCAAATTCATTTACATTATTTAAAAATACATGCTTCATTGGGTACTATTGGTTGGTTTTTGTCGCTTATAATTGGCGTTGGATCTACATTAATCCCAATGTTTTTAATTTCACACCAATTAAAAAAAGAAAAATTAGTTGTTTCTTTTGTTTCAATAAATGTTGGGTTATTGTGTTTAACATTAAACTGGTTCATATTTTCAAATAGTATGCTCACAATTATTTGTTGGGTAGTAATTGTTATAGGAGTAATTTCATTTATGTCGTTCATTTATGACTCTTATAAAAAGAGAATTCGAAAAAAATTAGATGTAGGAATGCAATATACAATGCTTGCAATGGCAAGTATTTTTATGCCAATATTAGTAAGTTTAATTTTATTACTTGTTTTTAAAATTGAATATGAGTTATTATTTAGGATAGCTACTTTTTATGGTTTTTCAATAATATTTGGGTTTATAACAACTATGATTTTAGGTCAAACCTATAAAACACTTCCTTTTATTGTTTGGTTAGAAAAATATAAAAATTTAGTTGGAAAAACTAAAACACCATTACCAAGAGAATTGTATTCAAATAAAATAGCGAAAATTCAATTCTATTTTTATGTACTCAGTATTTTGAGTCTTGGTCTAGGTTTAATTTTAAAAAATTTTATTGCAATTAAAATTGGAAGTTTTTCACTTTTAGCGGTTGCAATTTTGTATAATATAAACGTGTTAAAAATAATATTTCATAAAGTTAAAATAAAAGATAATGAATAAAGAAGAAGTTGCTCAATTTGAATTGGAAACCTTAGAATTACTTAAAAATGTAATGGATCCTGAAATTGAAATTAATATAGTTGATTTAGGATTAATTTATGAATTGTATTACGATGGAAATGAGAAAATTAATATAGTCATGACATTTTCAACGCCTGCTTGTCCATTAGGTGAGACCATAAAAACAGATATTACTGAAACCATAAAACAGAAATATCCTAATTTTACAACAATCATTGATGTTGTATTTTACCCTGAATGGAATACAACAATGGTAAGTGAAGCAGGTAAGAAAGTTTTAGGAATGTAAGTTTAGTTTTTTCTCCAAAAAAATGGAGTAAATAAAATTAATACAGTAAATAATTCTAACCTTCCTATTAACATTAAAAAGGAGCAAAACCACTTGGCGGGAATTGATAAATGAGCGAAATTATCTACAGGGCTAACAGAACCAATTGCAGGACCAATATTACCTAATGATGAAGCCGCTGCACCCATTGCAGACTCAAAATTTAATCCGAAAAAGGTTAACAATACACTACTTACAATGAAAATTAGCATGTACAATATAAAAAAAGATAAGATATTGTAAATAATTGTTTTAGGTACTCCAACACCATCATATCTAACTGGTATTATCGCGTTAGGGTGTAATAATTTTTTGAATTCATAAAAACTACTTTTAATCATTATAACGTGACGCACAATTTTAATACCTCCACTTGTTGAACCTGCCGAACCTCCTATAAAAAACAACGAAAATATAATGGCTGTAACCATTCCGTTATACATGGTAAAATCGGCTGATACGAACCCTGTAGTTGTTAGTACTGAAACAACAGAAAAAGCAGCATGTCTAAAAGCATTTTCAGTTTCACCCCATGGTTTAGAATGTGTGAGGCTTGTTCCCAGATTTGGATCTTGAAAATTGATAATTAAAAATGTAATTAACAGCGTTACACCAATAGTTCCAAAGAAATAATACTTAAATTCTTCACTTTTAAAAACTTTGCTAATTCTTCCTTTTAAAGCAAAATAAGTTAAAACAAAATTAGCACCAGCAATAAACATAAAAATAGTGATAATGTATTGTATTATTGGAAAAGCATCATAGTGAGCTACACTGGCATTTTTGGTTGAAAATCCACCAGTACTCATAGTTGCCATGGCATGGTTTATAGCGTCAAACCAAGTCATACCAGCAATTTTAAGTAAGAAAAACTCTGTAAAAGTTAATAAGAAATAGATAATCCAAAGTCTTTTTGCTGTTTCTGTAATTCTGGGGTGCATTTTATCGGCGGAAGGACCTGGCGCTTCAGCCATAAATAGCTGCATACCTCCAATTCCTAATAATGGTAAAATGGCAACAGTTAACACAATAATACCCATACCACCAATCCAATGTGTTGCACTTCGCCAAAATAAAATTCCTTTTGGCATGGATTCTATGTCGGTTAAAATGGAAGAGCCAGTTGTTGAATATCCAGATATTGTTTCAAAAATTGCATTGGTAACACTAGGTATGGAACCCGTAAATAAATAAGGTAAAGTACCAGTAAAAGTAAGCATAAGCCAACCTAAGGTAACAATTAAATACCCTTCTTTTTTATGTAAATTTTTTGGTGCATTTCTATTAAAAAACCAAAGTAAGAAACCTATTAATATAGTAGTAATACCAGCTTTTAAAATTCCCCATTGTTCAGGTTCATTGTGATAAATGCTAAAAGGAACTGCAATTAGCATAAATACACCATTAAGCATGGAGGTTAATCCTAAAAAACTAATAATTATTTTTGTGTTAATGCCTTTCATAAATTAGTTAAATAATTTTTCAACGGTATGAATGGCTTCGGGTAGACAAAAAACTACAGCTTTATCACCAGCTAATATTTGAAAATTTCCAAAAGTCATCATTGCAATACCATCTCTTATTACACCTGCAAAAACAGCTTTTTTTGTTAATTTAATATCCCTAATTATTTTTTTTGTGACAGGTGAATTTTCCTTCACTCTAAATTCTAATACTTCAGCATCTACATTATGTAAATTGGCGAGTTTTAATACTTCCCCTTTACGTACATGTTTAAAAATGACACTTGCGGCTAATAATTTTTTATTAATTAAAGTATCAATTCCAATGGTTTGAGAAATATTGATATAATCCATATTTTCAACCAAAGCAATTGTTTTTTTAACACCTTTAGATTTTGCTACCAAACAAGACATAATATTAGTTTCTGAATTTCCAGTAACCGCTATAAAAGCATCCATTTGTGAAATATTTTCTTCTTCTAAAAGTTCAACATTTCTACCATCTCCTTTTATAATGAGTGCACCGGGTAATTTTTCAGCTACATCTTTTGCTCTTTCTTTGTTTATTTCAATTAACTTAATGTTAAATTTACTATCACATAAATTTCGTGCAGCTTTTACGCCAATTTTACTGGCACCTAAAATCATGATATCCTTTACTCCAAATGGGGTTTTACCCATTAGTTTATATAATTTTTTAATATGGTCTTTAGGAGTAGAAAAATAAATTTGATCGTTTGCACCATAAACAGTATTTCCTCTTGGAATAATAGTTTCTCCGCTGTTCTCAGGTTTTATTGCAATGGTAATAAAATCAATATCACTAAATTTTTCGCGAGCTTCTTGAACGGTTAAATTTATAAGAGGTGAATTATATTCTAAAGTACTTCCTAAAATATTTAGCGTTCCGTTTTCAAACTCGATAGTGTCATTAAATGCAGATTGATTTATTAACATTCTAATTTCATCGGCAGCTAATTCTCCTGGTGAAATCATAACGTCAATACCTATTTCAGCAAAATCAATATCTGTTGTTTGAGAAAATTCATGATTAGAAATACGAGCAATTGTTTTTTTAGCTCCCAATTTTTTTGCAATTACAGCTAACGTAAAATTGGTGTTTTGCGATTCAGTAACCGCTAAAAAAATATCCGCTTTATCTATATTAATACTCTTCAAAAGTTTTACAGAAGTTGCATCTCCTTTTAGCGTTATCACATCAATATGGTTACTTACATATTCAAGCTTTTCAGCATTCATATCAATTAGATAGATATCTTGAGATTCAAAAGAAAGTAGTTTTGCTAAATGAAAACCAACGTCCCCTGCACCAACAATTATAATTTTCATGAGTTGAAATATTTGAAGCAAATATATTACTCTTATCTTTGATAAAAAAATTGTTTATGAGTTATGAAAATACAATGACTTCCATAAAGTCTTGGGCTGAAGACGATAGACCACGGGAGAAATTACTTTTAAAGGGAAAAGCAGCTTTGTCAGATGCTGAATTAATTGCTATTTTAATTGGTTCTGGTAGTAGAAATGAAAGCGCTGTAGCATTGGCAAAAAGAATTTTAGCCTCTATTGAGAATAATTTGAATAAACTTGGAAAACTTTCAGTTTTAGATTTGCTAAAGTTTAAAGGTATTGGTGAAGCAAAAGCAATTTCAATAATAACAGCCTTGGAACTTGGAAGAAGAAGAAGGCTTGAAGAAGCTTTAGAATTGCCAAAAATCACAAGTAGCTCAGCGGTGTTTAATATGATGCAACCTTTGATAGGTGAATTACAACACGAAGAATTTTGGGTTGTTTATTTAAACAATTCTAACAAAGTTCTTTATAAAGAACAACTAAGCAAAGGAGGCTTAACGGGAACTTTGGTAGATGTTAGATTGGTGTATAAAAAAGCAATTGAAATTTATGCTACAGCCTTAATTTTATGTCATAATCACCCTTCTGGAAAATTACAAGCTAGCCAAGCAGATAAATCTATTACAAGTAAAATGAAGCTTGCAGGTGAAACATTAGACATAAAAGTATTGGATCATATAATTATTACAGAAAATGCTTATTTTAGCTTTGCCGATGAAAATATATTGTAATTTTGAATTGGGAATATTGTAAAAATAACCAAAAACTAAATGCAAGCAACCAATAACCAATAACCAACAACTAACAATGTTATTAGTTTACACACATAAAATTACACCACGGCTTAACTATATATTTAAACATTATTTTGTTAGAATATTACAAATTCCTGTAGTTTTTACAACTAAAGTGAATGAGTTTGTGGCACATAATGGTCCTAAAATAACCTATTCAAAAACGGCTTTAGGGTCAGAATTTTTTATTCGAAGTCACGATTTATTATTTGAACAAGGAATTAATGATATAGATATACATATATCAAAATGGGATGATGTGGCTTGTTTTTTCCCAGCAGGAGAAAGTTCAAGTATACCTTTTGATATTTTTGCAGCAGGATTTTACTTAATAAGTAGATATGAAGAGTATTTACCTCATGTGCAAGATATTCATGAACGTTTTCCAGCAGGGGAGAGTTTAGCTGTTAAAAATGGGTTTATAGAAAAACCAGTAATTGATATTTGGGCCTATAAGTTTTTAGAATTATTAAAAGAAAAATTTCCAAATTATACCTATGAAGATCGTGAATTTAATTTAATTTCAACAATAGATATAGATGTAGCTTATGCCTATAAAAATAAGGGAATAGTTAGAACGGTTGGTGGCTTAATAAATGATATTTTACAATTAAGATTTTTGAATTTTTGGCATAGATTGTTAACCATTTTCAATTTTAAAAAAGACCCATTTGATACCTATAAAGAACTTTTAAACATTAAAAACGAATACAATATAAATACCCTATTTTTCTTTTTAATAGGTGATTATACTACATTTGACAAAAATATTTCATCGTCAAACACCAAGTTTAAGTCGGTTATAAAATCGGTAGCTGATTATGCTAAAGTAGGTTTGCATCCATCTTATTTCACTTTTAAAAATATGGGAAAGTTGAAAAAGGAAAAATTAAGATTAGAAACTATTGTGAATATGCCTATTACATTTTCACGCCATCATTATTTACGATTAAGTATTCCTGAAACCTACCAGAATTTAATAGATTTGGATATTACTGAAGACTATACAATGGGTTATGCAAAAGTAGTTGGTTTTAGAGCGAGTACTTGCACTCCTTTTTATTTTTACGATTTAGATTTTGAAATTCAAACACCTTTAAAAATATTTCCATTTGCTTTTATGGATGTTACATTAAAAGATTATTTGAATCTTTCACCAGAGCAAAGTTTACATAAAATTTTAGAATTAAAAGAAGCCGTTAAACAAGTAAATGGGACTTTTATTACATTATTTCATAATGAAACGTTAAGTGAGAATGAAGTTTGGAAAGGTTGGAGTACTGTTTATAAAACTACAGTTATAGACTAGACTATGTATGATTTGTTATTTTAAAAGAGATCAAATAGACTTATCAAAGTACAATAATTGTATTAAATCAGCTTTAAATTCTCGTATTTATGCCTATAGTTGGTATTTAGATATAGTTGCTGATAATTGGGATGTGCTGGTTTTAAATGATTATGAAGCTGTAATGCCCTTGTCTTGGAGAAGTAAGTACTTTATTAAATATATATATCCACCAGCTTTTACACAACAATTAGGCGTTTTTTCTAAAAATAAGATTGATAGTAGTTTAATAAATGAGTTTATCAATTCAGTACCCAAAAAGTTTAAAAAAGTTACTATACAGTTTAATTCAAGCAATGATTTAAGTTTTTTAAATGCGCAAAAACGAGTTAATTATATATTGCCTTTGGATAAAACTTATGAAGAAATTCTAAATGGATTTAATAAAAATAGGAAACGGGATTTAAAAAAGGCAATTAATTCAAATTATAAGATTAACGAGAATATTACTTCTGAAGATTTTTTTGATTTTTATTTAAATGAATCCAAAAATTATGAATTAAATAAAAATCAAATAACTACGATAAAGGCTTTATTAAGTTCCAATAATAAAGCCGTTTTTATTTGGGGAATTAGAGATAATGAAAGATTAGTAGCAAGCTTAGTTTGGTTAAAAGATGATAATAGAATCACCTATTTATTACCAATAGCAACAATGCAAGCAAAAGAAAATGGGCTACCAACTTTATTAATTTCAAATCTAATTGATAAATATAAAAATAGTGAATTAATTTTTGATTTTGAAGGTTCTATGATTGGCGGAGTTGCAGATTTTTATAGAAGTTTTGGGGTAATTAAAGAAGATTATTTTAATTTTTTGAGCTATTCATTTTATTGAAAAAGTAGTAAAATAATAGCAAAGATAAAATTCCCGAAAACCACATTAAAAATGAGGAAGTTATTGCAGCTCCTAAAAGGCCAAACTTTGGAATTAGATAATAGTTAAGCCCCAAATTTAAAATAAGTGCAATTGATGTAATAATAAAATTAACATGTGCTTTTCCTATAGATGATAATAGGTTTCCAAATAGTCCTCGTAAAATTAAAATACCTGAAATACCAATGGTTAAAATAATTAAAGTTGATTGATAATTCGCATAGCCTTCTTCAAAAAAAGATAAAATATAAGTGCCAAATAAAGAAATAACACTTATACAAACTAGACTAATAACAGTAAATATTTTAACGTAACTCCTTATATAAGCTTTAATATAAGTTCTATGATTTATTTGTTCAGTAAAATTAACAAAATCTGTTGTTATGACTACCTTAGATAAAAAAAGTAGACTAAATGGAATCAATGAAATATATTTAAAAGCAGTAACAGCTTCCATATTTTTTAATAAACTTCCAATTAAAATAATATCTATAGAAAAAAGTAATTGTGTAGTAACATTAGATAAACTTGCAAAAAAACCATATCTCCAAAAAGTAAAATCAACAATATTTGGGGTGATTATTCCTTTTAATTTAATATTTAGTTTTCTAATAAAAAGTAATGAAGTGATAAGAGGTGTAATTATTAAAGAAATAGCATAACCTAGTTCTTGTAAGCTATAGCTTAATGTGAACACAAAAAACACTAGTAATAAATTATATGTAAACTCAGCTATTGAATATAACTTATTATTCATGTGCAATCTTAGTTGTATATTTATAAGTTCAAATATAAAATTTGAAGTAATAGCTAATGATAGAAGTATGAGATAAAAACGTGTGTTTTTATGTTGAAAATTAAATAAAAATGAAGAAAGTGTAATAAGTATAATTAATAGCAAACTAACCAATATTCCATTTTTTAAAACGTAAGAAAAAAGGTTGTTTTTATCATCTATAGATTCTAGAAGTGATCCATATCTTAGGAGACCTTGATTTAATCCTAAACTCCCTATAGGAATAATAAATAAAATTATTTGAAAAGCATAAATTACAATCCCTAACTCTTTATTTGGAATCATTTGTAGGGCAATCCAAGAAGCAAAAAAGGAAAGTAATCTAGAAAGTATTGTTGAAGCGAAAACATAGCTACCAGACCTGCTTAAAAAATTCGATATAAAGTTTTTAAATTCCTTCAATTACCTAAAATTTTTGAGTAAAGATTTGAAAATATCTCACTAATAGTTTCAACTCCAAAATTTTTAATAGCATAATTATGCATTAAATTTTTATTGAAGTTCAATTCATTGTTATAAATTTTTAAGATTGAACTTTCCAAAGAAGTTTCATCTTTTGGCTTAATTAAATACCCAAAGTCTTTAGGGAAATATTCACTTACTCCACCAACATCTGTTGAAATGACAGGAACACCACATGCAAAAGATTCTAAAATCACACATGGTAAATTTTCATAATTACTAAATAACACTAATACCGAAGATTTTTTTAAATAATTAGCAACTTCTGAATTTGATATTTGATTAATAATTTTAACAGTATTAGGTGTTATTTTTTTAAGTTGGATGGCATATTTATTAGGATTATCTCCAATTAAATAAAATTTTAAATTGGGAATTTTATGCTGTAATTTTGAAATAGCATTAATAATCCCTTCAACATTTTTAATTTCATTATTCATACCTGAAATATGTGTAATAATAAATTCTTTGTGAGGCTCATTTAAGATATTAAAATGGCCCTTGTTTACAACATTTGGTATGGGATAATAATTTCCTTTTAATCCGAAATTCACCATATTATCTTGTAGATTTTTAGATACAGGGCAAACCATTGATGCATTTTTCACAATAATTTCAGTGATTGTTTTTTGTATATACCCAATTGACTTGTTCATTGGTAATTGATAACCAGACCAATGTTCAGAAATTAAATAGGGTGCTTTTTTGAACCATTTTAAGTATAAAGCAATTAACCCAACAGGAAATGTAATATTAAGATGTACTAAATTGAAATTCTTAATTTTTTTAATAATTTTTATGTAAGATTTAAAAAAACGAAAAATCTTGAGGATTGGATTTTTAGTAGGAGAAACATATACTATATAAGTTTGAACATTATTTTTTTTAGATTCAATAATTTCTCTTGACTTTTTTAAATTATTATCAGTAACAACATGAACTACTATAACTTTATGTTTAGTAGCAACAGCCTCAGCATGTCTTTGAATAAAATCTCCATTTGTTGGTAAAACTCTTGAGGGATACCAGCCGCATAAAAATAATATATGTAGTTTTTTAGTCAAAAATTAAAATTTTATTTAACAAATATAACCACTAGATTTTAGATTACTTGTCAAATAATTTATATTTTTACTAAATGAAAATAAAACACGTATTTTTCGATTTAGATCACACTTTATGGGATTTTGAAACAAATTCAGACATTGCTTTTGAAACCATTTTTAAAATGCACAATGTAGGTATAGATCTTCAAAAGTTTTTAAATTACTATCGTGGTATCAATCAGAATTATTGGGCATTGTATAGAAATGAAAAAATAACCAAAGAAGAACTTAGAGTAGGTAGGTTAAAAGATACTTTTGTGAAAATAAAACAAAAATTTGACAATGAATTAATAGATAATTTATCTATAGATTATATAGAAGTGTTGCCCAATAACAATCAGCTTTTTGAAGGAGCTCATGAAATTTTAGAGCATTTGTATGTGAAATACAAACTTCATATTATCACCAATGGTTTTAATGAAGTTCAATATAAAAAAATGGACAACTCTGGGTTAAGTAAATATTTTGATAAAATAATTACGTCAGAAGATGCCGGAGTGAAAAAACCCAACCCTAAAATTTTCAACTTTGCGTTAGATCTTGCTGAAGCAACATCAAAAGAATCTATAATGATTGGCGATAATTGGGAAGCAGATGTTATGGGGGCAATTAATAATGGGATAGATGCCATTTATTTTAATTATGAAAAACAGCCTGTTGGAGCAAATATAAAAAGTGTGCATCAGTTAATACAAATAAAGCAATATTTATAAAATAAAAATATTTTAGTTTTGAATTTAGTTTTTATGAGTACCAGTAAGATAGTTTTAAGCTTAATTATAATAATTTGCTTTCAAAGTTGTACAAAAAATGTTGATTTTGATCAAATTGATGATGCTAGTATACACACCAGCTATGTATCAACTTTGGTATATTTAAACTTAACAGCACCCAAGTTTTTAGATACATTTAATCAGGAAATTGCTGTAACTACAGATGCTGTTGAAGCTACAATTACTCAAGATTCAAAACCCTATTTAGAAAAAGTTGAATTTACAGTGTTAACTAATAATTCGTTTCCTAGAAATTTTGAACTTAGTATTATTTTTTATGATGCATTTGGAATTCCAATTTACACCTTACAGCCAACTATTGTGGCACCTCCAAACTCTTCGGAATTGACTACTATTATTGAAATTCCACAAGTTGATATTCCTCTTATTTATGAAACAAAGTCTTTTGGCTTTTATATTTACCTCTCACCAAGCAGTGATGGAAGTATAATTTCTATGAATGATATAGCAACGTTAGATTTAAAATCTTCAGTTAAATTATTTTTTAACTATCAAAAAATATGAGAAAACTAGTATTAATAAGTTTTCTTGTATGTGCTTTTGGTTATGCCCAAAACAAACAAGTTTTATATGATTTTGCGAGTTTACCACAAACATTACTGTTAAACCCTGGGGCTGAGGTTGGCCATAAGTTTCATGTTGGTTTACCTTTGTTATCACAACTAAGTGTTCAAGCTGGGTTCACAGGATTTTCGGTGTATGATATTTTTGCTGATGATGGTATTGATATTAATGATAAAATTAGAAATGCAGTAAACAATTACGGAACTACTGAATTTATGGCTTTTAATGAACAATTAGAAGTGTTAAGTGGAGGGTTTCGTTTAAAAAATGACTCTTATTTAAGTTTTGGCTATTATCAAGA
>ERZ889078.2301-NODE-2301-length-13761-cov-8.523931_pt1 | contig 13761 bp, 10 predicted proteins | sample MGYA00521266_ERZ889078 | MGnify/ENA primary metagenome ERZ889078 (study PRJEB32303, sample SAMEA104408618) | aquatic metagenome | biome: Brackish water; feature: Pelagic; material: water | place: Baltic Sea | collected 2014-06-16T06:34:00 | depth 76,534 m ...
CACTATCCCAACTAATGCAGCTCAGGTATTTTCTACGGCTGATGACAATCAAACAGCTGTCACTATCCATGTGTTACAAGGTGAACGTGAAAAGGCCGCAGCTAATAAATCACTGGGTCGTTTTGATTTAGCAGATATTCCACCAGCATCACGTGGTGTACCGCAAATTGAAGTATCATTTGATATTGATGCTAACGGTATTTTGAATGTATCGGCAAAAGATAAGGCAACTGGTAAAAAACAATCAATTATTATTAAGGCTTCTAGTGGATTGTCAGATGATGAAGTTGATCGCATGATTAAAGATGCTGAAGCTCATGCAGATGAAGATCGTAAATTGACAGAATTGGTGCATGCACGAAACCATGCCGATGGGATGATTCATGCTACTGAAAAATCACTAAAAGAACTGGGTGAGCAAGTAGGTGCTGATGAAAAAAGTAGTATTGAGCATGCTATTGAAGCGGCAAGAGAAGCGGTTAAGGGTGATGATAAGGATGACATTGAAGCTAAAACTAATGCTTTGACTGAATTATCAGGTAAACTGGCTGAACGTGTTTACGCTCAGAAAGCTGGTTCTGAAGGTGGTGATGCTCATCATGCTGAGGGTTCAGCAGGCCATCATGAAGCTGATGATAGCGTAGTTGATGCTGAATTTGAAGAGGTCAAAAAAGACTAAATTTATTTGGCGGTGATTACGATCACTCTGCCTAATGATGACGGTTGATTTCGATATATGCAGGTTGGGACTTATAGGTAGTCCCAACCTGCATAGTGCGTTAAGCTATAAAGAAATATTTATTTGAATTTAATACAGTTACAACCATACCGTACATTAAAAATGTACGGCATCTTATAACCTCGCAGCAATGCTTAATCTCCTGAAGAACTTCAGGAGCGGATTGAAACATGGCAACAAAAGAAGATTTTTATAAACTGCTTAACGTTGATAGAAACGCTAGTGATGCAGAGATCAAAAAAAGTTATCGCAGTTTGGCGATGAAATTTCATCCCGATAGAAACGCTGACAATCCGGAAGCAGCTGAAGTTAAATTCAAACAAATCAAAGAAGCTTACGAAATCTTATCAGATTCTAAAAAACGCTCGGCTTACGATCAGTTTGGTCATGCTGGTGTTGATCCTTCAATGGGTGGCCGACCTGGAGGAGGCGCTGAAGGCTTTAGTGATATATTTGGCGATGTTTTTGGCGATATTTTTGGTGGTGGAAGGCAACAGCGCAGTAATGTTCAGCGTGGTTCCGATTTACGCTACAACATGGAATTAACCTTGGAAGAGGCCGTTGCCGGAACGGAAAAGGAAATTCGTATTCCAGTATTAGTGAGTTGCGGAGAATGTAGTGGATCAGGTGCCAAAAAAGGTTCCACGCCAGTTATTTGTACGACTTGTCATGGTCATGGTCAAGTCAGGATGCAGCAAGGTTTCTTTTCTGTGCAACAGGCATGTCCAACTTGTCGCGGTACTGGAAAACAAATTAAAGACCCCTGTGGTTCATGTCATGGCCAAGGGCGTCTTCAAAAAAATAAAACGTTGTCGGCAAAAATTCCTGCGGGTGTAGATACAGGCGACCGTATCCGTCTAAGTGGAGAAGGTGAAGCTGGCGAGCGTGGCGCTCCATCGGGTGATCTTTACATAGAGGTTCGTGTAAAAGAACATGACATTTTTACTCGCGACGGTGCAAACCTCTATTGTGAAGTACCCATTAGTTTTACTACCGCTTGCTTGGGGGGTACTATTCAAGTACCCACTTTAGATGGTGAAGTAAAGCTCACTATTCCACCTGAAACACAAACTGGTAAATCATTTAGATTGCGCAGTAAAGGTGTAAAACAAGTCAGGGGAGGCGCTGTAGGTAATTTGGAGTGCAAAGTTAGAATTGAAACACCTGTACAGCTCACTAAAGAACAGAAAGCAATGATCGAACAATTGGCCGAGTCATTGTTGAGCGGCGGCAAGCACCACAGTCCACAAGAGCATTCTTGGGTGAATGGCGTAAAAAACTTTTTCGATAAGCTAACAGGATAAGGCATGATACGTATTGCGGTAGTTGGTGCATCTGGTCGTATGGGGGCTGTCCTTTGTAAGGCTGCGGTACAGGATGATCATACTTCATTAGCTGTTGTTGTTTGTCGTGCTGGAAATGCTGCAATAGGTAGAGACGCCGGTGATTTAGCCGGTACTGGTGCTTTAGATATAAAAATAATTGATGATTTGAGATCAGCTATAGATCGGTTTGATGTTTTAGTTGATTTTACACGTCCGGATGTGTCAATGGAATACATAGCATTGTGCCGGCAAGCAGGGAAAAAAATAGTTATTGGTACTACCGGTTACACGGCAGCTCAAAAGACTGTTATTACTGAGGCAGCTAAAGATGTTGCCATAGTAATTGCTCCTAACATGAGTGTCGGGGTGAATTTGGCTCTTAAATTATTGGAAATGACGGCAAAAGTGATGGGAGACTATGCCGACATTGAAGTGATTGAAGCTCATCATCGTCATAAAGTGGATGCGCCTTCGGGTACAGCATTACGGATGGGTGAAGTGATAGCTGATGTTTTGGGTCGTGATTTAAAAGATTGTGCTATTTATGGTCGAGAGGGTAATACGGGTGAACGAGACCCTAGAACTATCGGTTTTTCAACAATACGTGCAGGTGATATTGTTGGCGAACATACTGTTATGTTTGCCGATGAAGGCGAGCGAATAGAAATCACTCATAAAGCTACCAGTCGCATGACTTTCGCAAAAGGTGCGATTAGAGCTGCGATATGGTTACAAGACAAGCCAAATGGATTGTTTGATATGCAAGATGTGTTAGGGCTTTCAGATAAATGAGGGTAACTTGTATTTTTTTCTTTCTACCCTTTACTTCATAGAGACATTCAACAGCAAATGTTGATCCATCCATTAAAATAGCAACAACTCAGTAGTGGCTTAATTGATGTTGTGCGAGATATTTTGCCAGTATAAGTGGAACCAATAGAGTCATGGGTTTTTACCCTTGATAGACTGATTCTTCAACTTTAGAGCTGATATAGGCCTTACTAGGTTTTTTGATTCCAGGACAATCAATGCTGATTCGTTGCACCTGCTTATCGAGTTTTAATGCGGTTAATTGCCCTCCCCATAAACAACCAGTATCAATGCCATAACAATTCGGCCCTTCATGATAACCCAATGTAGACCAGTGTCCGAAGATAATACACATATCCGCATTTTTACGTTTTGGTACTTCAAACCATGGTAATAGGTTCTTTGGTTGAGAGCCTAAAGGGCCAGTGTTATTGAAGTCTAGCCGGCCATTATCTTCACAATAACGCATCCGCGTAAAACAGTTAATGATAAAACGTAACTTTGATAAACCTTTTAAATCAGATGACCAGACATTAGGTTTATTGCCATACATTTGTTTTAAAAACACGTGATAATCAGGACTTCTTAAAGTTGCTTCTGCCAGAAGTGCCATTTTTTGGGTTTTTTTAAAGTCCCATTGAGGCGGTAAGCCGGCATGAAGTAAACAGAAATCCTTGTTATAATGAAAAAGTGGTCGGTGACGTAACCAATGAATTAATTCATCTCGATCGGGCGCTTCAAGTACATCACTGAGAGTGTTTTTTTTGGCTGCTATTTTATGTAAACATGACGCCGCAAGTAAGTGCATATCATGATTGCCTAATACAGTAGTGGCTGAAGTGCCTAGTGACTTAACAAAACGTAAAGTTTCCAAGGACTTTGGGCCACGGTTAACCAAGTCACCTGTAAGCCACAGTTGATCAGTGTTTTCATTAAAAGAGATAGTATCAAGTAACCTTAATAAATCATCAAGGCAGCCTTGTATGTCACCAATAGCATAAATGGACATTTAATTAATGCAATGTTCTTGGAATAGATAACGTAAATTGAGGTATGGTGGCATTAAAATTATCGCCTTCATCCGGATGCATTGTGTATTGACCTTGCATAGTTCCAACCGGAGTTTCAAGAACAGCTCCGCTAGTGTAACGAAACTTTTCACCTGGTTTAAGATAAGGTTGTTCGCCAATCACACCATCTCCCCTGACTTCTTGTATTTTGCCATTGGAGTCAGTAATTAACCAATGACGATTTAAGAGTTGTGCAGGTACCGTTCCTTCATTGGTTATGGTGATAGTATAGGCGAACACATAACGATCTTTTTCAGGAGCCGATTGTTCAGCTATGAAAAAGGGCGTAGCTTCAACTAATATTTTGTTTTTTATTGTCATTGTTGGATATTATATTCAAATTATTTATTGAATATTTCATAGTAACTTAGCATCAAACGCAAGTAACTATTTCAGATGAATAAACATGAGATAAAAATTATTGTTTTTAAGACCATTAGGACGAGACATTGCATATTCATATTTTAGGTATTTGCGGAACATTTATGGGCGGCCTTGCAGTGATAGCAAGGCAACTAGGTTATCAGGTCAGTGGTTCAGATCAAAATGTTTATCCACCCATGAGTACACAATTAGAGCAACAGGGTATTCAATTAATGAATGGCTATTGTGCGGAAAATCTAGATAGTAATCCAGATGTTGTCATTATTGGCAACGCTTTGTCACGCGGTAATCCTGAAGTTGAAGAGGTGCTAAATAGAGGATTAAATTATGTATCAGGTCCGCAGTGGTTAGCTGAACATGTTATGCATGATAAGTGGGTATTGGGTGTGGCCGGAACGCATGGCAAGACCACTACAGCAAGTATGCTGAGTTGGATACTTGAGCATCAGGGTTTTAATCCAGGATTTTTAATAGGTGGTATTCCACTTAATTTTGGTATCTCCGCACGATTAGGAGGTGGCCCGGAAAATAAATCAGGTTTTTTTGTTATCGAAGCTGATGAGTATGATTCGGCATTTTTTGATAAGCGTTCAAAGTTTGTTCATTATAAGCCTCGTACGGCCATACTTAACAATCTGGAGTTTGATCATGCGGATATTTTTCCTGATTTGGATGCAATCAAGCGACAGTTTCATCATTTGGTGAGAACAATTCCAGGAGAAGGTTTAATTATCAGTCCTGAGTGTGACGCTAATATTAATGATGTTTTAGCTATGGGATGCTGGACACCAGTCGAAAATACGTCAATTAATGCAAGTGCGCAATGGAATGTAGAATTGCTTAAAGCTGACGGTAGCCAATTTTCTGTTTTGTTTGAAAATAACCAACAAGGGATTGTTGAGTGGACATTAACAGGGGAACATAATGTTTACAACGCCATTTCTGCTATTGCTGCGGCTAATCATGTTGGTATTTTGCCAAAAGATGCAATAGCTGCGTTAAGTCAATTTGAAAATGTTAAGCGGCGCATGGAAGTGCTTGCCAAGATAAATGGCGTAACGCTGTACGATGATTTTGCTCATCACCCGACGGCGATTGCAACGACGCTCGATGGTTTACGTAAGCAAGTCGGTAAGGAACGTATTATTGCGATTGTAGAACCTAGATCAAATACCATGCGTTTAGGAGTACATACAGAAACCTTGGCAAAATCGTTAGCTAATGCTGATTTAGCGATTATGTATCAGCCTCAAAATTTGGATTGGGATTTAAGTAAACTGAATAGTTATGCAGACAATATTGAAATTTATCAATCTCTTGATGGGATTATTGCCAAGCTTAAAGTTGAGGCCTGTGCGGGTGGTCATTTTGTGTTAATGAGTAATGGTAGTTTTGGCGGAATATATCAACGCTTGCAGGAAGAGTTATAAAGTTGGGCGATAGGCGGAAATTTATTTGAGAAATCGTTTCCTAGAAAGAAGTGAGAAGGCCTAACCATACATTATTAATCACAACATTCTGATTGTCTGAGGTTAGTTTTCGATTGCCATATTGCCAGCCTAATTTAACAGTTGCTGATGAATGTAATTTGTACAAACAGGCTATTTCACCTTGATAGACGTTTTCAGATGTACCATATTGCAAGTCATTAATATTATTGCTGGTATAGTTATTTTTTTCATAGTCAATTATAAATACGCTACTTAATCGTTCTAGTACCTGTATCGTTAATTCAGCTGAGGTGTAGTTAGTTATATATGAAACATTATCATTAGAATTAACAGATTTCTGACTTGCAGCATCACCCAGCTCATAATGATAGCCAATAAGTAATTGTGTCTTTGCGTTAATGAGCCAATCAAGACGGGGACCTAAGGTCCAAAATCGAGTATTGCGGTATTGAAAGGGTGCATTGTAATTACGTAATCCATAGCGTCCGTATAAGCTAGCCGTCAGGTTATTGTTTAATGGCTGATCCAGTTGAACTGACCAATAATTAGTCGTGACTATTTCATCTTGCTCATAGGTTTTATCATTACCATCTATATATGAATTTTTACCCAGATATAAATCAGGAATGAAATTGTAACGAAGATTTATTTTGGTGTTCGTTGAAAATGTTTGTGATACTTGAGTTTCAAATACACTATGTGAGAATGCTGTTTGATCAACAAACACATAACCTCCCGCTTTCGCTGACCAGTTTATTTTACCTAAGGTATTGGTACCAAACCATGTTACTTTTGCATCCGGTTCATAAACGAAATCTGCACCTTGATTGGGGCGATCAACAGTTGGTTGAGTTGGGTCGTCTTTAAGAGAAAGACGTCGGGTTACCGAGAAAAGAGCAACGTCACTTGTATAATAGCCAGTGTTATTAAGATTAGCAGTCCAATCAGCTTTTGCTGGGAAGCTTATTATGGTTATTAAAAGCCAATATAAAACTATTCTTAAGTAGTTTTCATGCATTATATTTTTTGCTACTTAAGTTTCTTGACAAGGAATAATGATGATGGCTTGGGGAGATTGATATGAAGTCGCATCATAGGGGTTAATTCTTAATATAAAACTATTCAAAGTTTGAAGTAGTTGGATCCTTTAACCCTCCTAATAAGGAAGCTTATTCATGAGCTTCTGGAAAGATAACGTAAATAGTAAGCCGCTTTAAATATAGTTTGTTATTAGTTGTATGTTTTTGGCAAGGACCTTTTGTATTGTGGTGATTTTGCGTGGTTGTATTTTCTCGAACAGTCCCATCGGGTAGTATGAGGGTATAATAAAAAACAGGGTCTAGGCGCATACATAATCATACACAGATTTCTAGTAGAAACCTATAAAACAATGGCTTATGACGATACTTAAGATCCGTGTAAAAACATATGCCGAAGTTTCTAACAATCCCACCTAAACTTTAAATCCCTCTAAATTTCCTGCAATAAATAGGGTTATTTCTTCCTCTCTCTACACAGTCATTAATTAAGAAGTACCAATATGTTCTTTAATACATCGCTGAACAAAATACCCAGAGTCGATTTTCATCGGTAGCTTGCCTATGTCTGAGTGCCGATAATTTAGTTAAAAATCAAATTTTATTTATCTTCAGATCGGGATCGGTGATCAATTTCAATTGAGAAAGGTTTTGTATTTTTAGCGCGGTTGGCCAGCGACATGCGCTTGGTGAGAGGGGAAAGAATACAAAATGATGCTTGTGATAATAGATTTAAGGGAGGATACTTCGGTTGGGTCGGTTGAATTTCCTATCCATACCACAGCAACCTCTAGCAGCGTGGGCTAGCCGCCCTATGTTTTCTCTCTCCGCAACCACAGAAAACTATGCGCTACTTTGCAAGCCCAGTGCGCGCCCTTTCGGCACAGGGACCGAAACGCGGGACTAATTTTTATATAACGCGTTAACCCAACGAGGAAAATCATGGACACACTAGAAAGTTTGCTGGACGGACGCGATTTTTGTTGGGAGGGTCAATGGTAACAATAACAAATATTCAAAATGCAAGGATGATTGGTACTTTATTGGTTGGAATAGGGGTGTTATTATCAGGAAATACTTTTGCGGTTGATAAATCTAAATCTCCACATCCTGCTGATGGTCCTTACCAAATTAGTAATAAGGGTCCAGCAGGTGGGATAGTGTTTTATATTACCAATGGTGGCTTTAATGGATTAGAAGCCGCTCCTGTAGATCAAAGTAATGGTATTATCTGGGGCTGCTATGGAATCGATATAGCTGGTGCTTATGGCACTGCAGTAGGCACAGGTGATGCGAATACTGCTGCTATAGTGAATGGTTGTAGAGAACCTAATTTTGCAGCTAAAGCAGCTGCCGATTATACCTATAATGGTTATAGTGATTGGTTTTTACCGTCCAAAGATGAGTTAGATTTACTTTATCAGCAAAGAAACGTTGTGGGTAGTTTTACTAGTAATAGCTACTGGAGCTCCACAGAGAACGATATTTACGGCGCGTGGAACAAGAATTTCAATAATGGAGCCCAGTACGGCTATCTTAAGAACCCGATGCTTCCAGTACGGGCAGTTCGGAATTTTTAACTATCTAATACTTCATCTCCTAATAAAGCCCCTTAACTGGGGCTTTATTGTGCCTTAACATATTTAGAAATATGTTTGTGCTCGAATAGGCAGCTTTGATACTGGATTTTTGTGTCTGGAATGTTGGCAAGTGCTGTGGTGATTTAATGAAAAAATAAAAAATCTGTTCCCTTACTCTCTGTTCATTAAGCAGGAATTGTCATTTACTATTAAATGAACTTTCGTTTTTTAATATCTACTGTTTTCTCAGTTCGCTGCATTGTGTATCATGTAAGCTCATAAAGAGCGTGTACCAAACTTCCTTAAGTAATTATATTGTATTATAAAATAATGAGTTATGAAGATACTTAACATTCGTTTTAAAAACATTAATTCATTAGAGGGTGAGAGTGAGGTTAATTTTGAGCAACCGCCTTTCTCTGATACAGGTGTTTTTGCAATTACTGGTCCAAATGGATCAGGTAAGTCGAGTATTTTAGACGTCATTACCCTCGGTTTATATGGTGAAACGTTTCGTTTTGATAGGCCAGCCGATTATGTAATGACCAAGCAAACTGCGGAGTGTTTTTCAATAGTTGAGTTTTCTCTGAGCGGAGAAAAATACCAATCAAGTTGGTATGTGCAACGCGCAGAAGGTAAGTCAACACGTGAATTAATGCTTCCGGAAATGCAATTGGTTCGCTTGAGTGATGGCCAGGTACTGGCCAACACTCCTTATGAGGTGTGTGCAAGAATAACAGAAATTACCGGCATGAATTTTCGTAATTTCACACGTTCAATTATGCTGGCGCAAGGAGATTTTTCTGCTTTTCTTAATGCGCGGGACAGTGAACGCATGGACATTCTTGAAAAAATAATCAGTACCGATATTTACGCAGATTATAAGAAAGAAATTGTTGATAATGCTGAAAATGCACAAATGGAGTTGGATCTTTTAAAAAATAATTTAGCGGCTATTCAATTGATAGAGCCTGAAAAGCAAGAAGCTGCAGAACATGATTTAATGGATTTTAAAGATGATTTATTGGTTTTGCAGGAAGATCAGAGCAGATTAAAAGATCAAAAAACATTGTTAATTAACAACGAACTCATAAAAAAGCAGATTGTTGAGCAAGAAAATAATCTGGCAGACACAAAAAAACAAGCTGAAAATACCCAAGCGATTTTAGATCGCATTAGTAAAGGACAAAATGCATTAATTTTTAAAGATGATATTAGCTTACTTAAAGATAAAAATCACGCTATTCATCAGGACAAATTAGTACTAGATGATTTTCAGGATGAGCTTAAACAATTAAAAAATAAACTGGGTAGCGAGAAAGAAGTACCGGAGAATTTGGAGTTGGTTTCTTTTACGGAGCAGCAGAAAACATTAGAAAATATCAATGCACAACTCAGTCACTTCAGTTTGAACAGGCAGTCTGAGATGGAGCGCTGGGAATCTTTATCGATGCAGCATGCTGAAAAAGAAGCTGTTTTTACAACGGTATCGGACTGGCTTCAAGATCACGAAGCAGATGCAATATTGTTAACAAATTTTCCTGAGATTGGTAAATTAAAAAAATTACGTGCTGAACTCACTGAATTAACCGGAAAACAAAAGTTATTTTCCAAGCAGTCCAAAAAGACTACCTCTTCCTTTAGAAAGAATGTCTCAGAGCTTGCTAAAGAAATTAAAAAACAAGCGGATTTAACAAAGCAGTTAGAGGCGGATGAGCAAGAACTTGAGGTAATGTCAAAAGCTAATACGTCAGGTGACATTGAGGTTGTCAGGTTAGATCAGCAAGAGCGAGTCATAAATCTACAGACACTTTACCAGTTGGCACAAAAACATCAGAAATTGTCGAGTAGTTCAGGTTTTTTTTCCTTATTTAGACGAAAAGAGCAGCCGGATCAGGACGAAGAGATTTTGAATCTTGAATTTGAAAAACTCAAGCAGGAATTAAAACGGGAAGAAAATATCAGGCGGGTGCTTGAAGAGTCAATTGCTCGAGAGTCTTTATTGAAAAAGATGGCTCCCGATAGGCATAGTCTTGTTGACGGTAAACCTTGTCCTTTATGCGGAGCTTTGCAACATCCTTACGCTAAATATCCTCCGGCCGTTAGTAACTCAAAGCAGGCTTTGATTGATCAAAAGGCAAAATTAAGGCTGGTAAAAGAAACGTCAATTAATCTGGGGCTTAAAATAAGTGATAAACAAACGCAATCGACAAATAATAAAGATAAACAAACGCAGTTACTCCAAACTAGGGCTCAATGGTTAAGTTTGTGTAATCGACTAAATATAGTGAGTTCTGAATTAGATATAACTAATCTAGGCTTGATCAAGGAACTAATAAAGAAAGAGAGCGGTGAATTGTCAGATATTGTCAGTTTTGCTTCTAAATATCAAAGTAAGCAGGCGAGCGTTAAAAAAATAAAGCTTTTAATAGCTAAGAGCGTAATTATTATTGACCAATTGCAGCTAGCAACGCAGGAAATGGGCTTCAATAATGAAGGATTAAGCCAAGAGCAAATGGATATTAACGCGGCTTTAGGATTAACTCAAACGCAAGAAAAAGAATTGGCAGATAAGCTGTTGGAACAGTTACTTCTACTGGGTGAGAAGCTACCTGCTAAAGGTCAGGAAGATGTATTGTTTGATCGACTGAATATACGTAGGCAAGACCATCATGGGTATGCCTTCCGTCACAAAGCCTTGGCAGAAGAATTGGAAGATTTACAAGCCAAGAAAATGGCTTGTCAAAATGAAATAACGTTTTGTAATGAACGATTAGATTTTTTTAGCGACCAATTACAAAATGAAGAATCTATAGGTCTGCATTTGGGGATTATCGAAAAGCAGAAATTAATTGCTGAAAAAGAAAGCTTCTTAACTCAGTTGGAAGCAGAAACTTATGCTTTACAGCAAATGATACAAAAAAAGATGGAGGGAACAAACTATGCCAATGTGCAGGAGATTAATGAATTACTGGACCTAATTGAAAATCAACCCGCAATTGAGCGTAAAAAAGAAGAACTGGAACAGACAATGGATGCCATGTCTATTGAGTTGGAGTTAAGTCATGCACAATTACAAGTTGACTTCGCCATTGCAGAATTAGCAAATTTGGATATCACAACAATAGAAGCACAGTTAAAGGATATTACTGGTCGTTTAGAAATAACCAGCATGGAAGTTCAGCATCTGGAAAGACTCCTTAGTGAACAAGAACAACTACAGCAGACTTATGATGAGGTGCTGTTGCGATTACAACAACAAGAGCTGATATTTCAACCTTACTTTGCAGAAATGGAGCTTGTTACTGTTGAAAGTGGAATGGCTTTTCGTCGTAGGGTACAGCAGCGGATTGCTGATAAGTTGTTGTCTCAGACCAACGGTATATTGGAAAAAATTAGTGGTCGTTATTATTTACGGCAAGGAGTGAGTGAGCAAGGATTAGCTCTAGAGGTTGAAGATACCTATCAAGCAAATGTTCGTCGTTTACCTAAAACATTATCTGGTGGTGAGAGTTTTGTTGTTAGTTTGGCTTTAGCACTGGGGCTTTCCGAGTTGGCAAATAATGGTCGATCTGTGGATTCATTATTTCTTGATGAGGGTTTTGGTAATCTGGACGCAGATTCACTTTATACGGTAATTAGTACATTAGAAAATCTACATACCTACGGAAAAACTGTAGGTGTTATTTCTCATGTTGAGGCGGTACAAAAGCGCTTTAAAGCACAATTGCAAGTTGTTAAAAAGCCTAATGGTATGGGTGAGTTGAAAAAGGCATCTTGATAAGGGGATTAGTTTCGAACATAATTCTTTTGCTGTGGGGTTTAATAGAACAGCCCACTGTCATTAAGTAAATCCATGATCAAGGAGAACTCCGTGGAACGACCACTTGCCGTGACTTTCAGTGAAGCTTTTCGCTTCTGGCTCAAACTCGGCTTTATCAGTTTCGGCGGTCCTGCTGGGCAGATTGCTATTATGCATCAAGAATTGGTAGAGCGACGACGCTGGATTTCAGAAAAACGTTTTTTACATGCCTTGAATTATTGCATGTTATTGCCAGGACCTGAAGCACAACAACTTGCGATTTATCTAGGTTGGTTAATGCATCGGACTTGGGGAGGTGTAGTCGCTGGTTTGTTGTTTATTCTGCCGTCGCTTTTTCTGTTAATCCTGTTAAGTTGGGTGTATTTAAGCTATGGTCATTTACCTATAATTGCCGGCGTGCTTTACGGCATCAAACCTGCTGTTACAGCTATTGTGCTGTTTGCCGCTTATCGTATAGGCTCCCGAGCTTTAAAAAATAGCGTACTGTGGATTTTAGCAGCATTGGCTTTCTTCGCTATTTTTGCATTGCATGCTCCGTTTCCTTTGATTGTGTTAATTTCAGCTTGTCTTGGTAGCGTTGGTGGATATGTTGCTCCTGATAAATTTATTGTCGGCGGCGGGCATGGTTCATCTGAACAAAATTACGGTCCTGCTCTGATTGATGATGACACACCCATTCCAGAGCATGCCAAGTTTTGTTGGGCTCAACTGCTTAAGGTTGTTGTGGTCGGTTTAATTTTGTGGAGTGGCGTTATGAGCTACTTATTTGCAAATTATGGCTGGAACGGTGCACTGACACAAATGGGTTGGTTTTTTACCAAAGCTGCATTACTCACTTTTGGCGGCGCTTATGCGGTATTACCTTACGTCTATCAAGGCGCTGTTGAACATTACCATTGGTTGAATGCTACACAGATGATTGATGGGTTGGCGTTGGGTGAAACGACACCTGGCCCGCTAATCATGATTGTTACTTTTGTCGGATTTTTAGGTGGCTGGAGCCAATTACCTTTTGGTTCAGAAGCGACGCTTATGGCTGGCGTAGTTGCGGCAGTCATTGTAACTTATTTCACTTTTTTGCCCAGTTTTTTGCTGATAATTGCCGGCGGCCCATTAGTAGAGTCCACACGCGGCAATTTAAAATTTACGGCACCGCTTTCAGCAATTACCGCTGCTGTGGTGGGCGTAATTCTTAATCTCGCCGTATTTTTTGCTTGGCACGTATTGTGGCCGCAAGGTTTTGACGGACATTTTGATTTGATTGCCGCTTTGCTTGGTATGGGTGCATTATTGGCAATGTTCCGGTACAAGGTTGGAGTTATTCCTGTTATTGTTACTTGCGGTTTGGCAGGGTTGTTATTTGTAGTTATAAAGCCTTGGTTGATTCAATATGGAGTGCTTTTATGATTAAGATTTTTTGATAAAAATTGGATTTATTGTTCTGAGCGTCTTATTTTCAGTGTTTTTATTTTTCAGACCTAGGTAACTTTTTAAGGCTCTATGTGAAATAGAGTGGGTAATCGAATTTTAATTTACCACAAA
>ERZ889078.2302-NODE-2302-length-13759-cov-28.240952_pt1 | contig 13759 bp, 15 predicted proteins | sample MGYA00521266_ERZ889078 | MGnify/ENA primary metagenome ERZ889078 (study PRJEB32303, sample SAMEA104408618) | aquatic metagenome | biome: Brackish water; feature: Pelagic; material: water | place: Baltic Sea | collected 2014-06-16T06:34:00 | depth 76,534 m ...
CCTGGAGTTAACCATACTTTTGCTATCGACGCCTTACGACGTCCCGTTGCGTATATTGTTTTTGCTGACATATATTCAATCCTTACTTAGCAAGTTGCGCGGTGTGAGGATGCTCAGCGCCTGCGTAAACTTTTAATTTTTTAATCATTTTAGCGCCAAGCTTAGTTTTAGGAAGCATACCGCGAACAGCCAATCTATATAGCTTTTCAGGGTTTTTAGCTAAAAGCTCGGTCATTTTAACGCTCTTAGTGCTACCGAAGTAACCTGAATACGAAAAATACTCTTTGTTCGCTATTTTGCCTAAACCGTTAAATTTAGCTTTGGAAGCGTTAACAATAACGACGAAGTCGCCACAATCAATATTTGGAGTCCAGCAAACTTTGTTCTTACCACGAAGGGCTGTAGCCACTTCAGTGATCATACGACCAAACGTTTTACCTTCGGCATCAATCAAAATCCATTTTTGATCGATTTGTTCAGAAGTTGCAATTTTTGTAAATTTCATTCTAAAACCTTATCAAGTAATTTATTTAACAAACCTCTCAGCTTGTTTTATTGGCGAAAGTATAACCATTTAAACTTAAAATATGCTTAAATTTAGGTTTACTTAAGGTTTTGTTTCACACTTTCACTATTTTTGTTTTGCCTTCCAACAAGTAGCACAAATACCCATCCACTTCGTCTCCCGTTATCTCTTTTACCGCGTTTACGTAATATCTCACTTGCTTCGCGTGCTCGTCCGAGTAGCTAAGGGATGTTTTGTAATCAAGCACGTTCCATCCGCCATCCTCGCGTTTTACGAGTAGATCGAGATAGCGAAGATTGTTTTTGTATCTCAGCGCCTTTTCTTTGTAGCGCTCTCCCTTGGCGAGCTTTGCGAACGTTTCGTCAAGCAAAAGGCTCTTCACCCTGTTTCGTATCTCTTGGAGTTCCCTGTCTTGCAAGGAGTGACCAAATTTGTTCAGCGTCATATCCGTCGCGTTTGGCAGACTATCCAGGTCGAAATCGCCTAGCGTCTCGAGAGCGTAGTGCGTCGCGAGCCCAAAGTTTATGGCGCCCAAGTCGTCGTCGCCTCTCTTTTCAAGCGCCAAAATATCGCTCTGCGTTCCGTAGTAAAGCGCTTTGTAGTCAAACTTTTTTGGCTCTTTTTTAGCCGCTCTTCCCCTTTCGTTCGAGCCGCGCTTCAAAACGCCGAACGAGCCGACTCCGAGTTCCAATGTTTCAAATGTGGACTCTTTCGACTTTTTAATAACGATGAGATTTTCGCGAGCTCTCGTAAAGGCGACGTAAAACGCGTTCAAACTATCTTCCAACACAAGCGCCTTCTCTTTGGACAAGGCGTTCGCGTAGTTCGCGTCCAACTCCTCCCTGCCCTTTGAGCGAAGATAAATCTTTTGCAAGGATATGCCCTCGTATTCGTAAATAATCGCGTTCTTAGGCGCGGGTTTGCGCTTGAGCCGGTCCATGACTATGACGTGCTCGAACTCGAGACCTTTGGACTTGTGAACCGTCAAGATTCTGACCCCGCTAACGTCCGAAGCCGCCGCCGATACGTCGAGTCTTTCGTATTCGAAAAGTAGCGCTTCGATATCGGAGTATTTCGAGACCGCGTTTACGAAGCGGACAAGGTGAAAATCGTCGCTAAAGAGCCCAAACTCGTCTATCGCTTTTTTCACAATGTCTACAAGCCGAGCGCCGTTGAACTCGACTCTTTTAATCGTTCGCGGCTCTTGTCCTATCAGGGCGAAAAAGTTGCGTTTGTAAATCTCCTCTTGGAAATAGAGATATTTCAAGTACTCCAAAACCGCTTTCACGCTTCTCTGGTTTATCAGCTTCGTCGTAGTCTCGGTCACGACTTCGATTTTCTCTTTTTGGAGCCGCGTTTTTATGGCCTCTCCGTCTCCGTTCGTGGCGCAAAGCACCGCTATGTCGTCCAAATCCGCGCCAAAATCTATAAACTTTTTCACTTGCGCGACCGTCTCGTCCAAGAGCTCGTCGCTTTGGACGACTTCCACATATCCGCCTTGCGCCTCTTTGCGGACGAGCTGCGGGGTATAATTGTCAATCTTATCCGCGAATGAGGCGTTTACGAAGTCTATGACCTCTTTTTGAGAGCGGTAGTTCGTGAGAAGTTTTTCAACCTCCGTCGAGTTTTCCTTGACCACTTCGCCAAAAAGAGCCGAAACGCCGCCGCGAAACCTGTAGATGGACTGCTTGACGTCGCCCACGAAAAAGAAGCTTCCATTGTCAAAAACACCGTGCCCCGAGGTAATCTCGCTTATGAGCGGCCTAAGTATTTCGTACTGCAAAACGCTCGTGTCTTGAAACTCGTCGAGCAACATATGCTCGATTGCCGAGTCAAGGCGAAAGTACAAAAATTCGCTGTCGTTCAAGCGATGCAGTATCTCGTAGACCAAGGAGGCGACGTCGGAAAAGCTCAGCTCGCTATCGTCCATATAAAGCGCTCTTTTGCTCTTCTCGTATATATCCACGAGCTCGCCAAGCCCGTGAAAGAAGTTTTGCTCCTTAGCGATATGGAACTCTTTGACGGCCTTTTGAACCCTTCTCAAACAAGCGTCCATCTCGGGAGCGAAACATTTTTTAAAAACCCAATACTCCAAACTCTCTTTGCCAATCCAAGACTTTTCCTTAAGCTCGTTGAAACTCTCCGCCGCGACCGCGTTTAAAAGCGAAGCCGAAGCGCCTTTGCAGTTGGCGACTATGGCTTGGAGCTCGGCCAAGGCGCGCATCGCCTCCTCTTCGCACTCTCGCGTTAGAATCTTTTGAAATCTTATCTCGGAGAGTTCCTCTTTTTTTACGTAAAACTCGTCGAGAAGAGCGAAGACGTCTCCAAGTCTTTTTTTCGATTGCAAAGAGAGGCTTATGAGCGCGTCGCGTTTGCCCGCCACCGAAACCTCTTTTAAAAAACGCGACATAAGTTTGAGCTCGTGTTGAGAAGCGAAAGTGGAAAAATCGGGCATCAGCGAAGCGTATAGCGAGAATTTTCTCAGTATCTGGGTGAAAAAACTGTCTATCGTCATGATTTTAGTATGGGCGTTTAGAAACTCGTCCAAAATCCTTTGACGGTTTTGCAGAAGAAACGTCTCCCTGAGCTCCGTCACTTTGGCTATCTCGGCCAACTCGCCGCGAAACTCCAGCTCTTCTAGAGTCTCCACTATCCTCTCCTGCATCTCCGAAGCCGCTTTGTTGGTGAAAGTGAGCGCGAGTATCTTCGAGGGCTCCGCGCCTTTGAACAAAAGCGAAAGGTAGCGAACGACGAGCATAAACGTTTTGCCGCTTCCCGCGCTCGCCTCGTAGGCTAGGTTGTTTTTAAACGCCACTACTCTCTCCCGCATATAATCGCGAACTCGCAATACTGACAACTCTTAACGTCTTCGCATTTCTCGAAGTTCACGTCCTCTATGGCCAACAAATCTTTTACGTGCGATTCCAAAATTGCGAGTTTCTCTCGCAAAAAGGCTTCCGGTACTATTTTAGACTCTTTGAGGTCGTAAAATCCGCAAGAGACGTCCCCAAGACCGGACGCCAAGAGATAGTAAAACTCCAACTGAAAGTCCGTCGCCTCGGTGAAGTTTTTTTTGTTGTAGAGCGCGTACGAGCCCGTTTTGTAGTCAAGCACCTCTATCTCGTTCGCTCTTTTGTCTATCCTGTCGATTTGCCCCGTCAAGGTCATTCCGGCGAACTCGGCTTTCATGCTTTCTTCGCAAAACGCGACACTCCATCCATCTTTGAATCGTTCGATTTCACAGACGCAAAAACTCTCCAAAACTTTTTTTTGCGTCGCTATCAGATAGGCGTCCAACTCGCTGCCCCCGCGCGCGGCGTCGAGTTCCCTATGCAAGTCCCTTCTAAGCTCCTCTAGGTTCGAGTAGGAGTTTTTTTTACTATACAGCTCTTTTAGGGCTTCGTGAACGGCCGTTCCTATCTCATGCTCCTTGGGCATGTCTTTTGGAATTTCGTGAGGTTTGACGCGCTCTACGTACGAATGGTAATACCTGCGCTTGCAAGTTAGAAACGTCTTAAGCCTCGTGGAGGAGAGTTCCACGTTCTTGAAGCTGTAAAGCTCCACTATCTCTTTTTCCAATATTTTAGAAGGTTTCGCGCTTGAAAAGAGCGCGCTTTTGTAGTCAAGCTCGTCGTAATCGTTCGCGGCTTTTACACCCAACTGTTTCAAAAAACGCGACTCGGAGCTCTCGCTTGAGTTGACGAAGGATATAGCCACCTCTTTGGAGCGATGGATCAGCGTCTCGTAATAGTGTTTTTGCAAGTTCTCTCTATCGCCCATCGTTGGAAGCGAGGCCTTCTCTCTTATTTTGGTGTTTAAGAACATATCTTTGTCGCTGCGTTTTGGGACGCTTTTGTCGTTGAAGTCGACTATGACGACAGCGTCGAAACGAACCGATCGAGTCTCAAGGACTCCCATCACCGTTATCTTCCCGCCTCTTACGTCGTCAATCGTTCTAGCCGCCAAACGCGACATAAACACGCTCATCAAAGACTTTACGCTCATATCGAGAGTGAATGGAAGAATGTTTCTAAAAGAGTGCGACTCCTCTTTGTAAATCTTCAGCTCGCTTTTGCCTTTGAAAAACTCTCGCGCGGCGTTCAAAAACTCTATGAAATCGACTTCGCCGCTTTTTTTGTGGTAGATCGACAAAAGCGGAACGTACAGTTCGTCGCCAACTCTCGATAGCCTCGCGAAATTCTCTTCGGACTTTTGGTCTATCGCCTTTACCGTCGCGTTTAGTTTGGCGTAGAGCGCGCTTTGCGCGAAGGGCTCGCCCATGGCGAAGTTGAAATTCGCCTTGTCGTCGAAACCGCGAAGCAGTTGCGCCATTTTCTCATCGGGGAGAACCACGGCTATCGACTCCGGTTTGAAACCGCGAGAGACGAAGTCGTAAACTTTTTTCTTTACGAACGCAACTTGAAGAAGCGATTCGCTGAAACTTTCGCAACTAACGTTTGGATTACTCGCCAACTTCTTTTTTGAGACGACCGTCTTGGCCGTTAGCGATATTTTGTATTCGTAGCCTTGAGCGAGCTCTATTCCGAGCAATCCAAACTTGCTTCTCATTTTTTCGTTAAACGCGGTGCTCGAAAAAAGCGCGTAGACGTTTGAGAATTGGCTACATTTGTCCAAAAGCTCGAACTCGAAGTTTGTAATGTGTCCCTCGGCGGCGATGATTATCTCTTTGTGGCTTTTCGCGTACGGCTCGTTGAACGAATAGAGTTTTGGCAAAAAAATTCTATCTAGAATTTTTCTTGATTCGCACAACTTTTCATAGCGTTTGTACAGCTCTTGCAAAATTGATATATGCTCTTCGTACTCCGCGTAGGCGTCCGCGACGTCCAATGTTTCGATATCGTATTTTTCCGCGCTCAGTTCTTGAAAAAATTTAAAGATGTACGAGCTGTTTTTGGTAAAGGTGAAAAAGTTTCTCTCAATGCGCAACTCCGAAAATTCTTTGAAGTCCGAAGCTTCGAGAAGGAGCAGAACGCGAGCGTCTTCATCGACTATTTTATAATCTTTGACGACGCATAGTTTCGAGACGAACTCGCCCATGGTGACGTAGTTTGGCAAAAAAGTGGATTGGGACGCTATCTGAAGCTGCTCGTGACGAATCGCGCGAGCGGATGGCAAAACTATGGTAGTTTCATCCACTCCCGCGCCTTAGTATTCCGTAGAAGTCGTATATCTCGTATCGGCTTTTATATTTTGAAATCTGCTGTCTTGGCCGACTTCAATTTTCGCGATAATATCCCAAACGCCTTGTTTTTGAAACTTTACGTCGCTAAAGGAGTAAACGCCGTTTTTAAATTCCGGATCGTCTAGTTTTTGATCGAACTTATGAGTCTCTGGGCGCGAAACAACGATTTTTATTTTGGCGTTCTCCACAATCTTGGAATGAAGGTCCGTGACTCTATACCGAACCACTGAACCGCTCTCTTTCATTGGCTGATCAACGAACTCGACTCTGTATTTTTTATCAAAAGCGATTCTATTGTTAATTATATCGTTGGCGATAGCGTCGGCGACATGGTAGTTGCTCATATAGGCGTTGCTCTCTTGTATGTCGGCGCTTGTCGTGACCACGACCGTCGCGACGCAAAAACCGAACACCATAACGATGGAGCCGCCTATGGCGTAAGGCCAAACTCTCGCGCTATTGAACTTCATTTTCTTTTTTCCTCGAATAGAATTTGTTTCTTAGGTACAAAAACATTGCGTAAAGCAAAAGCCCATAGAAAAGAATTTTAATACCAAAAATGATATACTCGTGACTTTTTCCAACTCCATGTTCCAAATCCACTTCTTTGAAACTTGCGATTTGCCCTGCGATATCGGCATAACCATTATACAAAGCGGCGGAATATTTGCCTAGTATTTCTTCCTCTTTGCCTTTGTTGCCAAGCAAAGGGAGAATCGTTCCGCCCGAGTCGCCGAGCATCTCTTTGAAGTCGTTCCAACTTCGGGCGAAAACAACCGCCATCGCCAGAGCTTGAGCCGATGAGGCGGCGGGGCTTAAAATTTGTTTTTTGTCAAAATATTTATATAAAGACTTGTCGTTGGCGATTATATCCACTTTGGAATTCATCTCCGAAAAAGTTAACAACACGGTAGGCTCTTGAAAATCTTTTAAAACTTCTTTTTCATAGTCTGCGATCGTTGCGCCATTTGGCAATTCTTTGAGCATCAGAAGACGCAGGGATATTCCCGTTTTTTCGTAAAGCTCCAAACCAAGAGTTTCAACTTCTTTTTGAAATCTGGGATTGTTGATTATTTCATCTTTATATAAATACTCTGCCATTAATTGCGTTTGAAAAAAAATAGTGAGGATGAGGGCCGCGAGCCCTCTTGAAAATTTCAATGATTTTCCCTAAACGACGACGAGATGATTTGGCGTCAACACAATGTAAAGAGTGTAAATCGCCATTAGCGCAAGTCCAATTGTAATAATTTTTTCCATAATCGCTCCCTTACTTTACGTCGACGATATGTTTAGCGTTATCCACGCTAATCATCTTAATCGACGTTTCGTCTTTAATATCGTAATAATTCGTCGCATTGTCTTTTTGAACAATCCCGGCAAAATACGTTAAAACACCCAGAATACTTAGCAACAAGGTAACTGCGACTACAAAACCACCCATTCCATCAACTGAAAATACGCTTCTGTTTCTTTCATTCATAAGTTACTCCTTGCTCAAGCTGCTGATATACGCGCCAACAGCTTCTTTTTGTTTTGAGTTAAGTCTAGTAAACGCCGGCATAGAGCCGATTGCGGCTTTTTTGCCATGGTTAAGAACGTTAACGACAAGCTCTGGAGTAAATGCGACTAGATTTGGAGCCATTCCAGCGATACCTTTTCCATCCATTCCATGACACGAAGAACAAGCGCCAGCGAATACGTCCGCACCCGCGCCTTTCATTCCATTCGCTACGAAAGCGGAAACGGCGTCAATTTCAGCGTCCGTGATTGGAGCGTAGTCCTTGTTGGCGTTCATTAAACCGCCACGGTCAGGCATAGGCGTTTCGGAACCAAGAAGTTGATTGTTCGAACCATTTTCAACAACGTATTTAACTGAAGCGACGTCAACTCTTTTGTTTAAGTCGGCCGCTTTGCCGTCAATACCGTCAGCGCTGAGTCCGTGACAGACTTTACATTCCGCCAAGTAAACGGATTCGCCCATTTCAACCAATCTACTGCCGGTAATGGAAGCGTACTCCGCTTCAAACTTTTCAGTATGAGCCGCGACTTCTTCATTGTACTCGCCTATTTGCGAATACGCGTTCAGTGGATATCCAACTACGAAGTACCACATCGCCCAAACCATAGTTCCAAGGAACATGACGGCCCAACCAAAAGGCACGGAGTTTTTATACTCTCCGATACCATCCCAATTGTCCTTTTCTAGCTCGCCTGTCGCAGTGTCAACCTGCATTTGACGAACGTATTTAATAACTACGAACACCGTAATAATTACAAGAGCGGCGGCGGCGGCGACTGTAAGTAAATTTACAATATCGTTGTTTAAACCACCTTTAGAACCCAATACCGATACGTATGTAAATCCAAGCATCGCAGCGGTAATAATAACACCCCAAAGATAAATCTTATTCATATATCTCTCCTATTTTCTCTTAGCTGACACCGGAGTGTCAGTTATGTCATCTTTTAGAGCAAGATTACTGTATTCTTCATAATCATGACCATCCGCGTCTTTTTTCTTTGTGTACAGATGATAAATATACGCGTAAGTCAACGCGACTAACAATATCATAGCCGCTACGTAACCATACTCTTGAAATTCAGTAATACTCACTTCAAATCCTTACTATTTAAGACTGTTCATATACGCAATTAATGCGACAATTTCAGGAATCTTACCGTTTTTGACCATATCTTTTACGTCTTGATCTTTCATATCAGCCGCAATCAATTTCGCGTCAGCCAAAGCCATAGCGTTAGCTTCGTCAAGAGTGGCGCCAAGTTTAACAACTTTGGAAGACCCATCTTTCATAGGTATCGCTTTGTTGTATGGCACGCCAAAATAGCTTTCTATAGTTAATTGTTCCGCGTAAGCGGTCTCAACGTCGGCAATATTTTTGTACAACCAAGTGTACTTAGGCATAATTGAGCCAGGAACGACCGAAGCTGGATCTTTCATATGATAATCATGCCAATCGGTGCTTCTGTAGTTTCCAACTCTCATAAGATCCGGACCGGTTCTTTTTGAGCCCCAAAGGAAAGGTCTATCGTAAGCGTATTCACCACTTATAGAGTAGTGTCCGTAACGATCCGTTTCCGACTTAAATGGACGAATTAGTTGCGAGTGACAAGCATTGCAACTATTTTTCATATAAACGAGACGTCCCGTCAACTCTAAAGTAGAGTAAGGGGCCGTGCCGACTAAAGGACGAGATTGCTGAGCGAAACTCGGAAGAATTTCAACCAAACCAGCAAATGCAACTGTAACGAATACGAGTACCGCAAAAAAGAACGGATGTTTTTCTAACCAATGAAACATAATTTAATCCTTTTTTTAAGCGCCCATAGGCGATGCGTTTACTAACTCATCTTCTTCAACGGGACGAGCGGACATAGTTTTAAACATATTGTAAGCGAACATAAGAAAACCAATTAGGTACAAAGTACCGCCAACTGCGCGAATAGTGTAGTAAGGATGTAGAACTGTCACAGTATCGATGAAAGAGTAAGCTAAGTTACCAAATTCATCGTGGGCGCGCCACATCATACCTTGAGTTATACCAGCGATCCACATTGAAGTAAAGTAAAGAACGATACCTAAAGTTTGAATCCAAAACTGAGTCGACATAAGGCTCTTTGAATAAATTTCGCGTTTAAATATACGTGGAGCCATGTGATATAGCGCCGCTATAACCATGAATCCAACCCAACCAAGAGCGCCATCGTGAACGTGACCAATAATCCAGTCGGTAAAGTGCGCGATCGCATTAACGGATTTAATAGCCTGGATAGGACCTTCCAACGTAGAGAACATATAGAAAGTAGAACCAAGAATCATAAACTTAATCAATGGAGAAGACGCGACTTGTTGCCACTCGCCCTTCATCGTAAGAAGCATATTGATAGCGGAACCCCAAGATGGGAGAATAAGAACCACCGAAAAGATAGAACCTAAAGTTTGAATCCAATCAGGAACGGTTGAATATATAATGTGGTGACCGCCCGCCCATAAATATACAAACATTAAACCCCAAAACGAAAGCAATGATAGCTTGTATGAATAAATAGCTTGACCCGATTCTTTTGGTAAAAAGTAGTAAATCATAGCGATAATTGGAGTCGTAAGAACGAACGCGACCGCATTGTGACCAAACCACCATTGAACCATCGCGTCATTAGATCCCGCATACATGGAAACAGAGTGATACCACTTGCCAAGTCCGCCTGAGAAGAACATAGTAGGAAGTTCCATGTTGTTAAACACGTGAAGCATCGCGACCGCCAAAAAGGTTGCGATGAAATACCAAATAGAAATATAAAGCGTCTTTTCGCGTCTAATGCCAATAAGACCGGCGATGCTTACGCCCCATAAAACCCAAATAACCGTAATGCCAATATCAAGCGGCCACTCAAATTCAGAGTACTCTTTTGAACTAGTGATACCCATTAAAAGCGATACAACGATTACAACCGCGGCAAGCATATATATAACGAAGTGCGCCTTGCCTATAAACATTAAAAACTTTGATTCAGCCATAGACACCTTAAGAACGCGTTGTCCTATGTAGTACCATGAAGCCCAAACGGCGCTCAATACGAAACCGTATATGATACTGTCCGTATGCAAAGGTCTCAAACGACTAAAGTTAGTGTATTCCGCCAAGCCTTCTCCTAGAAAAGTGTTGATAGCCGGAAATGCCATTTCCCATGCCAATAAAACACCAACAAGCATACCAGTGATACCGAGGAATACTGCGCTAAACATAAACAGCTTAGTTACTGAATAGTCATATTCTAATGGACGATTCTCCATATAGTCTCCTAAAATTGAAAATATAAAAATTCAGCTTAACGAGAACTTAAACTAAATTTTTAGGTTTAATAGTTTATCGCTAAATATATTTAATCAACCTTAAGTACGGGTTATCGAATGTATTAATTGTGTTTATTATCTTTTTTCATGGCGTTTAGTAACCGTTCGTTGTCTTTTTGCATGCTCGCAAACGCCTCTCGCAGCGACGCGAGCAAAGCTTCTTCGCTCTGTTTCACGTCTTTCACTTCGGAGTAATACTTATAAAAGTCATTATATGGCGTTATGCCATTTGATATAACTAGCTTTAAATCTATGTCTGGAAAATATTTATTCCATGACGGAGTCACCGCGATTAATACGTCGTTTTTGATTTTCCACGTTATAAAAAACACTATTATCATAACGATAGACAAAGAAACTATAAACATTACGATACTCGTGGCGATGCCAAGTATTTGGAATACGTATGGATTAAATAAAAGACCGTAAGAAATCAGAGGCAAAGAAAAGAAGAAAAGAGTGACGACGTCGCTACTCCAACCGCCTATCGGACCTTTGTTGAAAACGCTGCGTCTTTTTCCATTCGTTTTGGTAAAGGTCGTCAAAATAGTTTTTAATGAGTAGTCCGACATCATATTTCCTTGTGCTATAGTTAATTAAATTTATCAATAAACTCGTATATTCAATTTAAGTTTATTGGTAATTTCAAGGGCAGTATAGCGTTAATAGTAAAAATAGGAGCGTTAACTCCTATTTTTATTGAAGTGAAACCTTAATATACTCGTCTGCGCTTACAAGAATAACCGCTCCCAAAAAGGCTAGATTAATCTGCATAAACACTTTTTTAGCGTGCTTAAGTTCAAAGTTTTTGTATAGAAGTTGCAAACTGCTAGCAAAAGCCAGTAGCGCCGTTATCAGCAATAACCCAATTATAATATTGCTTCCCGGTTTAAAAACGCTAACCATGAAGTATCCCGTTTGAATGGTCATTATCAACCATACGAAAGTAAGCCTTTGAAGGCTTACCCTTCCAAACAAACGCATAGCGGTAGGATATCCAGCGCCTTTGTAGTCTCCATAATGAAGCATAACCAACAACCAAAAATGCGGCACTTGCCATACGAAGTAAAAAAGTCCAAGCGCGTAAAATTCAGGCTCCATCAGGCTATGACCAGCCGTTATCCATCCAATAGCTGGAGGGATAACGCCCAGAATGGCGCCAGGAACCACAGCTAGAGCGCTTTTCTTTTTTAGCGGAGTGTAGACAACGTTGTACCAAATAAACGAAAATAAAAATAAATCGACGCCAATCATACCAATCAAGTCGTAAATTAAAACAAGAGATAGGAGAATCAATATCGCGGCTATTATTATTCCTGAACGAGGAGACCATTTGCCAGAGGCGATTGGTCTATGTTTCGTTCGTTCCATGAGCGAGTCTTCTTTGTACTCTTGCACTTGATTAAGAGTCGAAACTCCCATGGCTACGAGAAGTACGGCAAACGTCGCTATGAACATATCCGCGCCAACTTCACCCTTCGCCATAATATAGGCGAAGAGAGCCGATAGGCTCACAGCGAAGGATAGAACGAATTTCGTTAGTACTATAAAGTCTTTATACATTACTTGGCTTTAAGATACTTTACAAGTTCTTTCATGTCTGAATCGCTTAACGTAAATGGAGGCATAACGCCTGCGCTAAAACCTTCCGGAACGTCTTTGTCTGGAGTCGCTATCGCGTCAATTAAATAAGTGGCGTCGCGCGTTGCGGAAATTCCTTTCAACGAAGGTCCAACTAGAACAGAATCATCCTCAATAGAGTGACAACCGTTACAACCGTTTGATTCAAAAAGCTCTTGCCCTTTGTCAGTATTGTTAAAGAACTTTAACAACTCGGACATATCTTCGGTTGAAAGACTAAACGTTGGCATTACTCCCGCGGAGAAACCTTCTGGAACGTTTTTATCAGGGTTGGACAACGCGTCTTTAATGTATTGAGCGTCATACTTGTCGCCAATGCCCATTAACGATGGACCAACAAGAACGGAATCGTCAGTTATTGAGTGACAGCCGCTACAGCCGTTCGCTTCGTATACTTCTTCGCCTTTGGACATTTTCTTGTCTTCGGCGCCAGGAGCGCGTTTTTCAGAATTAAACCAAGCGTCATACTCGGCTCTTTCAATTACATTGATTTTAGATAGCATATATGAGTGACGCGTACCACAATACTCGGCGCACTCTACGTCATAAGAGCCTATCACTTCCGATTTAAACCACTGCTTAGTGACCCGACCTGGAACAACGTCCTCTTTCATACGAAACGCTGGAACGTAAAATGAGTGAATAACGTCATTGATAGGCGCGCTCATGTTCAGAATAACGTTTTGATCTTTTGGAACGTACAATTCTGAAGTTTTATGAACGTAACCAGCGGCGTTTGCTGGATAAGTATAGTTCCAAGACCATTTTTTGCCTTCAAGATCGATTGAGATGCTAGAAGAAGCGTCTGGCATCGTTCTTAAAACTTTCATAGACGTGTAACCGTAGTAAAAAAGTATGAACATCATAATGGTTGGAATAACCGTCCATGTAATTTCGAGTCCAGTGTGATGAACAAAATTTTCAATATTTTCGTCTTTTACGTTACTCGCGCGGTATTTCCACGCAAAGTAAAGCATCGGCCCTAAAACCGATATAGCTAAGATGATAGAAAATACTAAGTTTATATAAAGCGCCTGATCTACGTCCTTCGCAAACGTGGCGGCTTGTGAGTCAAATCCGTTTAACATACAATCTCCTCCTTATTTTTCGTGCGTTGTCGCATGACTTGCGTCATGTTGACTTGCTTCATGATGATAATTCACTTCTATATGCGGCTGTGAAGTAATGTGGCTATCATTTTTATATTGAAAGCTACCCGCGTCCGCAATGACGATAGCGAAGAAAACGACCACTAAACTAACGGAAAAGACGACGGTCCAGCCGATTAGCTTTTCGCCTTTCATGTGCATGTAATACATTAGAATCAACCACGCTTTGATAGCGCCAATAGATATCTGAGTGACGAACGTATAATTTTCCAAAAACATATGTGGTTGAATAAACGTTACGGTCGTTAATAGCAAAAGGCCCACAAGCACTTTGTAGTAGCCAAGTCTTTGCGCCTTGTAGTCAATATGTTCGTTAGTGTGCATTGCCAGCTCCTATCATATAA
>ERZ889078.2305-NODE-2305-length-13748-cov-13.510845_pt1 | contig 13748 bp, 7 predicted proteins | sample MGYA00521266_ERZ889078 | MGnify/ENA primary metagenome ERZ889078 (study PRJEB32303, sample SAMEA104408618) | aquatic metagenome | biome: Brackish water; feature: Pelagic; material: water | place: Baltic Sea | collected 2014-06-16T06:34:00 | depth 76,534 m ...
GAAGATTAATGAGAGCCGTTCACGTTCCTGCTTCATGACACATCCGACAGGGCGGTTTTTGATGAATTCGATGACCGTCGAAAACTGCTCCGACTGGTAGAACTCAGATTCGGGGTCGGAGGGGAAGAAAGCCGCCAGCCTGCCTTTTCGCAACACCAGTCTCTCAAAACCAAGGCTCCTTGCCAGCCATCGAAGCCTGATTGTCTGGATCAACTCTTCGGTTTGATGTGGTACAGGACCAAACCGGTCAACAAGCCGGATACGGAACTGCAACAAATCCTCCGCTGTTTCGATGGAGTCAAGTTCCTTGTACAAACTCAACCGTTCGGAAATGTGCGTGATGTAATGATCGGGGATCAGAATCTCCATGTCTGTCTCAATCACACAATCTTTAACAAACTCCCTGGGTTGATCCGTTTTGTAAAGATCCTGAAACTCCTGCTCCTTCAGCTCAAGGATTGCCTCATTGAGGATCTTCTGATACATATCAAATCCAATCTCCGTGATAAACCCGCTTTGCTCAGCTCCAAGAATATTCCCGGCTCCCCGGATATCGAGGTCCCGCATAGCAATATTAAACCCGCTTCCCAGGTCGGCGAACTCCTCTATTGCGCGCAACCGTTTCCGGGCTTCATCGGTTAGTGTCGACATCGGTGGGGCAAGCAGGTAGCAAAAGGCTTTTTTATTGGACCGCCCTACACGCCCCCGAAGCTGGTGCAGGTCGCTCAAACCGTAATGGTGTGCATCATTGATAATAATGGTGTTGACATTGGGAATATCCAGCCCCGATTCGATAATCGTAGTTGCTACCAGTACATCGTAATCGCCTTCAATAAAATCGAGCATCACCCGCTCCAGTTTTGCTCCTTCCATCTGCCCGTGTGCGATTGCAACACTGATGTCGGGCACAATGCGATGGATCATTCCGGAGATTTCCACTATGTTCTGCACGCGCGTGTTGACAAAAAAGACCTGTCCGCCCCGCGAGATTTCGTACTGAATAGCATCACGTATCACCTCTTCGTTGAACGGGTGAATCTCTGTTTGAACCGGGAAACGGTTTGGCGGAGCAGTGTTGATAATAGAGAGATCGCGGGCCCCCATCAGCGAAAACTGAAGGGTCCGGGGAATCGGGGTGGCTGTGAGTGTCAGTGTATCTACATTCACCCTGAGCTTTTTGATTCTCTCTTTGGCCGAAACGCCGAACTTCTGCTCTTCATCGATAATGAGTAATCCCAGGTCTTTGAAGAGGATATCTTTGCTTAGTAGCCGATGGGTGCCGATCACAATATCAAGCGTTCCCTCTTTCAGCTCCTCCAGAATCTTCTTCTGTGCTTTTGTGCTTTTGAATCTGTTGATGTAGTTGATACTGCAGGGAAAATCCTTCAGCCTGTCGGAGAAGGTTTTGAAATGCTGCAGAGCCAGGATGGTGGTGGGAACCAGGATAGCTACCTGTTTGCTCTCAGCTACCATTTTAAAAGCTGCCCGGATGGCGATTTCGGTCTTCCCGAAGCCTACATCCCCGCAAATCAGACGATCCATAGGGAAATTAGCCTCCATATCCCTCTTGACATCCAGGGTAGATTTGATCTGATCCGGTGTATCCTCATAGATAAAAGATGCTTCAAGCTCTGTTTGCAGATAGGTGTCAGGCACACAGGCAAACCCCAGGGTGGCCTTTCGTTCAGCATAGAGTTTGATCAGGTCTTTAGCAATGTCTTTGACCCGCTGCTTGGTGCGGGTTTTGAGCTTTTTCCACACCTCTGATCCAAGTCTGTTCAGCGTGGGGATTGCGCCCTCTTTTCCCGAGTACTTCGAGATCCGATGCAGGGAGTGAATGCTCACGTAGAGCGTATCCTGATTCTTGTAGATAAGCCTGATAGCCTCCTGCTCCTTCCCGTCATTGACCAGCTTTTCCAGGCCATCAAACACCCCTACCCCATGGTCGATATGGGTTACATAATCTCCGGGATTCAGGCTGTAAAGCTCTTTCAGGGTCATCACCTCTTTCCCGGCATATCCATCACGCAACCTGAACCGGTGATAGCGTTCAAAGATCTGGTGATCGGTAAAAAAAGCTGCCTTCAGGTTGTGGTCAATGAAGCCTTCGTGGATGGAGTAGCAGAGTGAGCTGAATTCAATAGGGGCCTGATCCGGTTGTTTTGCTTGTATATCTTCCAGGATCGACAGCAAACGCTCAGTTTGTTTGGGATTATCCGAAAGCAGAATATTCCTGTATCCCTCTGCCGTTTGCTTTCTCAGCTGGGAGGTTAGAAGATCAAAATTCTTGTTAAACGAAGGCTGCGGGGATGTGTGGAATGTAAGTTCTAAATCAGGAGAAAAAAGCGCCCTGTGTCCGAATTCAATCACAGGAAATTGCTGTATCTCCTTCAGAAAGTCTTCGCGGTGAAGAAAAAGATCGTTCACGGCCGACAGGTCAACACTGTCGGCAACAGATCCAAGTTCCTCAGTCCAGAGGACTGCCTGACGGGGGAGAAACGAGAAGATTGATGTATAATCGATCCTTTTGTCAGGATCAATGCGGATATCAGGGACGATCGTGATCTCCTTGTGAATGTTGATGGAAAGCTGTGTTGCCGGGTCAAACGACCGGATCGAAGCGGCTTTGTCTCCAACGAACTCGATCCGGTATGGATGATCCCCTCCGAATGAGTAGACATCGATCAACCCGCCCCGCAGCGAAAACTGGCCGGGTTCAAGAACGAAGTCTGTCCGCTCAAATTCATATTCGATCAGCAGGTCCAGAACGAAGTCGAGGGAGACAGCCTCCCCCTGCTTCAGTTTCAGAGTATGTTTCTCAAAAAACAGTCTATCCGCTACCTTCTCTGCAATGGCTTCGGGGTAACTGACTAAGAGAAGTTCCTTCTCCCCCTGATGCAACCTGTTCATCACCTCCGTACGCAGCAGCAAACCCTGGTTATCTCTTACCCCAGCTGTGTAGCCGCGTTTGTAGGAGGAGGGGAAAAACAACACTTTTTTCTCCTCAGATCTCTTCTCCTTCTCATCAAAGACCTGTTCCAGATCGTTAAGAAAATAGGCCGCACCCTCTTTGTCGGGCATGAGGATAAGGTGAACGGCAGGTACCAGCCGAAACTGCACAGCAGTGGCAAAAGCTTTTGATGAGCCAACCAGTCCCTGCAGCTGGAATCGTTGGGCATCACCAGAGGTAAGGGCTCCGGCCAGGGTCTGATTCCGGGAGTCATGCAGAAAGAGAGATGCTATTTCGTTGGCTTTCACTAGTGTATCAGGGAAGGGGTGCAAAGTTACAAAAACGTTGGTTTCAGCAAATGAAAGTATTCATTACTTTTGTAAGCGACAATAATGCAGGAATGCAGGAATTGAAATTTGAAACGGGAATTGAGCAATGAAAGTTGAAGTTTTCAAATTTGGAGGTGCTTCCGTTAATTCAGCCGAGGGGGTCAGGAATGTAGCCCGCATCCTGGAGCTGTTCAAGGGAAGGTCGATGATGCTCATCATCTCGGCCATGGGAAAAACCACCAATGCCCTTGAGCAGATCCTGCACGATTACATGGAAGGAGATTCTGTTTCCATGGTAGAGAAATTCTACAAGCTCAGGGATTTCCACATGGAAATTGCCAACGGGCTTGTTGCAAACGGCCAACTCAATGTGGTTGGAAAGAGCCCTGACAAAGGGCCAGACAGCAATCATCCTCTCGTTTTGGAGTTGGAAGTCCGGTTCGAAGAGCTGCGAAACATTCTCCGTCAGGAACCTGTGATCGACTACAACGAGTGCTACGACCGCATGGTCAGTTTCGGGGAATTGTTCTCCACCACCATTCTGTATCATTTCCTGGTTGCCGCAGGATTCCCTGTAACGCTGTTCGATGCGCGCAAGCTTATCCATACCGACAGTTCATTTCGGGATGCACAGGTTGACTGGAAAAAGACACAGCTGGTTGTCCAGAAACAACTCTTTACGCTCTTCCAGGATCACAAAGGAAGCATAGGCCTAACTCAGGGATTTATCGGTTCCGATCCCAAAGGAAGAACCACTACTCTTGGACGTGAGGGATCCGACTTTAGTGCTGCCATCCTTGGCTATTGCATGCGGGTGAAAGAGGTGACAATCTGGAAGGATGTCCCCGGGATATTGAATGCCGACCCAAAATGGTTTGATAATCCTCAGAAGCTCGATATTCTCTCCTTTCACGAAGCGGTTGAGCTGGCCTACTTTGGGGCAAAGGTGATCCATCCAAAGACTATCAAACCCCTTGAAAATGCGAATATCACACTACTCGTGAAAAGTTTTCTTCATCCGGAGAGAGAGGGAACGAAAGTTAAAAACCTGCAAGAGTGGAAGATAGATACACCTATTTTTATCCGTAAACAAAACCAGGTACTGATCTCAATTATGCCACGTGACTTCTCATTTATCGTTGAGGAGAACCTTAGCCAGATATTTACCATCCTGGCACAACTTCATGTGAAGGCAAACGTGATGCAAAATTCTGCGATCAGCTTTTCGATTTGTACCGATCACGACCTGGTTAAGACCAATCCGTTGATCAGGGAACTGCAGAAGTCATTTGAAATCCGTTACAATGAAGGTCTGGAACTTTATACTATCCGGCATTACAACGATGAAGCCATACAGCGTATTACCTCCGGACGGAGTGTTATCCTGGAACAGAAGTCAAGGAATACAGTGCATTTGGTAGTCAAATGAACTATTATTCCGGTATCACCACCGGGAAGTCGTAGAGGAAATCACCGAACTCAGGCTTCTCCATCACGATCTCCAGGAAATTGCGGTAGGCATCAGTGAAGGTAAAGGTGTTGGCATCAAAATAGTCATCGGAAAGCGGCTTATTGCCAACTTTTCCCATATCGATAGCGGAGGTGTTGAACTCCTCCAATTCGACAAAGGGCACCAGGTTTTTCATCACCGGCATCATGCCATACTCTTCCCGTATAAGAAGATCAGCCACCTTATCGGCCAGAGTTTGTGTTAGCCTGCGGTCGTAATGCCGGCAATTACCTGCCCTGGCATAGTAACCTGAAATCTGGGCACGGGCTTCAATCCCCAGCTTATTAGAAATTTCTGATGCGATAACCCCACTGATTCCGCCAAACCGCGGATGGCCGTATTCATCCACTTCGGAGCTGGCATATACTACATCCACTTTGCCTGATTTCTCGTCAAACCAGCGAACTCCTTCCGATACCGGAATCACCAGGCACTTCTTGGGTGAGCGCATATAATGTTCTTTGACTGTCTCGAAGAAAAATTCCTTTCTCTCCCTGGTGACCTCCACTTCCGGGATAAGAGCCAGCGGACCGCCGCCACCGAAAATTGCAGTACCGGTTAACCAGCCGGCATCCCGTCCCATCACCTCCAGAACGATGATGCGGGAATGGGACTCAGCGGTTGTCTTGATGTTGGCAGTAAATTCTGCGATCGCTTTAGCTGCGGAAGGGAATCCGGGGCACAAGACAGCTTCGATTTCTCTCCCTTTGTAATGATGGATCGTACGGGTTCGCAGGTCGTTGTCGATAGTCTTCGGGAACCCGATTACAGGGATGCCCTCTGTTTCATAAAGTCGCTTTGCCGCCCCGTTGGTATCATCTCCACCGATGGTAACAAGTACATCGATCTTGTAACGTTCGAGGTTTCGGAGTACCTGGGATACGCGGCTTTCCGGGTTTTTCTTTGACGAGAATGGATTGGTTCGGCTGGAGCGTAATGCTGTTCCCCCATACCATCCGTCGTACGGCTGGTTTGTGAGGTCTACTACGTTGCCATCTCCCAGCATCCCTTTCCATCCCTGGAGAACACCAAAAACCTTAAATCCCAGCAGTGAGGCCCGGTTCCTGACCGCTTCGATGCTTGAGTTGATAGCAGGTGTGTCGCCACCTCCTGATAAGATGGCCAGTGTTTTTCCCTGAAAGAGTTTGTGTTCCTGTTTCATAAGGTCAAATTAATTTAGGGGACAAAACTATAGAAATATAGTGATATAGTGAAATGGTGAAAATTTCGCAATTTTGCTGCCTTGCTAACTTTCTACTACATTGCGGAGTATTTTTTCAACCAATACCCGGGCCAGTTTCACATCCGACTCGTGAGTCCAGCCAGCGATATGAGGCGTAAGGATCACGTTATCGGATTCCATCAGGTATCGCAGGTCATCCGGGAGGGTCTGGGAAAGAGCTTCAAAGGAGCTGTCTTCATATTCCAGAACATCCAGCGCTGCCCCTATGACCTTTCCTGATTTCAGAGCCTCCACCAGATCAGATGTTTTAACCACTCTCCCCCTGGAGGTATTCATCAACCAGACAGGTTTCCGGAACCTGGTCAGGAAAGATGTGCCAATCAGGAAAGTTGTCTCTTCGGTGAGGGGGATATGCAAACTAAGGATATCTGCCAGGTCAAATATTTCGTTCAGAGTAGCCTCCCTGGTATTTCCATCGGAATAACCGGTTTTGTATTTGTCGTATGATATCACGTTGACTTCAAATCCTTTCAGTCGCCGGGCAAAAGCGCTTCCGGTATTCCCGTATCCTATAATCCCAACGGTTTTTCCTTTGATCTCTGTGCCACGGTTTCCCTCCCGGCTCCATATACTGTTCCGCACTTCCCTGTCGGCACGATTCAGGTGATTCATCAGCGAAAGCAGCATTCCAACAGCATGTTCTGCCACAGCATCCCGGTTTCCTTCAGGCGAATTAAAGCACACGATGCCTCTCTCCTGTGCATAGGCGACATCGATATTTTCCAGTCCCGATCCAACCCTGCCTATAAACTTCAGCATTTGTGCTCTGGAGAGGATCTCCTTATCCAAACGGATCTTACTTCGTACGATCACACCGGAGTACTGACCTATGATCCGAATAAAATCTTCTCTCCCGTATTCCGGGAAAAAGTCGCACGGATATCCATTGGCAGTCAACTCCTCAGTAATCAGGGGATGAACTTCGTCGATTATCAGTACTCTCCGTTTCAATTCTGTCGTTATGAGGATCAGCTACGTCTACTTCGCGCGCCTTTGTGGCATCCTTTTTCGCCTTTGAGGTTAACTATTTTACCACGAAGGACACGAAGGTTACACGAAGTAACACGAAGGATTTCCAGACAAAATTACGATTTCGGAGCGAATTACAGGATTTTTCTTGAGGGATTCCTGTTGAATAGCCTTACCTTCGCGGGCTTAAAACAAATCCTCTGTGTGGCCATTTCTTGTCAGGAGAATCCTTAGGAACCGACTGCAGTTCCTCATCACCATCTTCGCTATCACGGCTCTTATGTCGTTCCTGGCCAGGGATGTCAAGCTCTCGTACGAAATGGCCCGGATCCTGCCCGCCAGCGACTCCACCTACATTGTTTACCAGCAATTCAAAGAGCAGTTCGGAGAGGATGGCAGTGTGCTCTTCATCGGAATCAAGGACACTAACCTATTCCAAATCAATGAGTTCAACGACTGGTTCGACCTCAGCGAAAATATCCGTCACATCCCTGGAGTGGAGGAGGTGGTATCGATTACCCGCTTGTATAATCTGCAGAAAAATGACTCGCTCAAGAAGTTCGAGTTTGTGCAGCTTATCCGCAATAAGCCCGAAACCCAGTCGCAGGTTGATTCCCTGAAAAAGATCATTTTCTCTCTCCCTTTCTACGAAAAGCTCATTATCAATAAAGAGACAGGGGTCACAATCATTGCCGTGACCCTTGACAACAGGCTCCTGAACACCAAACAACGGATCAACCTGATATCCGAGATCAGGGATATCACAAACAAGTTTGGTGACCGTTACAATATCGATATTCATTATTCGGGACTCCCTTTTATCCGCACAATCACCTCCAAGATGCTGGAAGACGAGATGAAACTCTTTGTCTTTCTGTCGCTTCTGATTTCGGCCATCTTCCTCTATATCTTCTTCCGGTCCTTCAAAGCAGTGCTCTATCCCATAATTATTGTGGTGATCAGTGTTGTTTGGGCACTGGGTATGATGAGTCTCTTCGGGTATAAAATCACCATGCTTACGGCCATCATCCCACCTCTGCTTATCGTGATCGGAGTTGAGAACTGCATCTTTTTACTCAACAAGTACCATTATGAGTACCGGCTTCATCAGAACAAAGTGAAAGCGCTTTCACGTGTCATCCAGCGTGTGGGAAGTGCAAATTTTCTTACCAATGCATCTACCGCTATCGGATTCGCCGCATTTACCATCACCAAAAATACACTCCTGGTTGAATTCGGAGTCATTGCAGCCATCAACATCATGGTGGTATATGGCCTGTCGCTGACACTTGTTCCCATATTCTACAGTTACCTCCCTCCTCCCCGGATGAAGGATGTCAAGCACCAGGAAGAGAGCATAGCCAAGGCCATCATTGATAAAGCCGTCATCTGGGTTACCGGATACCGGAACACGATCTATATCATTACCTGCGCGATGGTGGTGGTTGGCATAGTTGGGGCCACAAGGCTCACTACCAGCGGTCGGATAATGGACGATATTCCTCAGGATAATCAGCTGTTTAAGGATCTGATATTTTTCGAGGATAATTTCAACGGGATTATGCCATTTGAGATTACGATAGATACGAAAAAGAAAAAAGGGGTATTTACCCTCTCAACTCTCAACAGGATCAATCGCCTTCAGGACTCGCTCAAGACTTACCCTGAACTGGCCAGGCCACTTTCGATTGTTGAGGTCATCAAATCGGCCAAACAAACCTTTTATGGCGGCAATCCAAAATTTTATGAGTTGCCCAACTCCAATGAGCTCACATTTATGGGGAGTTACATTCCGGAGTTAAAATCGAAAAAGCAGACCCTTCTCAAGAACTTTATCGACACCAACTTCCAGACCACCAGGATCAGTGTGCAGATGGCCAATATTGGAACCAAGGATATTGCCAGAATACAGAAGGGTGTTCGGGCAACCGTCGATACCATTTTCAATCCGGAAAAATATGATGTCACCATTACGGGGACCAGCATCGTGTTCATGAAGGGAACTAATTTCCTCATCCGGAACCTTTTTGAAAGTATTATCATCGCCCTGATCGGGATTGCCATCCTCCTGGCTTTCCTCTTCTCCTCCTGGCGGATGATCGTTATATCACTGATACCCAACCTTATCCCACAGTTGATGACCGGAGCTCTGATGGGGTTTCTCGGGATCCCGATCAAACCCTCTACCATTCTTATTTTTAGCATTGCACTTGGGATCTCGGTCGACAACTCCATCCAGTTCCTGTCCCGTTACCGGCTTCAGCTGAAACACTCCAACCGGAATATTCCCTATTCTGTGATTTCAGCTCTGCAGGAGACAGGATACAGCATGATTTACTCATCTACCGTTCTCTTTTTTGGATTTGGCATTTTCGTTCTCTCTTCCTTCGGCGGGACACAGGCGATGGGATTCCTGATCTCATTCACCCTGTTGATAGCAGGCCTGCTGAACCTCTTCATCCTTCCATCGCTGATCCTCACACTGGATAAATGGAGTACAACAAAAGCGTTCGAGAAACCGCTGGTGGAGATTTTCGAGGAGCCGGAAGAGGAGAGGATCATTGATATTGAGCTGCCATTGGAGGAAGAGCCACCTAACCCCTAAACCCCCTATTTACCCCTAAATCCCCGGTTGCCCCCAAACCCCCTAAAGGGGGCTTATACTGCTTCGCAGTCTGAACCTCCCGAAGGGAGGAGTAAGTCCCCTTCAGGGGATTTAGGGGTTACCGCAGAGCGGAGTAAGTCCCCTTCAGGGGATTTAGGGGTTACCGCAGAGCGGAGTAAGTCCCCTTCAGGGGATTTAGGGGCAAATGAAAAAATAGTATCTTTACCTCAAAATCATTCTCTATGAAAGGTATCATTCTGGCGGGTGGAGCCGGAACCCGCTTACATCCTTTGACGTTGGCTGTCAGCAAGCAACTCATGCCAATCTACGACAAGCCAATGATCTATTATCCCTTATCGGTTTTGATGATGGCTGGGATCAGGGAGGTGCTGATCATCTCCACACCTCATGATCTCCCGCATTTCAAGACGCTCCTGGGTGATGGTAACCAGCTGGGATGCCAGTTCTCCTATGCCGAGCAGGTAATCCCCAACGGGTTGGCCCAGGCATTCGTAATCGGGGAGAACTTCATCGGGAATGACAAGGTAGCCTTGGTCCTTGGTGATAATATCTTTTTCGGGAATGGATTATACTCCATGATGCAGGCCAATAACGACCCTGACGGTGGCATTGTGTTCGCGTACCATGTGAATGATCCGGAACGATATGGTGTAGTTGAATTCGATGAACATTTCCATGCCCTCTCCATTGAAGAGAAGCCACTTAACCCGAAATCCAATTATGCTGTTCCCGGCCTCTATCTATACGATAATTCCGTGGTGGAGGTGGCGAAGAACATCCTGCCCAGTGCACGGGGTGAATATGAGATCACCGACGTGAACCGTGTATACCTGGAGAAGAAAAAGCTGAAAGTAGGTGTTCTTGGCCGGGGTATTGCCTGGCTTGATACAGGTACTTTCGAATCGTTGCTTCAGGCCGCTCAGTTCGTGGAGGTTGTTCAAAACCGGCAGGGGCTGAAGATCGGTTGTATCGAGGAGATTGCTTACCGGATGAATTTCATCACACTGGAAGAACTACACACCATTGCAAAACCACTCATTAAGAGTGGATATGGTGAATACCTTATGAAACTAAACAGGTCCTTCATGTAACATCACATTATGTATTCATATGACTATCTGATGAATAAAATCCAGGCTGCTTTCCCCGAAGGAAATTTTCTGGAAGTCCCCATTGAACTCTATGATCCAATTGAATACGCTCTATCTCAGGGAGGGAAGCGCCTGCGTCCTTTATTGGTGTTGCTCTCATGTGAGATGTTCGGTGGGAATCCTGATGAAGCGATGAATCCAGCTATCGGGGTAGAGATCTTTCACAACTTCACACTTCTTCACGACGACATCATGGATCAGGCACCCCTGCGCAGGGGAGCTCAAACCGTTTATACGAAATGGAATTCCAACGTAGCCATTCTCTCCGGGGATACCATGTTTGTAATGGCCTATGAATATGTTTGCCGGATCGCCCCCCCCAAGCTTCCGGATGTGCTGGCCACATTCAATGATACAGCCCGGAAGGTGTGTGAAGGACAGCAGTATGATATGAATTTCGAAACACAGGCGAAGGTTAACCTGGACGATTATTTCATGATGATCCGGCTTAAAACGGCAGTATTGATTGCCTGTTGCGTGAAAGTGGGAGCTATCATGGCCGGAGCTGATCCCAGGGATGCCGAGAATATCTACAATTTCGGCGAAAACCTGGGGATGGCATTTCAACTTCAGGATGATCTTTTAGACGCCTTCGGAGATACATCCAAGTTCGGGAAAGAGATCGGCGGCGACATTGTAACCAATAAAAAGACATTCCTCTACCTGAAAGCGTTTGAACTGGCCGACGGAGATACTCTTGAAGAATTAACTCAACTATTTCAAGATAAGGATGTTGAGACAGATAAAAAGGTTCTGAGGATTCAAAAAATTTATCAATCACTGGGTATTGATGTCATTACCCAGGAGATCATTGAAGAGTATCTGAATAAAGCGATTTTATATCTGGAGCAGATTGATGTTGACGAAGTGCGGAAAGCAGGGTTGAGAAAGTTTGCTAACGAGATGATTTATCGCGAGGTGTAGCCTCCAACTGCTCGTGCAATAGAGTCCATCGATCCATCTCCTGCTGCAGGTTAGTCTTCAGAGCCCCGTATTTTGTATACAGCTCTCCACTGCTTACCTGGTCAGCAAACTGATCCGGGCTTCCCATGATCTCCTCGGTTTTCCTGATCTTCTCTTCCAACGATTCAATCTCTCGTTCACATCGGGCAATACTGGACTTCAGCTTACGCTCTTCCTTCTCCTGGAGCTTCCGGTTCTCCCAGTTCAATTTATTTCCTGAAGCCGGTTCATGCTGCTTGTCGGACAATACCTTTTTATCCTTTCTTTCAAGCTGCTGCAGATTCCTTAACTTTCTCTGGTCAAGAAAATCATAGATATCCCCAATGTACTCCTTGATGGTCTTATCCCGGAACTCAAAAACCCTGTTGGTTAACCCCTGAAGAAAGTCACGATCGTGCGAGACAACAATCAGTGTACCGGTGAATTGCAACAAAGCATTCTTTAGGATATCTTTTGACCTCATATCCAGGTGATTGGTCGGCTCATCAAGAATCAGCAGGTTAGAGGGAGTGAGCAACAGTTTTGCCAGGGAAAGGCGGGACCTCTCCCCTCCCGAAAGTACTTTCACCTTCTTCTCGATATCGTCGCCCGAAAAGAGAAAACTTCCCAGGATAGTTCGGATCTTCGGCCGGACATCACCCACAGCGATGTCGTCAATGGTTTTAAAGACTGTCTTGTTAGGATCCAGGGAGTCAGCCTGATCCTGGGCATAATATCCAATGATGGTATGTTGTCCGAATTTGAGCTGACCTGTATAGTCGGCCACACCGGCCAGGATTTTAGACAGGGTGGTTTTTCCTTCGCCATTCCGGCCAACAAATGCAATCCGTTCACCCTTAATCACATGAAAATTCAATCCACTGAACACCTCCAAACCCGGAAAACTCTTTCCGAGACCTGAAGCTTCCGCAATAACCTTTCCTGCATGGGGAGCCAGGGGGAATGAAAAATGAATAGAGGTATCGTCAACCAGGTCAATATCCACCTCATCCAGCTTCTCCAGCATCTTCACCCGCGACTGAACTTGCCTGGATTTGGTATTCTTGTACCTGAAACGTTCGATGAAACGTTCGATCTGCCTGACCTGGCGTTGCTGGTTGTTGAAGGCCGCCTGCTGGCTCTCCATACGTTCCTCCCGCAGCTGAGTATAATCGGAGTAGTTGGTCCTGTAATCATAAATCCTGCCAAAACTGATCTCGATCGTCCTTTTGGTCACATTATCCAGGAAAGCCCTGTCGTGGGAGACGATGATCACTGCACCCGGGTAGCTGATCAGGAACTCTTCCAGCCATTGGATGGATTCAATATCCAGGTGATTGGTGGGCTCATCCAGCATAATGAGTGAGGGTTGCTGCAGGAGAAGCTTGGCAATTTCGACCCGCATCTGCCATCCGCTGCTGAATTGTGCTAACGGTCTGTCAAAATCTGAATTGCGGAACCCCAATCCGTTGAGGGTCTTTTCAATATCAGCTTCAACCGAATGCCCCCCGATAAGCTGGAATCGTTCATAGGCATCATGATGCCTCTTAATAATTTTTTGATAGCCGATAGAATCGAAATCGGTCCCCTCTTTCAACTCCTGCTCCATCTTATCGATCTTCCCCAACAAGCTTTCCACCTCTCTGAATGCACTCTTTGCCTCCCCATACACTGTCCTGTCACTTTTCAGGATCATCTCCTGTTCCAGGTAGCCGATGGTACATCCCTCCGGTATCACAACACTTCCCTCATCGGGTTTCTGCCTGTTATCAATGATCCTCAGCAGGGTAGATTTGCCTGCCCCGTTTCTTCCCACCAGTCCTATCCTGTCCTTTTCATTGATGATAAAGGAGATGTGATCAAACAGTGGTTCACCACCAAATTGAACGGAAAGATTCTGGACAGAAATCATGGGGCAAAGATAGTGAAATGTACAGACGGGGCATGCCCCGTCTGTAATGATGGGGGTGATGGGATCAATGTAGAGACGGGGCATGCCCCGTCTCTACATGGGATTCGGGATACAAA
>ERZ889078.2306-NODE-2306-length-13747-cov-15.019354_pt1 | contig 13747 bp, 11 predicted proteins | sample MGYA00521266_ERZ889078 | MGnify/ENA primary metagenome ERZ889078 (study PRJEB32303, sample SAMEA104408618) | aquatic metagenome | biome: Brackish water; feature: Pelagic; material: water | place: Baltic Sea | collected 2014-06-16T06:34:00 | depth 76,534 m ...
ATAATTTCTTCTTGTATTTCTTTGATAGTCATTTTTTAAACTTATTTTTGCAAAATTAAACACATGGATTGTTTAAAAAAAATATAAACACAAATAATGCGTAATAAAATATACGCCGAAATTAAAATTAGATGAATAAATTACTAGTTGTAGGTACGGTTGCTTTTGATGCTATTGAGACTCCGTTTGGTAAAACGGATAAAATTTTAGGAGGAGCAGCAACGTATATTTCGCTTTCAGCTTCACAATTTGGAGTAAATTCAGGAATTGTTTCAGTAGTTGGTGGAGATTTTCCGAAATCATATTTAGAAAAATTAAATGCCAAAAATATAAATACTAATGGTATTGAAATAATTGAAGATGGAAAAACTTTTTTTTGGAAAGGACTTTACCATAACGATTTAAATACACGTGACACTTTAATTACAGATTTAAATGTATTAGCTAATTTTAATCCGGTAGTACCGCAAGAATTTATAGAGACTGATTTTTTAATGTTAGGAAATTTACACCCTGCAGTTCAAATGTCTGTAATAAATCAAATTCCTGTGCGACCAAAATTAGTGGTTTTAGATACTATGAACTTTTGGATGGATAATACATTGGATGAATTGATGGAAGTTATTGCTAAAATTGATGTAATTACTATTAATGACGAAGAAGCTCGTCAACTTTCAGGTGAGTATTCTTTAGTTAGAGCCGCTCAAAAAATTCATAAAATGGGACCTAAATTTGTGGTAATTAAAAAAGGAGAACACGGTGCTTTATTATTTAATAATGGAGATGTATTTTTTGCTCCAGCGTTACCACTAGAAGAAGTTTTTGATCCAACAGGTGCTGGAGATACTTTTGCTGGTGGTTTTATTGGCCACATTGCAAAATCAGGAGATATTTCATTTGAAAATATGAAAAGAGCTGTTATTTCAGGATCAAACTTAGCTTCCTTTTGTGTAGAAAAATTTGGAACAGAGCGAATGGAAAATTTAACACAAGATGAAATACAAGAACGACTATTACAGTTTAAACTATTAACACAATTTGATATTGAGTTAAGTTAAAATGAATTCCGCCAGCGTGCGGAATTTTTTATTTAATTTTACAACTAATACTACTAAAAAATGAGCGACGCTTTAAAACATGAATGTGGAATTGCCATGGTTCGATTATTAAAACCATTACAGTTTTACAAAGATAAATATGGTTCTGCATTTTATGGTTTGAATAAAATGTACTTGTTAATGGAAAAACAGCACAATCGCGGTCAGGATGGCGCAGGTTTAGCAAGTATCAAATTTAATGTAGCTCCTGGAACTAGGTATATTAGCCGTGTCAGATCAAATGAAGACCAACCAATTCAAGATATTTTTGCTCAAATTAATGGACGTTTAAATGAGTTAAACGAAGCATTTCCTGATAAAATAGATGATGTTGAATGGCAAAATAACAATGCGCCATATTTAGGAAACTTATTTTTAGGACATGTTCGCTATGGTACTTTTGGTAAAAATAGTATTGAAAGCGTTCACCCATTTTTACGTCAAAGCAACTGGATGCACAAAAGTTTACTAGTTGCTGGAAATTTTAATATGACCAATTCAAAACGATTGTTTAACGATTTGGTTGAGATAGGACAGCATCCAAAAGAAATGACCGATACTGTTACAGTAATGGAAAAAATTGGCCACTTTATTGATAAAGAAGTTGCCGAATTATACGTAAATATTAAAAAAGAAAAAGGCGTTGGTAAAAAAGAAGCTTCACCATTAATTGAAGAACGTATAGATTTAAAAAAGATACTTGAAAAATCAGCAAAAAACTGGGATGGAGGTTATGCAATGGCTGGTTTATTAGGACATGGAGATGCTTTTGTACTTCGTGATCCGGCAGGTATTAGACCTGCATTTTACTATAAAGATGATGAGGTGGTGGTTGTAGCATCAGAACGTCCAGTTATTCAAACCGTTTTTAATGTAGCTATGGATGATGTTCAGGAAATTGAGCGCGGCCATGCGTTAATTATTAAACGTAATGGAAAAATTACTTTAGATAAAATCTTACCTCAATTACCACAAAAATCTTGCTCTTTTGAACGTATTTATTTTTCAAGAGGTAGTGATGCTGATATTTACACAGAACGTAAAAATTTAGGGAAATTTGTATTTCCTCAAATATTAGAAAAAATAAATAATGACATTCCAAATACCGTTTTTTCTTTTATTCCAAACACTGCTGAAACTTCTTTTTATGGAATGCGTGAAGCTGCAGAAGACTTTTTAAATCAGCAAAAAGCAGAATTAATACTTAATGGTCAACGAAGTTTATCTGTTGAAAAAGTAAAAGAAATTTTATCTGAAAGACCACGAATTGAAAAGCTAGCCATTAAAGATGCAAAGTTGCGAACTTTTATTGCTGATGATAGTAGTAGAGACGATTTAGTAGCGCATTTATATGATGTTACGTACGGCATTGTTAAGCCAACTGATAATTTAGTAATTATTGACGATAGTATTGTAAGAGGAACAACTTTAAAGAAAAGTATTATTAAAATTTTAGATAGATTAAATCCTAAAAAAATCATCATTGTATCCTCAGCACCACAAATTCGTTATCCAGATTGTTATGGAATTGATATGGCAAAACTAGGTGATTTTATAGCGTTTAGAGCGACATTAGAATTACTAAAAGACACAAATCAATATCATATAGTTGAAGAAGTTTATGCCAATTGTTTAAGTCAAAAACACTTTGAGGATATTGAAATATCAAATAAAGTAACCGCAATTTACGCTCCATTTACAGATGCTCAAATTTCAGATAAAATTGCTGAAATGTTAAAAACAGAAGATATAAATGCAGAAGTTGAGATTATATATCAATCGGTTGAAAACTTACACAAAGCATGTCCAAATCATTTAGGTGATTGGTATTTCACAGGAGATTATCCAACACCAGGAGGAAATCGAGTTGTAAATGATGCGTTTATCAATTTTTATGAAGGCAGTGATGCAAGAGCATATTAGGTTTATCTAAAATAAAATTCAACATACATAACTATTGTGAAAGAAATCCTTTTTATAACACCACCTTTTACACAGTTAAATACGCCATATCCTGCTACGGCTTATTTAAAAGGATTCTTAAACACTAAGAAGATATCTTCATTTCAAATGGATTTGGGTATTGAAGTAATTCTAGAACTTTTTTCTAAAAAAAGACTTCACGAAGTATTTAATATCGCTTTTGAAAATGAAAAGTTGAGTTCTTATAATGCGCAAAGAATTTATACGTTAAGAAATGAATATTTAAAAAATATTGAACCTGTATTAGCTTTTCTACAAGGAAAAAATCAAACGTTTGCTCGTCAAATTTGTTCTGACCATTTTCTGCCAAAGGCTTCAAGGTTTGAACAGTTGGAAGATTTAGATTGGGCTTTTGGTTCCATGGGAATTCAAGATAAGGCGAAACATTTAGCTACCTTGTTTTTAGAAGATTTATCCGATTTCATAGTTGAATGTATTGATGAAAATTTTGGATTTAGCAGATATGCTGAACGCTTAGGGAAAAGTGCCAATAGTTTTAATGAATTATATGATAGTTTACAAGAAGAACCTTCATATATTGATATCATTACTTTAAAAATTTTAGAAGATAAACTAAAACAAATTCAGCCTAAATTAATTTGTATTTCAGTGCCATTCCCAGGGAACTTATACAGTGCATTTCGTTGTGCACAATTTATAAAAAAGAATTACCCTGAAATTAAAGTTTCTATGGGAGGAGGCTTTCCAAATACTGAATTAAGAAATCTTACAGATATTCGTGTTTTTGATTTCTTCGATTATATTACATTGGATGATGGAGAATTACCTATAGAATTATTACTTTCAAACGTATTAAATTCCACTTCAACTAATCAAGATTTTAAACAGTTTAAAAGAACTTTTTTTAATGAAGGTAATAAGGTAGTTTATAATAATTTATCAACAAAAAAAGATTACAATCAAGCCAGTTTAGGAACTCCTGATTATTCTGATTTATTGCTTGATAAATATATTTCAGTTATTGAAATTGTAAATCCAATGCATAGTCTTTGGAGTGATGGACGCTGGAATAAACTTACCATGGCACATGGTTGCTATTGGGGAAAATGTACTTTCTGTGATATTTCTCTCGATTATATAAAGAATTATGAGCCAATTGCAGCTACATTATTAGTAGATAGAATGGAGCAAATGATTGCTCAAACTAGTGAAACAGGTTTTCATTTTGTTGATGAAGCAGCGCCACCTGCGCTAATGAGAGCATTAGCAATTGAAATAATTAGAAGGAATTTAACCGTGACTTGGTGGACAAATATTCGTTTTGAAAAAAGCTTTACAAAAGACCTCTGTTTATTATTAAAAAAATCAGGTTGTATTGCTGTTTCTGGAGGATTAGAAGTTGCTTCAGACCGATTATTGGCATTAATAAAAAAAGGTGTAACTGTTGACCAAGTTGCAAAAGTTACCAGTAATTTTACAGAAGCTGGTGTAATGGTGCATTCCTATTTAATGTATGGTTTTCCAACCCAAACAATTCAAGAAACGGTAGATAGTTTGGAAATGGTTCGACAATTATTTGAATTGGGTTGTATTCAATCAGGTTTTTGGCATCAATTTGCGCTTACAACACATAGTCCTATAGGTTTAAATCCTTCGGGATATGGCATTATTCCTCAGTATAAAAACATTTCTTTTGCTAATAATGATATCGATTTTAAAGATAAAACAGGAATTAATCACGATAAATTTAGTTTCGGATTAAAGAAATCTATCTATAATTTTATGAACGGAATTGGTTTTGAATTGCCTTTACAAGAGTGGTTTGAATTTAAAATTTCAAAGACAACAATTAAAGATGATTTTATTATTTCTTGTTTTGAAGAGGAAGATGATTTTAGTATAAAACCTTCTGCTAAAATATATTGGTTAGGAGGAACCCCTTTAATTTCCGAGTTTACAAAATCTAAAAAAGGAAAAAGTAAACACATGCTTCAACTAATTTTCCATGAGAACAGTGGAAACTTTGAAATTTCATTGGAAGCTGAAAAAGGAGAATGGCTTTTAAATAGTTTAGAAAAATTAGCTATTACAGAAAAAAATTCTTTTACTTTTTCTGAATTAAAATCAGATTTTGAAAATCATTTTGAAGATTTTGAGTTGTTTTGGTATTCAAAACCAATTCATGTTTTGAGGGATAACGGGTTATTGGTATTGTAATTAAATTATAGTTAACTAAATAAAAAATAATACAATTCCACCAAGTGCAATAAAAGCTCCAACAACTTCTTTTACAGTTACCTTTTCCTTATAGAGTAAAATTGCAGGAGGAATAATTAAAACTGGTATAATTGCCATTATGGTTGAAGCAATACCAACAGTTGTATATTTTACGGCTAATAAAGACATATAAACTCCTAAAAAAGGACCAAAAATAGAGCCAATCACTATAAATCTCATGGAGATAGAATCCGTTACAGCTTGTTTAACTTTAGGCCATCTTTTTATCAATGAAATTAAAATTACAAATCCAATTGCGCCTGCAATAATTCTAATTTGAGTTGCTGCAAAAACGTTGTAATCTCTCATTCCATATTTACTTAAAACCAATCCTAACGCTTGCCCAATAGATCCAAAAAATGCAAATAACATTCCTTTTGGTGAAAATGAAAATTGAATTTTTTTATTTTTTACACCAGCTTTTAAATCATCTAACTTCTTCTTTTCTGTAATTACCATCATAATTCCAAAAATGGTAATAAACATGGCTAGTATTGAAATGAAATTCATAGTTTCACCTAATATAATCCATCCTATAAAAGCAGCTAATGGAGCACTTAATGACATAATTAGCATAGAAATTCTTGCGCTAATTAACTCATATGATTTAAAGAGAAAATAATCTCCAAAAACAAATCCAATTAATCCAGAAATTGACATCCAAATCCATTGATGAGTAGAAGCATCAAAGGGTAAAAATAAACCTCTTGAAAAATAAGAAATAAGGCCGTAGATAAAAAAAGCAATCATTAAACGTAATACATTAACAGACAATGACCCTGCTCTTCTTGTTGCTTGCTGAAAGGATAAACTTGTAGCAGTCCAAAAAACAGCCGTTAGTAAAGCAAATAATTCACCTAAATGGGATGTTAACATAATTAACTAACATAAATTTTGTGGCGCTAAAGTACATAAAAGGAAGTGCTAATTTTAAAAAAATTAGCAAAGAATTTTGTAGCGCTTTAAATACTAATTAAACATTAAAATAAGTGACATTTAGACTAAATATTTAAAATAATTTTAATGTAAAAACCTGAATAACAGCAATTGTAATGAATTTTAAAAAATATGGTTTAATTCAAAAAATATGAATACTTTTGCACGAAATTTGAAAAGTACATATATGAAGCGTATCAATGAGTATAAAAAAATATTTAAGGTAGAGGGAGAAATCAATTTGAAAGAACTGAAAAATACATACAGAGGGTTGGTAAAAGAATGGCACCCAGATAAATTTCAGGACGAAGAAAAAAAGAATGAGGCAGGAATCATAAGTACAAAAATTATTGATGGCTATCATTTTTTGGTTAGTATAGCTCCAGAAACTAAAGAGTCAAACTTAGAAGAATACACTAACATCACTTCTGAATCAAAAATTGAAAACTTCCATCATAAAAGTATGCTTTTAGAAATTACGTTTGCTTGTGGAACTACTTACGAATATTTTGGTGTGAACCAAAACCTTTTTAACAAATTTGTAAATAGCGGTCAGAGATCTAATTTTGCCAAAAGAAAATTATACAATTCTTTTCTTTACAGAAAATCTAAGAAAGCGGCTTAATTATCATATTCTTAAAATTATTAAATTCCAAATCAGTTTGTATACATACAAACTGATTTGGAATTTTAGATAGTTTAAATCTTTAGCAAAAGTAGACTGATTTAGGAAATTTTGCAGAGCGTATTTTCAAAATCTTTAAATTTGATAGCGTTATTTTGTTGCCCAAACTATATAATAGCTTAACCTACTAATAATGTAAAACCCTTTTCTAAGCTCTAATTTTTTAGTCCTAAAATAAAAAACAATGCAATTCTAAAGCCCTGCACTAAAAAGCGCAGGGCTTTATTTCCTAAATATAGTCCATCAACTATTTTTTCTAAAAAAAACTTTTATTCTTTTTTTAAAAAAGACAAATAATAAAAGAATATTTTTGTTGTAATTTTTAATAGAATTATAAAACTAAATAAAGAAATATGAAAGTCTTTTTACATAAACTTAAAAAATGGATTGTAAAAAGTATTCTTGCTTTTTTTCTACTATCTATAGTATCAGTTATTATTTTTCGATGGGTTCCGGTTCCTTTCACACCGCTCATGGTGATTAGAAATATAGAGCAGTGGTCAAAAGGTGAAAAAGCTGCTTTTAATCATAAATGGGTTTCAATAGCTAAAATTTCTGATAATTTAGCCAAAGCTGTAATTGTTAGTGAAGATCAAAAATTTATGGAACATTTTGGTTTTGATATAGAAGCCATAGAAAAAGCCTATGAAAAAAATAAAAAGGGAAAAAAAATCAAGGGAGGGAGTACTATAACACAACAGACCGCTAAAAATGTATTTTTATGGCCACAAAGGAGCTATGTTCGTAAAGGTTTTGAAGTGTATTTTTCATTTTTAATTGAAGTTTTTTGGAGTAAAGAACGCATTTTAGAAGTGTATTTAAATAGTATTGAAATGGGAAATGGTATTTATGGTGCTGAAGCTGCTTCACAACATTGGTTTAGAAAACCAGCAGCCAAATTATCTAATTATGAAGCTGCTGCAATTGCTGCAATTTTGCCAAATCCTAGAAAATATAAGGCTAAAGGTTCCTCAGCTTATATAGAAAATAGAAAGAATTGGATTTTACGTCAAATGAATTATTTTGGCCCGTTAAAATTTGAATAATTATTGCTAAGAAAAAAACTCACCAATTGGTGAGTTTTTTATGTTAATTTTAGGTAGTAGTAAATATTTTATTTGTTTTCTGCATATAATTTTTCAACATAATTCCAGTTAATTACATTAAAAAAGGCATTAATATAATCTGGTCTTCTATTTTGGTAATGTAAGTAATAAGCATGCTCCCAAACGTCTAACGCTAAAATTGGAAACCCGCCACAACTAACTCCTGGCATTAATGGATTGTCTTGATTTGGAGTAGAGCAAATTTCTACTTTTCCACCTTTATGAACACATAACCAAGCCCAACCAGACCCAAAACGAGTTGCTGCAGCTTTTGCGAAAGCATCTTTAAAAGCATCAACTGAACCAAATTGAGCTACAATAGCATCTTTTAATTCACCTGATAAATAGCCTTTTCCTTCTGGATTCATCACATCCCAAAACATTGTATGATTGTAAAATCCTCCACCATTATTTCTAACAGCGGCATTATTCATGTCTAATTTTGTAATAATATCTTCAATCGATTTTCCTTCTAAATCAGTCCCAGCAATAGCATTATTTAAATTGTTGGTATATCCTGCATGGTGCTTGCTGTGGTGAATTTCCATAGTTCTTGCATCAATATGTGGTTCTAACGCATCATAAGCGTACGGTAATTTTGGTAATTCAAAAGCCATAATTGTAGTTTTTTTAATTAATTATACTCAAAGGTAATAAACGATTCTCATTTTTAAAAATCTTAAAAATCGAATGTTTTTATAGTGATATTAGAATATCCTATATGATGGCTTAAATGCTAAATAATTTTCTTAATCCTCTATGATTGCATAATCTGCATCTTCAGGATATTTAGCCATAAATTCTTCAACTTTATCAACCATTGTTATACTTCCACAGAAAAAAGGTACGCGCTGATGTAATTCAGTAGGTTTAATATCTAAAATACGCATATAACCATCACTTGCTTTTCCGTTAGCTTGCTCAGCTAAAAAAGCCATTGGATTGCATTCATACAATAAACGTAATTTTCCTTGTGGGTTTTTAGTACTTGTAGGATATAAATAAATACCACCTTTAATCATATTTCTATGAAAATCAGATACTAAAGATCCTATATAACGTGATGTATATGGTCTGTTTTCTTTTTCTTCTTGGCAATATTTTAAATAATCTTTTACTCCTTGTGGAAAATGCACATAATTACCTTCATTGATAGAATAAATTTTACCAATTTCAGGGTAACTCATGTTTGGATGCGACAAATAAAACGTTCCTATTGCTGGATTTAATGTAAAGCCATTTACACCATGACCTGATGTTAAGACCAACATTGTGGACGTTCCATAAACAACATATCCTGCAGCTACTTGTTGATTTCCTCTTTGTAAAAAATCAATTGTTTCAACTGGTGTTCCTATTGGAGTAACACGTCTGTAAATTGAAAAAATAGTACCAACAGAGACATTTACATCAATATTTGAAGACCCATCTAAAGGATCCATTAAAACAATATATTTATTTTCATTTGTTCCATGTTTCCCTTTAATTGTAACAAATTCATCTTCTTCTTCACTGGCTATTCCACAAACAATTTCTCTGTTTATAAGTGTTTGCATAAAAACGGCATTGGCATAAACATCTAATTTTTGCTGATCTTCACCTTGAATATTTGTTTCGCCTGCATTCCCAGTTATATCAACCAAACCAGCTTTATTTACCTTATAATTAACAACCTTCGCAGCTAATTTAATTGAACTAATTAATCTGTTAAATTCCCCGGAAGTTGATTTGTAGTGTTTTTGATTTTCAATTATAAATTCTCCTAAAGTAAGGTTCTTGTTTGGCATAAATGTATTGAGTTGTTTGTTTGCACAAATATCGAGAAAATATTTTTTAAAAAGCGCCTTGTTTTTTAAATTCTTAAATTAAAGATTTTTACTTTAGCAAAAACAAAAATATCTTTTAAAATGATTTTTAATATAAGAAAAGGAGAAAAATCAGATATGCCATCTGTTTTAAAATTAATAAAAGAATTGGCTCATTTTGAAAATGAACCCGATGCTGTTATAGTTACTGTAGAAGATTTAGAAAAGGACGGTTTTGGAGAAACTCCTTTATTTAAAACTTTTGTAGCTGAACAAGATAATGAAATTGTTGGAATGGCATTATTTTATCCTCGTTACTCAACTTGGAAAGGAGCTACAATTCATTTAGAAGATTTAATTGTTACAAAAAGTAAAAGAGGCCTAAATATTGGGAGTGCTTTATATACCAAAGTGATTGAATACGGTTATAATAAAGGTGTAAAACGTATTGAATGGGTAGTTTTAGATTGGAATACACCTGCAATAAAATTTTACGAAAGTACAGGAGCTTCTGTTTTAAGAGATTGGGATACAGCCCAAATTCATTGGGATGAAATGAAAAAATATTTAAACAAGTAAAAATGAAAATTTTTAAGTTTGGTGGAGCATCTGTAAAAGATGCTGAAGGTGTGAAAAATGTACTTCGAGTTTTACAACATGAAGGATTTGAAAATACACTTATTGTGATTTCGGCAATGGGAAAGATGACCAACGCTATTGAAAAAATAACAGACTCATATTTCTACAAAAAAGATGATTTACAAGAAAACATTGAATTTGTTAGAAACTACCACTCAAAAATTATAAATGAATTGTTTGAAGAAAAAAATCATTCCGTTTTTGTTGAAATAGAAATGCTTTTCGGTCAATTAAGTGGATTTTTTATTCAAAATAAATCTGCCGATTATAATTTTATTTATGACCAAATTGTTGGTTATGGAGAATTACTTTCCACCAAAATTGTTAGTGCTTTTTTAAATGAAAACAACATTGAAACAAACTGGATTGATGTTAGAGACTATATAAAAACAGATTCTAATTATAGAGATGCTTCTGTTAATTGGGTGCTAACTTCAAAAAAAATTGCAAGGTTAAACCCAAGTAAATTATATATAACACAAGGTTTTTTAGGGTCTAATTCTAAAGGAAAAACTACCACTTTAGGACGTGAAGGATCTGATTATACCGCTGCTATTTTCGCATATTGCTTAGATGCTAAAAGCTTAACTATTTGGAAAGATGTTGAAGGTGTATTAAATGCCGATCCTCGTTTTTTTTCAACTACGCAATTGCTACAGCAAATTTCATATAATGAAGCTATTGAAATGGCTTTTTATGGCGCTTCTGTGATACACCCAAAAACATTAAAACCTCTTGAAAATAAAAATATACCTTTATACGTACGCTCTTTTTATACTATTGAAAATAAAGGAACTACTGTAGGAAAAGGTCATGATTTAGTACCTGAAACACCTTGTTTTATATTAAAACAAAACCAAATTTTAGTCTCAATATCAGCACTGGATTTTTCTTTTATGGTTGAAAATAATTTAAGCGAATTATTTAAAATTTTACATAATTATAAGTTGAAAGTAAATCTTATTCAAAATTCAGCATTAAGTTTTTCAGTATGCATTGAAGATAAGTTCAATAATTTTAAACAGTTTTTGATTGATTTAGAGCTAAAATACCAAATAAGTTATGTTGAAAATGTTTCATTATTTACTATTAGACATGCAAATAAAATTGCAGTTTCTGAAATTGAACAAAAAGGAAAAGTATTATTAAAACAAGCAACAAAAGGGACTGTACAAGTGGTTATGCAATAATTTTATGTATTTTTGTATTTGTCAATAATTTAAATGGATGAGCCTAGTAACTGCAAAAGAAATTGCAAAAGTAATTAACCTTGATAAATATGGATTTATGGGAACTTTCTTAGGTTGGATACTTATGAAAGTGCTTAGAATATCTGCTATAAATAAAATTTACAATAAACACAAACATCTAAAAGGGTTAGAATTTTTTACTGCCTTGTTAGATGATTTGCAAATTAAGTTTGAAATACCAGAAGAAGACTTAAAAAGAATTCCAAAAGAAGGTGCATTTATAACTGTTTCAAACCACCCGCTTGGGGGAATAGATGGTGTTTTATTATTAAAATTACTCATTGAAAAAAGGCCAGACTATAAAATTATTGCTAATTTTTTACTGCATAGAATTGAGCCTATACAACCTTTTATTATGCCTGTAAATCCTTTTGAAGACAGAAAAGATTCTCAGTCAAGTATTGCAGGAATTAAAAGTGCTTTAATACATATTAAAGAAGGAAATCCTTTAGGGGTTTTTCCTGCAGGTGAAGTTTCTACCTATAAAGACGGAAAATTAATTGTAGACAAACCTTGGGAAGAAGGCGCTATTAAATTGATTCAAAAAGCAAAAGTTCCCGTTATACCAATCTATTTTCACGCGAAGAACAGCCCATTCTTTTATCTTTTATCAAAATTAAATAGCAAATTAAGAACCGCCAAACTACCTTCTGAGTTGTTATCACAAAAAGGGCGTATTATAAAAGTTAGAATAGGGAAGCCTATATATGTAAAAGATCAGGAAGAATTTACTGACACACAGGAATTTTGCGATTTTATTCGTAGAAAAACATATATGTTAGCAAATCCATTTGAAAAAGAACGAAAAACATTAACAGCTCCTTCGTTAAAATTGACAAAACCACCAAAAGAAATTGTGCGTCAAAAAAATATTGACAAAATGATTCTTGAAGTTGACATGCTTAGGAATAGTGATGGTCGTTTACTTAAAAGTAAAAATTACGAAGTTTTTTTTGCGTCAAGTAAAAGAATTCCAAACATTATGTTTGAAATTGGTCGTTTGCGTGAAATTACTTTTAGAGAAGTAGGAGAAGGAACCAATGAATCTATAGATTTAGATAAATTTGATACTTATTACCACCATTTATTTTTATGGGATAATGAAGCTAATAAATTAGTTGGTGCTTATAGAATGGGATTAGGGAAAACTATTTATAAAAAATATGGGATTGAAGGATTCTACGTTCAAACACTCTTCAAATTTGAGCCAGAGTTGTACACAATGATGGAGAATTCAATTGAAATGGGGCGGGCTTTTATTATTAAAGAATACCAGCAAAAACCAATGCCTTTATTTTTACTTTGGAAAGGGATTGTAAATATAACATTGCACTATCCTGAATATAAATATTTAATTGGGGGTGTAAGTATTAGCAATCAGTTTTCTAATTTTTCAAAATCATTAATGATTGAGTTTATGAAATCTCATTATTACGATCCATATATTGCACAATATATTCATCCTAAAAAAGAATATAAAGTGAAATTAAAAGATGCAGATAAAGATTTTGTTTTTGATGCTACGCAAGCAGACATGAATAAATTTGATAAAATAATTGATGAAATTGAGCCAGGCGCATTGCGTATTCCAGTGTTAATTAAAAAATATGTAAAGCAAAATGCACGTTTAGTCGCATTTAATGTAGATCCTAAGTTTAATAATGCTATTGATGGTTTAATGTATATTAGAGTGGCTGATATTCCTGAAAGCACCGTAAAACCAGTAATGGAAGAATTTCAGGCAGAATTAGAAAGCAGGCTTGAAAATGAAAAAAATGAAGAAGAAGTTAAAGAAGCTCCATCTTCATTAAATTAAAATATTAACAACATCTTCTATCTGTCAACAAGCTAGTTTTTAACCTGTGCCTTAGAGACAAAACACGCATCCGTTATTTTAAATCTAAGTGAATGTTTACAATTCTACTTTTATCCTTTTTCATTTATTAAATGAAGTACACCTTACATAAATAAGTTGACCGACTTATTTTATTTGTTGACCAACTTATTT
>ERZ889078.2308-NODE-2308-length-13735-cov-17.749708_pt1 | contig 13735 bp, 9 predicted proteins | sample MGYA00521266_ERZ889078 | MGnify/ENA primary metagenome ERZ889078 (study PRJEB32303, sample SAMEA104408618) | aquatic metagenome | biome: Brackish water; feature: Pelagic; material: water | place: Baltic Sea | collected 2014-06-16T06:34:00 | depth 76,534 m ...
CTTGTCGTTACCCGTACAAACCTACCTTGATTAGCATTAGATGACCCCCAAATAGTTGTATCACCAGGCCATAAGCATTCATCAGTGGAGGCATAAACTGGCGACCCACTACCACCCCCATAAGGATTCTCCATATTGGTATATTTAAAGTGCTTTGCAAAAGCAATAGCTAAATTCCATGGAGTCTCGCTACAACTTATTGATTGTTGGCCATAATATTCTTGTAACTTTATACTTGATACGCCAGTAGAACACCTTACCAAGTTAGCAGATATAAAATCTCTAATATTTTGGTGTTTGGCGATACTAGCATTGATTTTTGCATCCAGCATAAATCCTTGAAATATCGGAGTACCTACTGCAGCTAAAATTCCAATAATAGCCACCACAACTAAAAGCTCTATTAAAGTGAATGACTTTTTATTTGTCATAAATTATAGCTCTATAGAGTCTCACCCATTCTAAACATAGGTGTATACATTGCCACCAGGATAAAGCCAATAGTAATCCCCATAAATACAATCATAATTGGCTCCAGCATGGAGGTAAGTTTGGTAACAGCGCCATCCATTTCTTCTTCAAAATAAAGAGAGATAGACTCAAACATTTCTTCCATGTTGCCGGTTTTTTCACCCACTGAAATCATCGCTGTAAACGTTGCTGGAAATACATCAGGATTTTTTTCAAATAATTTTGAAAGTGGTTCGCCAGAATAAACACCGCGTTTAACTTCTATCATCGCTTCTTGAATAACAATATTATTATTAGAAGTGGCAGAAATGTCCAATGCTTCCATTACTGGTACACCAGCTGCTGTTAAATTACCTTGAATCATGGCTATTTTAGCCAATGAAGACTTACGCACCAAATTACCAATAAGAGGCATTTTAAGTACGATTTTGTGCCATGTACGCCTTGCTTTGTAGCTTTTTTTAATCAGTACAGATAAAAACATGAATGAGCCAACTAAAACAGCTGAAAGTAGTCCGCCTCTTATAGGGTCTCGAATAAACTCACTAACATCTACAACCACTTGTGTAATGGCAGGCAAGCCGCCAGGTGCGTTAGCAAACATCTCTTGAAAAACTGGAACAACAAACACCATCATTAAGGCAATAACGCCCATTGCCACTATAAAAAGGATGATTGGGTACATCATCGCACCTTTGATGCTTGAGCGGATCTTTTCATCCTTTTCCATGCCAATAACTAACTTTTTTAAAAACAAATCTACTTGACCACTAGACTCGCCCGCCCTTAATAGATTGATATATACATTATTAAAAATACTATCGTGCTTGGCAAAAGCGTCAGAAAGTGGCGTGCCTGATTCAACATCATTATGAATTTGACCAATAACCTGCTTCAAACTTGGGTGGACAGTTTGCTTTTCAAGCATTTCAATGGTTTCTAAAATTGGCAATCCAGCTCTCACCATTGTTTCTAGTTTTTTGGTAAAAACAATAATCTCATGAATAGGTGCTTTTTTACCTTTTTTAACCCTTTTCGGTCCTTCTGTTTTGGTTTTTTTTACTTCCTCTTTTCCTGATACCTTGCTTAGAGAGGTAATGATAATTTTTTGCTCTTTAAGTTTGAAAGCAGCCTCTTCTTTATTTAATGCCTCAATATTACCATCGGTGTATTTATTGCCTTGTATGCCTTTATAGTGATATTTTGCTGTCATAAACTTCTCTGGTTATTCCGTCATTAGAACGCGCTGATATTCCTCAAGACTAATGCTGCCCTGCATTAAAAACCCTCTTCCCACTTCTTGCATAGTAGAAAAATTATCTTTTTCTTTGGCCACTTTTAGCAACTCTGGCGTTGTTAATCCTTCCAAAATTCCTTGTTTGATATTGTCTGTAACTCTAAGCACTTCATAAATACCTTTACGCCCCTTATAGCCTGTTTTATTACACTTGGAGCAACCCTTCCCATGATACAAAATTAAACGTGACGACTCTTCAGGTGTAAACCCAATAGAAATAAGTTTAGCTGAAGTCGCTGTTTTATCCTCTATTTTGCAATTTTCACAAGTTTTACGTGCCAACCTCTGCGCTACCACCAATGTTAAAGACGAAGTAATGAGGTACGGCGCAACACCCATATTAATTAGACGAGTAATGGTGCTAACCGCATCATTTGTATGTAGCGTTGATAATACCAAATGACCCGTAAGGGCAGCTTTAACTGCAATGTCAACCGTTTCCTTATCTCTAATCTCACCCACCATTACAACCTCAGGATCTTGTCTGAGAAACGAACGAAGCACTGCTGAAAATGTTAATCCAATATCCTCTTTTATGTGTACTTGACCCACGCCATCTAGTGTGAATTCAACCGGATCTTCGGCTGTTAAAATATTAACATCCTCTCTATTAACACGCTTAAGTGCTGCGTATAGTGTGGTTGACTTACCAGAGCCTGTTGGGCCTGTTACTAACACCATGCCTTGTGGTGCGTCAACAGCATCTTTAAAAGCTTGCTCATCTTCATCTTGAAAACCAAGTGTTTCAAGCGTCAGTGAAATAGAGCTGGTATCTAGAATACGCATAACAACGCGCTCACCAAAACTGGTGGGCAAAACTGACACACGGAAATCAACTTCTTTATCTCCAACCTGAAGACTCATAGCACCATCTTGAGGTAATCTACGCTCAGCAATATCAAGCTTGGACATAATCTTAATACGGGTGACAACGGCCGCATAATGATCAAATAAGAAGTTATTATCCTTTTTTTGATCCATCAATACACCATCAAGACGGTAACGCATTCTTGCATGTTTTTTGTACATTTCTAAATGGACATCACTCACACCCAGCTTGATGGCTTTTTTAAGGATTTTGTCAGTGAAGTCAATTACCTCGGAAGACCTCGCTTCACTTGTACTAACCTTATCCTCTACAATATTATGCTTTTCAGACTCTTTTAAAGAAATGTCAGTGTCATTAATGGCATCCATCGCACTTTTTAATTGGCTAAAAGTAGAAATATACGTGTGTATAGTTTTATTTGTTAATAACCTTATACTTGACATTAAATTGAGAGCAGATGGCTCTGAAATAACAACCTTTAATATATCACCCTCAGTCTTTATAGGTAAAACCCTATTTTCTTTAATGAATTTTTTAGGTAAATGCTGAGCAGCAGATAAATCTACTAATTCTTCATTTGAAAGATCAATAAAATCAATATCATAAGATTCAGCTATTGCTTTTGCAATTGACACCTCGTCAGAAAAACCAAAATCTATAATAACTTCCATTAGCCCTTTGTCGCCTTCAGAGCTAGATACACTTGCATGTGAAAACTGCTCATCAGTAATCAGACCGTAGCCAACTAAAAAAGAAGCTATCTGCCTTGCAGACTCATCTGATATACCTAATTTAGACATTAGATGACACGAGGAGCGAGAAAGACTAACAACTCTTTACGCACATCAGAATCCTTGTTGTATTGAAATAACTGTCCCAAAATTGGAATATCTCCAAAGAAAGGAACCTTATTAGTAGAATCAACTGTTTCTTGTGTAAATACACCGCCAATCACAACAATCGTATTATCCTTAATTAACAATTTTGTGGTGATTTCACGAGTAATAATAGGCGGATTAGCATCTGAAGTTTTGGCTGTCTTCTTCTCAATTTTAACATTAAGAATAATATTACCATCGCCCACAATAGAAGGGGTAACTGTTAACTTAACACCAGCCTCTTTAAACTCAATATCTGTGCCGCCACCTTCAGCTTCGGTTTTGTACGGAATTTCTTCACCTTGAATAATAACCGCCTCTTCGTTGTCTAAGGTAAACACTCTTGGATTGGAAAGAACCTTGGTAACGCCATCTTTTTCAGAAGCACTAAGCTCAAACTTCAAAGCAGCGCTCGAAGTGTTGAGAATAAAGCCAATACCGCCTAATGCACCTGTTACGCCATTGTTAGAAAGCAGACCTGTGGAATCTCCCAAAGTGAGTGCACCCCCTGTTTCAGCTTGAGTTCCTGCTACGCCAGCAGCTGACACACCATAGCGATCACCATCAAGCTTGCCTAGATTAGTCGCATCCACACCAAATTTAGCGCCAAGCTCTTTACTAAAGTCATCGGTTGCCTCAACAATAAAAGCCTCAATTAATACTTGCTTAGTGCGAATATCTACCTCTTTAATTAGCCTTGCGATTAGATCTAATTCAGATTTTGTGGCTTGAATAATTAAAGAATTTAACCTATCATCAATAGTTACTTGTACTTGTTTAGCCGCATCACTACCTTCTTCAGAAGTGCCCATTACACTCTGAATTTCAGATTTAACATCTGCAGCTTTAGTATAGTACAAGCGGAATATTTCAGTATAAATTGGCTCAATTGCTCTTTGAGCTTCTATGGTTTTTTGCAAATCCTCAATGCGCTTACGATCAAATTCCTCTTGTGCCACTAGTACATCTTGCTTGTGAATACGAATAATATTTGCTTTTTCATCGACATGTTTAGCCAGTTTTTTTGTCTTTAAAACTGAATCTAGCGCCTTATCCCATGGAACACTTACCAATTTAGCAGTCACTTTTCCATCAACTTCATCGCCTACCAATATATTTTTTCCTGTAATTTCTGAAAACATGACCGCCATATCTTGAATGCTGACGTTTTCAAAATTAATAGTGATTGGAAATACATCGTTATCAGTATCGCTAATATTAATATAATTACTTCTTTCCTCTTCATTGATACGTCGTCTTTCGTTATCACGAATTTTTTGCTCAAGCTTTAAATTAACTGCAATTTTCGGACCGAGCGCAACACTCCTATCAATCCCTTCACTTCTTTCTTGTATAAATTGTTCAGGGTCTAGTAGAGTTCTTTTCTTCTCAACAGTTTCATTGGTGGTACATGATGATAAAAACACCAATAATGCTGATATTAAAAATACTTTATTAATTTTTATCATTGCTGACACTCCTATTTCTTACTAATAATGAAACCACTTTATCTTTTTCTGTAACCTCAATACCGCGCTTATTAATGCCTGTTATTTTTCCATTAGCATTGCCGAGTGTGTCATTCACTCTAACAAAAAACTCGCCTCCATTTTTTGCTCTAACCATGGCAATATCACCCTTGCTAGAAGCTATTAAAGCTATTAAAGTGTAATTCTTTACGGACTGTTGCTGAAGTGGATGTACATTTGCAGAATCATCTTCTATGTATTCAGAAGCACCAGATTCTGATGTGGAGCTAAAAATAGGGTTAAATGGGTTAGCACTTTCACTAGCAATACCAGTCAATGTAATTGACAACAATACCCCTAATGTTGTGAATATTATTTTATTTTTCATTGTATTCCATCCTCGAGGTTTATGTATTTTTCATCATCGTTGGCAGGCAGGCGATAGGTTGCCAGTGTAGCAGAAACCTTCACTTCACCTTTTGCCGTTTCTGACTCAAGAACAACAATTTGCTCTTCATTGATATTAATAATCTTTTTAAGTTCGGCCATGCCTTTTCGAAATTTTGTATAATTTGCATAGTTACCACTAATCTCAAACTTTACCTTAAATTCATAATAAGCAACTTTTTTACGCTTTTGCTCTCCTTGGGCGGCAGGATCATAATTGCCATTTTGAATATCGTCTTGATTTTCATCTGTCTGAGTGCTTTCAAATACTGGCATCTCGCCTGCCTTTTCTAGTTTTGATATCATCAGCTGATTCATTAAAGAGAGCTGACTAATATGGCGATATAAATCTTCTAACTCTTTGTCTGTATGAAATAACTGAGTCAGACTTTCATAGCGTTTTTTATCATCTGCTAACTCTATTTTTGCCTTTTCAATCTTGTTTGACAGCACGTCAACCTCTATTCGCATAATCTCTATCTGTGATATTTTTTCTTCTTTAATTTCAAGCTCTTCCTGTGTGGGAATATAAATAAAGAATATATACAGGACTACAATCAACATAACACCAGCGCCGGCGCCTATAACTTTAGAATAAGGGTTTTCATTACCTTTTGTTTTTTTAGATCCTTCACCTTTATTGGAAAAAAGACCTTTAAAAATCTCTCCAATATCTGCATTCATATCAATTGCCATTAGACTTCCCCTTAGTTAATGCAGCTTCTTGAGGTGCTAAAATGCATCGTATTGAAAAAGATTTAAAACTACGCTTATCTTGTTTGATAATGGACATGGTTAATAACGAAGCCTTATCAATAACCTTGGTATCTTGTAAATTGGTAATAAATTGCAAGATATTTTGATCACTTATTGAAAGCCCTGTTAAGGTCATGGTATTGGCACCAGGATATTTAATATTACTTAACGAAACACCTTGAGGTACTGAAATATTAATCCCCAATAACACCGAATACATAAGCCCTTGATTAGAAGTTAGTGTTTTACTAACCTCTAGCATGCCACTAAGCGACTGCTGCTTAACCCTAATATCATCTAATATTATCTGCTTATCATTCTTTAGCATTTCAAGATTGTTATACTCAATCATTAGATTGTCAACGCGTTCTAATTTAGAGCTATCACTAAAAAAACTCCACCCTGCAAATAGAACAATCAAAACCGTAAAGATTGCAATGCCCCAGCGAGATAAAAACTTCATCTTTTCTTGATTTTTAACCCCTTCTCGATTAGGCAGTAGGTTGATATTATTTGTACCTGTAATATATTCATAACGACCAAATACATCAAGCTTACGCGTTGCCAAACCTAATACCGATGAAAACACTGATAAATTTTGCTCAGCCAGTGCTTTTTCTTTTAAATTAGCTGGTAAAGTTACTTTTTTAAGTGCATTAAAAACTTCAACCTTTACACTTGGAAGTGCTTCTTGAAAACAAGCTAACGTATCATTAAGTGTTGAAAATGTTGATGAAAGAAGTAGTGATTCAATCGGTTGAATTTTATACTTTGATTGGTAAGATGTGAGCATCTGAGCAACCTGCATTGCAAAGCGATCAATAATTTTTTTGTGCAATATAGGATCAATATCAGGGTTGGATAATAAACTTCTATCTTTATCAGACAGGTAAATATCAGAGATAAATGGAGAGTCTTCATGCAAAATCAAAATATAATTTTCACTAACGCCAAACTCTACAATAGCAACTGGCTCATTACCTTTAGTTAAATCTTTTCTCAGCTCAAGCGCATTACGAATAGCAAAACAACGCACATCGACCACCACTGGATTGAGCCCTGCTTGTCTTACAATGTTCAAATAATGATCAATATCATCTAACTTGGAAGCAACAAACAAAAGGTCCATTTGATTTTCGCTTGTATTACGTTTTAATACCTGCCAAAAAATTGAATATTCATCTAAATTATCTGTAAGTTGTACAACATTTTCCCAAAGGGAATCTGTATCCACCGCTTCTTGCAGCTCTTCATCGGTCATCAGAGGCAAGCTAACTACCTTAATAATTGCACTACTAACAGGAATAGATACTGCCGCGTTAGTTGTGGTAATTTTTCCTTGTGAAATAATCTGCGAAAGCTTGTTAATATATTGTTCTGAATCATTTTTAATAGATGCAATATCTGTTGTTTCTTCAATATATTTATAAGCCAACTTTGATAAGGTCCATTTATCATCATCACCACTTAATTGTGCAAGACGAATACACCCAGGTGTAATATCTACGCCAACAACATCTTCTTGCTCCACACTAAGCTTACTTAGGTAGTCCATTAGTTTTTTAATCAGTTTTTTAAACATAAAATCATCAATCCTTAAAAATAGCTACACATTTGGAACGGTTCATTATAGGTCATTATTTTAAAGCGCATCTATTAAAACACCTCTCTCCACGACTCATAAGTTACCGAGCCTTTTCCTTTTGCACTAGACTTTGGTGTAAAAACAATAATATTATCTTTTCTTGAGCCAATGATATTACCTTGCTCATCTTTAATATCGTCAGATCCATCGCCACTAATACCTATATAGACCTTACCCTTATGGATAACTGCACCTGTTGCAATACCTTCACCTAGATTAGTACCTCGCAGAGTATTACCACAAGCAAAATTATGCTCTGTTAATTTAGAGCTACCAGGGTTACAAATATTATTGTTATTGGGCGTGTATCTTGAAGCAAAAACCGTTTCATTACTTAATGCCAGTTTTCCTGTTACTTTTTCATGCGCATCCAAATCAACATACCAACCCAAATCTGCACTGGTTGGGCAAATTCCACCCGTAGAAGTTGTATTCTTAAGCTTGGTTATTGTCGATGAATTTACAGCTTTAAATTTTGGAAAATTTTCATCTTTAATGCCGTAAAGTCTATTTTTAATAGTCGATGACATGCGTTGTAATTTTTGCTGATTGCCCGTACCATAATACATCCACAGATTACCATCATTTCCAATCGATGGCGTTACTTGAAAAAATGCCATGCGGTCATTTTCCTGAGTAGCTTCAGCATCAAAAAACTGCGTAATTTCATATAAAGACCCAGTATTGGTTAAATTTAATTTCCAGAATTTACCCTCAAGATCTGAAAAATAAAACATCGCGCCTTTATACTTTGCCTTGCTGGTTGTATCAGGAGTAATAGCGGTTAGCGTTGCTGGTACTGAGTTGGCAATATTGTTACTCACATCGGTAAGGTCAATTTTTTTAAGAACCTTGCCTTCATCTTCTAAATCAATCACATACACGGCAGAGCCATAATCCGTACTTACACCGCCGTTGTACCCTGCGCCAAATACTGCCACCCATTTTCTAGTAGTACCATTTGGCATGGCCATAATCACAGGGGTTGACCACGCTTCACCTAACTTAGAGTAGTCTCTTTCGGCGGGTATACCGGCCACATAACCCAAATCAACTCTATTGCCACTAGCATCCCAATGGTAAATTTGCTTATTGATTGTGTCATTTTGAAATGCAAATAAAAATGATGGACTATTAGGATTGGTTACATCCATTGCAAAATAACCATGGCCACCTCTACCCATGCCGGTTAACAGAATTGTTCGCCATTTACCACCATAATAAATATCTTTAACCACTGGAGATCCGTCCACACCATAAACACTATGGCTACTATTAGCCTTTACAGAATCCATTTTGCGCAAACTTTGAAGCATAGTTGGCGGTATAAATGCCCATAATTCGGAGCCTGTATTGGAATCAAACGCATGCAACATGCCATCATTGGCGCCGACATACACAACCTCTTTTCTACTCGGACAAGCAATACCGCAACGATTTCCATTCTTCAAATTATCATAGTTTTTCTGATATCGATAATAGGCTTCAGTATTAACATCATCTGCCTTGTTAGAGGTTTTGGCATTTGGCGGACCAACAACAGCCAATCTAGAATGATAAACATCGCCCAGCTTCCAACGCTTTTCAGTGCTGTTACCGTCACCATCCTCATCATATGCATCAATACCACGCACGAAGTTAATCAAATTTGTAGCCTCTGCGTCAGTCGGGCTTTTGCCGCTATTTTCCCAAATCAAATTCTTAAGTCCAGAAAGATTTGAAGTGGTGAAATTATTTAACGAAGTACTAATGCCAGCATTGTTGGCAATAGTCCATATTTGCCTACTTGATTCACTCTTAGCATCCAATTTCTTACCAGCTTCCCATACAGAATCACCCACCGTACCGTCTGACTTTAACTTGTACTTGGTTAATTCACCCTTCCATTGATGGTCTTTTTTATAAGTAAAAGTAGATTGATACAAATGATCACTGCTACTTATACCAGGCATAATCACAGGTGCAGAAAAAGTAAGCCTAGATGATATTGCTTGGCGAATATAGTTAGATAAGGTCTCATACAAATGTTGCCAATTATCAGAATATAATGGCGAATCTGGGTAAGTTCCGCCAGCCTTTGCTAGCTTGGTATAGTTGCTACCGCCCCCCGTATGAAAGCCAATGGCAAAGGTTTGAATACCTTTGCTTTTGTATAAATTTTCTGCAATTTTACTGGCTTGTCTATCGTACCAATAGCCGTCACTAATAACAATCAAAAAGTTCTTTTGGCAATTAGCGTTTGCATTAATGGGTGAACTGCTACCTGAAAAATAACTTTGCGCCAACTGCATAGCGTTGTCTAGATACGTACCGCCTGATGCATATAAAGAATCAACAGTATTGTAAATTTTACTTGCGCCAGATGAATCGATATTAACCAACATCTGCGCCCGACTATGCCACTTCATTAAGCCAAAATTAGCACCTTTGGTTAAATCAGAGCTAGAGACTAATTTTTTAATGACTTTTTTTGCTTCTGCAAGTCTTGATTCAGAGTTTCCACCGGCAGGAGTTGAAATATAATCACCATTTAAATTGAATTTTTTTACTGCATTATTGTATCTGTCTGACACGTATATATTTCCGGAACTATCGGAACCCAAGCCCCAGGCTTGTCTAAACCTATTATTGGCAGTTCCATATCCTCCCCACTGATTCGAATACACACCATTTAATGAGTATTTCTGAACATAACTACGCCCGGTATTAACAAGATAAATTCCATTTGCATTGACTTCAATATCATATGGTGATTGATTGTCATAAACATTCCATTGAGATTGAAGAGTGCCGTTTTCACTATACTTCTTAATATATCCACTAGTTGATTGAACAATATAAATACTGCCATCATATGCAGACATTCCATATGGACTGGCCGAGGTCCATTGCCTTACAAAATTTCCATTTTTATCCCACTTTTTAATCGTACCTGAAGATCCACTTCCATAAACATTTCCACTAGAGTCTACAGTAACACCAGTAACGTAATATCCACCCATAACAAAATTCTTAAGCCAAGATCCATTATTATCTATTTTTTGAATTCTATCGTTATACGCGTCGGATACATATATATTATCACTATCATCAACATCAATTCTCCATGGATATCTAAACTTTCCATTTGAGCGGCCATAGCCACCTATTGTCTTTAAAAGAGACCCAGATGCACTATACTTTTTTACCCTGTGTTGATCGTATTCAACAACAAAAATATTACCCTTTGAATCTACAGCTGTATCAAATGGCTTATACAATCTATTTTTTGTATTTGTAGTAGACCCCATACTTCCTGAAGTATCTAGCATAATCAAAATATTAGCAGGCACATCGGCTTTTCCCGTTCCTGGTGGTGGGGATTTTGCCTCAGCGGTAAATACGAGAATTAATAATAAAGAGCTAAGTAATAAATTTAGTTTTTTCATTGCGCACCGCCTTGCAATAACTCTTCTTCTTTAGCAAATTTTTCAAATACCAGTTGATGACGGCGTGATTGAATAATGATTGATTCCACTACATCATTCACATCAGGCGCAATTGAATAAGCAATGGTGGCATTAAAGCTATCCCACAGCCATTGTGCATTAGGCTTCTCTTGATAATAGCTTTTTGGTTTTTTCTCTTTTTCGCCATAGATTGATTCTGCCCAATGAATAAGCGTTGGTTTTTCTGATAAACGGGTAGTTTGTATTTCTACCAATTTATCGTATAAAAATACAAAAATAATTGGCGCACCTTCAAAGTATTTCTCATCCTTGCACACTTCCTCACCAGGCACAAATACTACATTTTTTGACTCTCCACCCATAATTGGCAACATGCCACCTTCAGCTAGGTTTAACTGAGTCTTAATTTCTTCAGCAGAAGATCCAAATCGAAACAATTCAAGATTACATCGTGCTTGCACGCTACTTACAAATACCATTTGAATCAATAAAACCAAAATCGTTAAGTTAATCTTTTTCATCGTCATTGCCTTAAAATATTAAAGAAGTAATCACTTCAACTTTTGCACTAACTTTGCCGTCATTAAAGCCCGTTGAGGTTATTTTATAAAGATGTTTTGTACTTGTGGCGCCGCCGCCATACGAGCTAGATGAACCCACATCAAACCCTGTGCCTGTAGAACTATCAGAAGCCTGTTCCCCTAGCCACTCAACAGAGCATATATATTGCTGTTTTGAGGTTTTGTTTTTATGCGCCTGGGCTTTTTTGTCACTACGCCATTCGCTGTTTAATTCCCATCGACTCATGCTTTTTGAGCTCGAATTAAAACAACTTCCACTTTTGCATGGTACGCCATTTTTAGCTGCATTTTCCAACCACTTGACCGCATCCACAATACAGCTTTCTGCTGAATATAAGGAATTAACCCTATCAACACTTCTACCAATCTGTTGTGCACTTTTTTTGGTTGAATACAAAAGTCCAACACCCATAGTCGTCATCACCAATAGCAAAATCAAGGTAACCACTAAAATCGATCCCTTGCGAGTGTTTGCTTGAGTGACAATATTCATAACGCTAAATTCCTTACTAGTACTGTCGTAGAAAATACATCATGCTTGTATTTATCATTAGCTTCAAACTTGTAATCAGCTAAATCATACTTGTATTTTTTTGAGTTATTTGAATGTTCTTTTTCAGACCTTAAAGAAAGCCTGATGGCAACTAATGACTCTTGGCCGGTTCTTTTGTTTTTAAATACTGACGTCTTTGCACACCCCATACCCGTCAATCTATGCATTTTTTTTGTATAAATATCGTATATAAAAGAATAGGTGGAGCAATAACCAAGAAACATCAGTCCATCAGAACTAATTGCTAAAGAATCTGGATTGTGGCCACTTATCTTACCTATAGCAACAATATTTCCACGATTTTTAGATGTATCATATATTCTTATATCGCTTCCTGAACCTACATAAAGGAGCCCACTGCTACGATCAAAAGCAGCAGTTCTAGCACACCCCATACCCGTCAATCTATGCATTTTTTTTGTATAAATATCGTATATAAAAGAGTATGTAGAACAGTAACCAAGGAACATCAACCCATTAGAGTTAATTGCTAAAGAATCTGGATTGCCACTTATCTTACCTATAGCAACACCAGCACCATATTTTTTAGAGATGTCGTATATTCTTATATCGCTTCCCGAACCTGCATAAAGGAGTCCACTGCTATGATCAAAAGCAGCAGTTCTAGCACACCCCATGCTGTTATATTGCTCTATAGGTCCACCAATTAAATCAAACAAATAACCTCGCTGAGAACAAGTGCCGATAAACATTAAACCATTAGAAATATTTTTATTTCCCACTATTTTATTATTTTTAATAAATTGGGAGCTTAAATCAGGACTAATTGTTATAGAACCATTTGTTCCAGCCCCGCCTACTTTCTCAAGATTTGTAAGATGTGATATATCATTTACAGAAATACCATTGGTAATCTTTTGCACACTGTATGTTTTTATTCCATTTGTACCTATATAAAGAGTTAGGTCATTTTCAATATTAACCAACTGCAAATCCTCAACAAAATCAGCCATTACTTCTGCTGACCTAATCTTTGCTATTGGCAGTATGTCGTTGACTTGCTTGTATAGTCTATAACGCTTTCCTTTTTTAGGGGTGTTATGCTCTTTAGTGAAATAATGAATTTGTATGCGTTTGACTGTACTGTTGTCTTCATTAAAGTAGTCATAAATTACTTTAACTTCATCACAGCATTTGTTACCACTATCGGTAATATCAAGCGGCGTAGTAATGCCACTAGAAAACGCTTTTTTGCCTTTATTAGTACCTGAAGTATGTCTGTATTCAAAGCCTGCCATGCGTACATCACGCTCAATCATTTGCATGATAGAACGCCCTGATGTGTGCATATTAGCGACATCTATATTCTTTTTATATTGGGTATCTACCATTTCATAAG
>ERZ889078.2309-NODE-2309-length-13735-cov-10.498830_pt1 | contig 13735 bp, 13 predicted proteins | sample MGYA00521266_ERZ889078 | MGnify/ENA primary metagenome ERZ889078 (study PRJEB32303, sample SAMEA104408618) | aquatic metagenome | biome: Brackish water; feature: Pelagic; material: water | place: Baltic Sea | collected 2014-06-16T06:34:00 | depth 76,534 m ...
TAATCGCGGACAATCTCTCTTTATCATACTCAAACGATGAAACAATTATAAATAAAGTGAAGTTTTCCATCAACAGCGGCAGTTTCGTTTTTATTACCGGCGCTAGCGGTAGCGGAAAATCCACGCTTTTAAAATCTCTTTACGGCGCTCTAAAACCAAAAGAGGGCAGTTTGATAGTTGGCGGAGTCGAGCTTCGCGGCATTACGAATTCCAAATTAAATTTTTTAAGAAAGCACGTCGGAATCGTTTTTCAGGATTACAAACTCGTAAAAGAGTGGACGATTGAAAAAAACATAATGTTGCCTCTCATCATTAACGGATATGAGAAGGGCGTTATGCAGACACAGGTTGATTCGCTTTTAAAACACGTGCGTCTCAAACATCAAGCTGGGAAGTTTCCACAAGAGCTTAGCGGTGGAGAGCAACAACGCGTCGCCATGGCGAGAGCGCTTGCGCACAACCCGATACTTATATTGGCCGACGAGCCCACCGGTAATCTTGACGACTATTCCGCCGAATTGATTTGGAATCTGTTAGTCGGCGCGAACGAGCAACTAAAAACTACGGTCATCGTGGTGACGCACCACATCCCCGAGCATATAAAAGTCGAGTATAAGCACTACCATATCGAGTTTGGGAGAATACATGAAGTCAATTAAAAATCATTTATCATTGATAATAGCGCTTTTAAGCATACTTTTCTCCATTCAAATTTTTATAATCGTAGACAGATCCATCGACGCGTACAAAGAAAACTTAGCCAGCAATTATTCGGTGGTGGTCGTCTCGCAAAAAATATTGAATATAGACGGCTTAATCAGCTCAAATCAGATTATGTCCGAAATATCAAGTTTGACTCCAGACAACGTTATTGATAGGCTAAACACCGGCATGAGCTCAAAAAACAAGGAACTCTTGAAATTGACTCTTCCAAAGTTTTACAAAATAAAACTCAAATACTACCCCACTCCAAGCGAGATAAACGCGTTAACAAAAAAATTACTTCAAAATAGTTCGATAATAAAGGTCGAAAATTTTTCGAGCAACCACGACACAACCTATAAATTGCTGCTTTTGTTTAAAAACGTAATAAGCGTGTTTTCCTTGTCGATGTTCGTAGTCACCATTCTTCTTATAATGAAAGAATTGAAAATTTGGCAGTTTAAACACAACGAACGAATGAATATCATGGGGCTCTTCGGCGCTCCCGTATGGATGCGTTCGGCGGTTCTTTTTAGGTTGGCCATCGTCGACGCTTTAATCGCGAGCGCTTTGGCGTTTATGCTTTTTTCCATTATAGCGACCGATGCGTGGGTGCTTGAACAGTTTGAACACATTGGCATAGAAGTCGTCGCCTTCAATCCCGTGTATGATTTTTTAGCGCTTGGCGCCATTGCAATATTTTTGTCCATCTTGTTGGCTACGTTGATAGTTATGGGTCATAAAGAAGAGGTATGATTCGTTTATTATTCGCGTTCGCTTTAGTTTTTTTATCTTTAGGGGCGCAAGAAAATATCAACACAAAAATATCAAGCGCCAGCTCAAAGTTGGATTCATTTAGTAAAAACTATTCAAATATAAATAAAATGATGGATGAAAACGCGAAGGCCGTTATAACGCAAAAAAAAGAGCTTGACAAGAAAAATAAATATCTTGAAGAATTAAAAGAAGAGTTGACTCTAAAAGAGAGCGACTATAAAGAAAACGTTACTAAACTTTCATCTTTAAAAAGCGATCAAAGCGAGTTGACGAAAGAGCAAGCGAAAATAGAAGAGGAGTTGGTGTTTTTAATCGCCCAAAGCGTTTCCTTGTCCATAATACTCGAAGAAAGAAATTCCATGAGCGCGGAATCTCTCATCGAATTTGAAGTGCTTAGCGCCATGCTGAAATCGTCAAAAGACAAAGTCGCGCAGCTTAACGAAAAGTTTTTTTTTAACGCCAACGGCATTGATAAACTCAATATGCAAACAAGTTTGCTCGAAGTCGAAATAGCCAATATCGACGCGGCGAGAAAGCAAGTGATACAAACCAAAATGGAGAACAAGAAGGCGCTGGCCAAATTGGAAAAGGACAAGGAATCTTATAAGATTAAGCTAAAAGAAATCATCACTCAGCAAGACAGTCTAAAGCGCACTCTCGCCGAGTTGAATATTATAAAAATCGATGAAATTAAAAAAGAAAAAGAAGAAAAAGAGCGACAAGAAGCTTTTGATAACGAAAACATAGTCTTGGACGAGAATCTTCCAAAAGTCAAAAAACACGCCACAAGCTATCAAAGCGTTAAAACAAAAGAGTATAAAGGCGCCAAAACCATCGCTCCATTCGATTCTTACGACATAACGAAAAAGTATGGAACTTACACGGATCCAATATATGGCATAAAGATATTTAACGAATCAATTTCGCTAAAGCCTAAAAAAGAGGACGAAAGAGTGAAAACGGTGTTTAGCGGCAAGGTTATTTACGCGGATAAAACGGCCGTTTTAAACAATATAGTCATCGTCGAACACACTAACGGCTTGCACACCATTTACGCGAACCTTTCTCAGATCTCTCCAAACATTAAAAAAGGTCAAAAAATAAAACGAGGGTATACGATAGGAAGAGTCAACGAAGAACTTATATTCGAAGTTACTCAAAAATCTTATCATATAGACCCCATACAGCTCTTTAAGTAGGGATTAAACATCATGAAGCTTAATACTATATTAATTTACAATGAGTTATACTACGAAATGAGTGTATCGAAATTTAACAGGACTGGTGATGAGTGATATTGATGACAAAATGGAACACAATAAAAACATGCTATATTACAACCAGATGGTTGAAAAAAGCAGGCGATCCAGTAACTCTAAAAACGGGAAGCAGAAAGTAAAATCTAACTCTTTTGGTTCTCAAAAAATAAATTTAAAAGATCATCTTTTTATACCCGATGGCATGGAGTTCGTGGCTTACTCTTTTTACATATTAGTGATTCCTTACGTTACTGGAGCTTTGTTCCTATTTTTTACGGTAGCCGGAGGAGATATGAGCAACTTCTTGCTGCTGAACCAATCGTCCATTTTAATTGTGTGGGCTATTGGGTACGAGATATCGGCCACGTTGGCGTTATTGTACATTTTAAGTCTATACGTAAGATACGACGCGGATGATTGATAATATTTTTAGATTTTAAAACATAAACTATTTTGGATATAATTCCAAAAATAATAAATTGAGAAACATATGAACTTCATTCAAACACGCGGCAACGACGCGACCAAGCCCACGACAGTTACGTTTTCACAAGCCATTTTGGCTCCCATAGCTTCTTTTGGCGGTCTTTACGTACCGGAGTCTTTGCCATCTTTGGGAGAAGAATTTTTAAACAAGCACTTGAAGTCCACGTATAAAGAACTAGCGTCGGACATGTTGTCGCGTTTTGAGATAGACGTGGACCAAAGCGTGATAGACGAAGCACTCTCGTTGTACGATAATTTTGACGACGCGTCCAATCCAGTACCAGTTGTTAAAGTAAAAGAAAATCTTTACGTTAGTGAACTTTATCATGGACCAACCCGCGCGTTTAAAGACATGGCGCTTCAGCCTTTTGGCGTCGTATTGTCCTCAATCGCTCAAAAAAACAATGAAAACTACCTTATCTTAGCCGCGACAAGCGGAGACACTGGTCCAGCGGCGTTGGAAACGTTTAAAAATCGCGCAAACGTTCGAGTGGCCTGTCTTTACCCTGATGGCGGAACGAGCGACGTTCAGCGTTTGCAGATGGTGACCGAAGACGCTAAAAATTTAAAGGTCATAGGAATTCATGGCGTTTTTGACGACGCGCAAAACGCGTTGAAACGTCTTTTGGCTTCGGATGATTTTAAGGCCGCCCTGAAAGAAAAAAACGTATCTCTTTCAGCTGCAAATTCGGTAAACTTCGGTCGTATCATTTTTCAAATCATTTATCACATTCACAGCTACTTGGAGCTTGTTCGTCAAAATGCGATTGTTAAGGGTGAAAAAGTTTACTTAAACGTGCCAAGTGGCAACTTTGGCAACGCTCTTGGCGGTTACTACGCTTGGAAAATGGGCTTGCCAGTGGAGAAAATCATCATTTCATCAAACGAAAACAACGTATTAACCAAACTTATTAAAACTGGTAAATACGATTTGAGAGATAGCGCCGTGGTTGGCACGACTTCTCCGGCCATGGATATTTTAAAATCATCCAATATTGAGAGAATTCTGTTTGATTTGTTTGGATACGCAAGAACGAGAGAATGTATGAATAATTTGGAAGTTGAGAACTTTTACGAATTAACTCCAAGCGAACTTTCTAAACTCCAAGAATCCTTCGACGCCGATTTTTGTAATGGAGACGAGGGCAAAAAATACATAAAAGACACGTTTGAAAACGAGGGTTATTTAATGGACCCGCATACCGCCACGTGCATGAAATCTTATGAAACTTGCTCAAATCCGAACATCAAAACGATCGCTTATTCAACCGCCGAATGGACCAAGTTTTCACCGGTTATAGCGAACGCCTTGACCGGCGAAGTTGACGCCGAGGACATTGTGGCGTTAGAATCAATCTCTAAAGAAGCGAACCTGGAAATACCGGCGATGATAAAAGGTCTTTTTAGTAAAGAAATAACCCAAAACGTCATCATAAACAAAGAAGATATAGAAAAAGAAATACTTCGATTTTTATAGTTGTCTATAAGTTACGCTTGATATAATCGAAAAATTTTAATAAATAGGAAAAAAAATGTATAGTGCTTTATTTGAAGATGAAGACGACGTCTTCTTGGGTTCTCCAAAATCAAAATTTATGGACGTTGTATTTAACGCGAACAATGACGTTGTAAGACATGAGTTGGGAAAATTTATAGAAAAGGTTGCGATAATGGAGCTTATGCTTGAAGAGAGCGTTGGCGATGATATTGATACCGCGGTTCAAAGGTTCGACGCGAACAACTACGGCGAGTCGGACGTTAAAGCCAAAAGCCTTTTTATTGAACTCATGGGTAAAATACTCTCTCAAAGCGAATAACCAAATTTGAAACTATTTTTACATATTTTTGTATTATTGACGTTTCTTGCAAGCGCCACTTTGGCTAATGATTTTAAAAATATTACAGAAGTGGCGCTGAAAAAAGACGAGTTCAAGAATATTTTTGTGAAATATGCTTCAAATAAACGACTTTTTAAATTTAGATGGACTTTATACGCCAATGGCGGTCTCGTGATTCATCGTTCTTATGATACAATCGTTTCACAAAATATACTTTATTTAAGGCGTCAAAATCAGAGTTTTAGACTTGAGCTAAAATCTCGTGGATCTGATTCTTACAACGTACCATATTTGCTAGTTAAATTTAAAGAGTTCGACCTCCAAAAAAAAGAAGCCAAGTTTGAGCTTTTTTTGTCTGACGACAAAGATCAGATTGTATTGGAATATTTGAAATAGAGTTAAAGTGGGAAAATGCAAAGAGTAGAAGCGCAAATAACAAGACTTATCAACGAATGTGACTATGAAGAAGTCACTCGGCTTTTTGAAAAACTAAGCGGTGGCAAAAGATTGCGCGCAAAGTTGATTTTAAAGATAGCGCCAACAGATGAAAGGGCGCCTCTTTTGGCGGCCATTGTCGAGTTGATTCATGGAGCCTCTCTTTTGCACGATGACGTTATCGACGAGGCAATGACAAGACGCGGCATAGCTTCGGTAAACGCGACGGATGGTAGTAAAACGGCCGTTATGCTAGGAGATATTCTCTATTCAAAAGCATTTACGGAACTGGTTGAATTTGACAACCAAATAGCGAAAATTATTTCATCTTCGGTTACTGCTCTTTCAAAGGGCGAGATGATTGACGTGAAGATGGCCGAGACGTTTAACGCGGACGAAGACAAATATCTTGACATGCTTTATCTAAAAACCGCGACTCTCATTGAAGCCGCCGCGAAGGCCGCCGCTCTGCTTGTTGGAAAAGACGCCGACAAACACGCGCTATATGGAAGAAATTTAGGTCTTTCGTTTCAGATTATCGATGATATTTTAGACATTACGTCCGACTCAGAGACTCTTGGCAAGCCCACCATGAACGACTTTGTAGAGGGTAAATGCACTTTGCCTTATATATATCTTTATAATGAATTGAACGAAACAGACAGAGAAAAATTGATTTCTTTGCACGCAAAACAAATCAAGAATGATGAAATTTTATGGATTAAAAATCAAATGATGAAGCATGGATGCGTTGAAAAATCATTTGAATTGGCTCAAAAATTGTCAAAAGAGGCTCAAAACATTGTGCAAGACGACGCAGAACTAGTAAAAATTCTAGAAACCATGATAAAAAGAAGTTACTGATGCACTATTTAAACATAAGTTTTAGCCACAAAAATTCCAACTTGGAGATAAGAGAAAAACTTTCTTATCCAGACGATGAAAGCAAGTTGGGATGCATGAAGCGCTTAACTACTTCCGCCGTTATCGCGGAAGTTATTTTAATCTCAACATGCAATAGGATGGAAGTTCTTTGCAATTGTTCGGACGTCAAAGTGGCTAGCGCGTACGTCTTTGACGTGCTTAGCAAGCGTGCGGGTTTAAGCGTTGAAAAGTTGAGGGAACACGCGGACGTCTTGGACGACAGCGACGCCATTCATCATCTTTTTAGCGTCGCCGCTTCTCTTGATTCCATGGTTTTGGGCGAAACGCAAATCGTCGGGCAGCTAAAAGACGCGTTTAGATTCGCTTACGATAGTGGATATTGCGGTAAAAAACTAGCTCGAGCCATGAAAAACGCTTTTTTATGCTCGGCAAAAGTTCGCAACACAACTGAAATATCTTCAAAACCAGTTTCCATAGCGAGCGTGGCGGTGTCGAAATTAAAATCAATAGTTGAGGATTTATCGACTAAAAAAGCCTTGATTATCGGCGTTGGCGAAATGTCTGAAATAACCGCAAAGCACCTTGTGAGCGCAGGGGCGGACGTGTATATTTTAAACAGAACCAAACATAAGGCCGATGAGCTCGCGTTGGAATGCGGAGCGAAAACTTTGGATTTTTCGCAACTTCCAAGCGCGGTAAACGAGTTTGAAGTAATTTTTACCGCCACGTCGGCTCCTCAACCGATTATTAGTGACAATATTATTGAAAAACGCGATTTTAATAGATACTGGTTTGATTTAGCCATTCCTCGAGATATTTATTGCTCCCAAGACGAAAAGATTAATTTGTACGTCATAGACGATTTAAAACCAATTTTGGATGAAAATTTAAAATTTCGTGAAGAAGCGGCTAGAATGGCTCACGGAATAATAGGCCGGGGCGTAGTTGAATTTTTTGATTGGTTGAGCACCCAAGATATTGAGCCGACCATAAAAGAGCTGTACTTAAAAGCGTCGCAAGCGGCGATGATAGAAAGTAAGCGAGCCATACACCATGGTTATATCCCAAAAGAATACGAGGAAGAGGCGAAAAAAATGTGCGAACAAGCGTTAAAAACATTTTTACACGATATGACGAAAAACATGAGGGCCGCCTCAAATGACAGTAAATCTGATTTATTAAACAGCGCAATGAGCGAAATGATAAAAGAAAAACAAGGAGACCACGTATAATGAGAAGAAGCAGAGCATTTATACCCACGTCCAAAGAAGCGCCATCCGACGCCTCGTTGGCAAGCCATATTTACCTATCTCGCGCGGGATTTATTTCTCAAGTGGCAAGCGGGCTTTACAACTATATGCCATTGGCCAAACGCGTAATCAAAAAAATAGAAAACATCATACATGAAGAGATGAGTAAGGTCGGCGCTGAGGAAGTTGAACTTAGTTTTGTGACTCCCGCAACTTTGTGGCAAGAGAGCGGACGAATAGAAAAATTTGGAAAAGAGTTGTTGCGTTTTCGCGATAGAAAAGAAAATCTTTTTGTTTTAGGGCCAACTCACGAAGAGATGATGGTTGACATGGTTCGCAATCGAATCACGTCTTACAAACAACTTCCAATAAATCTCTACCAAATAAAAACTAAATTTCGCGATGAGGCGAGACCCCGTTTTGGGCTTATGCGCGGACGCGAGTTTATCATGAAGGATGGTTACTCTTTTCACTCTAGCGAAGAGGATTTAAACAGAGAGTTTGACGCGATTGAAGCGGCGTATAAGAAAATTTTAACTCGTCTCGGACTCGATTTTAGAGTCGTCGAAGCCGACAGCGGAGCCATTGGCGGAAGCGGTTCAAAAGAGTTGATGGTTATAGCCAACAGCGGCGAAGACACTATTGCCGTTTGTTCCAAGTGCGAATACGGCGCAAACATTGAAGCGGCCACTCGCTCTTTCGCCACAAATATTCCGCAAGCTCCAGAGGCCGCGTTTAACAAGTTCCAAACGCCGGATATAAAAAGCATAGACGATTTGAGCGCTTTTTTAAAGATAGACGCCTTTTACGCCATTAAATGCGTAGCGAAAAAAGTAATCTACGACGAGGGAAGCGAGATTGTTCTTTTCTTTTTGCGAGGAACGGACAATCTACAAGAAGTTAAGGCTCTAAACGCGACCGAAGGCTTAGAGATACTCGACGTAAGCGAAGAAGAGCTTCAAACTTTGGGCATAGTTCCCGGTTTTATTGGTCCTCTTGACCAAGACAAGGCGAAACACGTCATAGATTGCAATCTTAAAAACGCGCAAAACATGGTTTGTGGAGCTAACGAGCTTGATTATCACTATGTTGGCGTGGATTTAAAAGTTCTCGAAGACGTTGCGTATTTTGCCGATATCGCGGAAGTAAACGAAGGTGATACGTGCCCTAATTGCGACGGAACGCTTTCGTTCACCAAAGGCATTGAAGTTGGCCACATTTTTAAACTTGGCACCAAATACAGCGAAGCCCTCAAAGCGCAATATTTGGACGAAAATGGAAAAGCGCAGCCTTTTATCATGGGTACTTACGGCATGGGCGTATCGCGTTTGGTCGCGGCCGTAGTTGAACAACATCACGATGAAAATGGCTGTATTTGGACAAAAGAAACGGCTCCTTACATGGTAAACGTTATGATAAGCAACGTAAAAGACGATGCGCAAGTCGCTCTTGGGGAAGAGCTTTACTCAAAACTTCAGGCGAATGGAGTGGCAGTCATGCTTGATGACAGAAAAGAAAGATTTGGCTTTAAAATGAAAGACGCCGAACTTATAGGTTTCCCATACACCGTCGTGATCGGAAAAGAGCTTGAAAATTCTTTAGTGCAAATTTTTGATAGAGCGACTAGTGAAATGACCTCAGTAAGTAGTGATGAAATCTATACTAAAGTGATGGAATTGTTATAAATGTTGTATTTTTTAGCGTATCTTTTTTTGGAAGTATTGATATCCGTGAATATTTCATCTTCCATAGGCGGACTCGCGACTTTTATTGAGATAACGCTTAGCGCCTTTCTTGGCGTATCCATTCTGATAAATTTTCGAAAAACTTTAGTTGAGAACATGACCGCGGTTTCGTACAGTTGCATCGATTTGGAGCAGTTTCAAAAGTTGAATCTTTTTACGCTTTTTGGAGCTATTTTGCTGATAGTTCCTGGATTTATGACGGATATTGTAGGGGTTTTACTGCAATTTGGCGTTTTTACGAGCATGATTGTTAACCGTTATAATGTAAAATCCGGTAATTGTAAACCAAAACAAGATGAAAGTTATCATACAAATATTAGACAAAAGGATTCAGATGTCATTGACGTTGAAATTATTAGCGATAACCCTGCTATTAAATAGTTTTTGTTACGCAAACGCGACAAGCGAGAAAGTTGAAGAGTTTTTAGGCGATAAGTTTGATGAAAATCCGGGATTACAATCCGTTGTCGTCAAGGTTGAAGAAGTCGTTCCCGTACTAGAACTCAAAGGTTGGAACGCCTACGTGGTGAGCGTAAAAGCCAATTTAAAAGACAAGCCCGAGAGTGTAATCAAACAAAAAATGATTTGGTTTTCCAATGGAGAAATCATAACCAAAGAGTTGACGGATATGCGAAATGGCAAAAACATCGCGGATAATGTGAAGCCGAAGTTTAAAAATGAATACTACGCTAAAGAAAATCTTATTTACGGAAATGAAAACGCGAAACACAAAGTGGCGATTTTTTCCGATCCATTGTGCCCATTTTGTAGAAGTTTCGTTCCCGGCGCCATCGAGGACATGAAAAAAGAGCCAAACAAATTCGCCATTTACTATTATCATTTTCCGTTGGAACGCATTCATCCCGCGTCGGTTGTTTTGGTTAAGGCCGCGGCCGCGGCCGAGTTAAAGGGAGTTAAGGACGTTGTATTGAAGCTTTATGGCGTAAGCGTCAATCCTAACGAAAAAGACGTGAACAAAATACTCGTTACGTTCAACAAAGCACTCAATACGAACGTTACCGCGAAAGATTTGTTGTCGCCAGCCGTTTTAAAACAGGTTGATTTTGATTCGGAAGTGGCAACCGACATTATGGTGGCCGGAACGCCTACGATGTATTTAGACGGCGAAATCGATACGACGAAGAACCAATACAAAAAGGTTAAATAACAAATGACAAAATTAACAATAGCGACTCGCGTTTCGGATTTGGCCCTTTGGCAAGCGAATCACGTCAAAGCTAGAATCGAGGCCAGTTACCCGGAAATAACGGTGGAGCTTAATAAAATTGTTAGTAACGGGGATAAGGTTTTAGACAAACCATTGGCTCTAATTGGCGGAAAAGGTCATTTTACAAAAGAGCTTGAAGATGAAATGTTGGCGGGAAACGCGGACATCGCGGTTCACAGTCTTAAAGACGTTCCAACCTACGTACCTGAAGGTTTGGAACTCGTGGCCGTTACCAAGCGCCAAGATCAAAGCGACGTGTTTTTATCGCATAAATACCCTGGTTTGGAAGATTTGCCTCAAGGCGGGGTTGTTGGAACGACAAGCTTAAGAAGAAGAATGCAGCTTCTAAAACAACGCCCCGACCTTAAAGTAAAAGATTTGAGAGGCAACGTAAACACAAGACTTAGAAAACTTCAAGAGGGACAATACGACGCCATTATACTGGCCTGGATTGGTCTCAATAGACTAGACTTGCTAAAAGACGTTCCATTCACGCAAAAACTTTCGCTCGACATGATGATACCGCCAATGGGTCAAGCGGCTCTGGGCATTGAGATAGTTGTTGGAAATGCGAAAATACGCGAAATCGCGGAGAGTTTAAAAGACGAAGACACTTTTATTTGTACGCAAATTGAGAGAGACTTTATATCTAAAATAGGGGCGGGATGTTCCGCTCCAGTGGCTTGCAACGCTGTTATGAACGATAACGTCATTACGTTTAGAGTTATGATTGGATTTCCAGACGGAACAAACGTCACGCAGGAAAAAGTTGTCGTGAACGTTGAAGAGAGTGCAAATTTAGGCGCCACTTTGGCTCAAAAGATGATAAACGACGGCGCGTTGGAATTACTCAAAAACGCGGAAAAAATGGCGTTCAAAGATGAAATGCCGCAAAGATTGTAAAATATGAAAAAAACGATAGAGCTCTTAAAAAGAAACAACGAATTAAGAGTTATAGACGCGGAGCTCGACATATACCTTGAAATACCGCATTTGGCTTACGCGGAAGTAAAAAAGAAAGATGGCGGCAAAGCGCTTCTTTTCACAAACGCGATAGACAAAAAAAGCGGCGCAAAATTTCAAGAGAGTATTTTGATGAACGCGTTTGGTTCTTATAGACGAACAGAGTTGCTTTTTGGCAGAACCATAGAGAGCGTAGCGGACGAGATAACGAATTTGCTTCACATGAAACCGCCTGAAGGTTTGATGAACAAAATATCCAAGGCGAAAGAGTTGTTTTCACTGAAAAATATTTTTCCAAAACGGCTAAAGGGCGAGGGCGAGTGTCAGGAGATTAAATATTTCAACGACGACATAGACCTTTACAAACTGCCGGTTTTGACGACTTGGGAGCAAGATGGCGGTCCGTTTATAACTATGGGACAAGTTTACACGCAAAGTCTTGACGGGGAGATGGTGAACCTGGGAATGTATAGACTTCAGGTGTATGACAAAAATCATCTTGGCATGCATTGGCAGATACACAAGGATAGTTCGCATTTTTTTGATCAGTACCAAAAAGCCGGTAAAAAAATGCCAGTAAGCGTCGCCATCGGAGGCAATCCTCTTTACACTTGGTGCGCGACCGCGCCACTTCCATACGGGGTTAACGAACTGCTTATGTACGGTCTTATCACAAAAACTCCGGCAAAGCTCGTAAAGTCTCTGACCACGCCGCTTTACATTCCAAAAGACGTTGATTACGTGATAGAGGGTTGGGTTGACACTCACGAGATGCGAATCGAAGGTCCGTTTGGCGACCATACGGGTTACTACACGTTGGCGGAGCAATATCCGGTTATGGAAGTGAGCGCGATAAGCATGAAAAAAGAGAGAACTTTTTTAGCGACCGTTGTTGGAAAACCGCCTCTGGAAGACAAGTACATGGGTTGGGCGACTAGCAAGATATTTTTTCCGCTTCTAAAAACGACCGTTCCCGATTTGCTCGACTATCACATGCCTGAAAACGCGGGTTTTCACAACCTCATACTCGCAAAAATGCAACCACTTTACAAAGGGCACGCAAAACAATTTATGCACGCTTTTTGGGGAGCGGGACAGATGAGTTTTGTGAAGCACGCGATTTTCGTGGACGAAAAAGCGCCAAAGTTGGACAATTACGAATCCTTCGCGACCTACGTTCTAAACAGGTTTCATCCAAAAGCGATGTTCATCACGGAGGGTATTTTGGACGCGCTCGACCATTCCTCTCCAGAGACTCTAGTCGGTGGAAAATTAGGCGTTGACGCCACCATAGCCCATCAACTTGAAACTCCAAACGTGCTAGGAGACTCTGATTTGACAATTAAAATCAAAGAACTTATCTCTGACGCCGTTAACGTAAAACAATACATGAGACACACCAAAAATCCTGTCACGGTGATCAGTCTGAACAAAACAAGAACCGCGAGCGAATATTTTGACGCGCTGACTCCTCTGCGAGAGCATCTCAGGGTGGTCGCGTTTGTCGATGAAGCAAAGAACGACGTTGCGAATCCGTATATGTTGATTTGGAGAATCACCAACAACATGGACGCTCAAAGAGACGTGTTCGCGTCGGATCTTATGGTTGGAATCGATGGAACGAACAAGTCCAAAGTTGACGGATTCACTCGAGAATGGCCTGACGACGTGGATTGCTCAGCGAGCGTGGTCGAATCTTTAAAAAAGAAATCGCTTTGGGATTTGGATGACAAAACCTATGAAAAGTTTCAATTATAAATCTTCGACTCTTTGTAAAAACGCCTTATTTGGATAAAATATCAAACTTTTTTAATTAAGGACACCAAATGGACAAAATGTGGTCAGGCCGCTTTTCCACGAGCGCTTCAAGTTTATTGGATCAATTCAACGCGTCGATTACGTACGATAGAAAACTTTATCGCGAAGATATTGAAGGGTCGTTGGCTCACGCGTCGATGTTGGCGAAGCAGGGCATACTCACAACGCAAGAGCTCGTCCAGATCGTAGAGGGTTTAAATCAAGTGAACGCCGAGATAGAGTCGGGCGAATTCGAGTGGAAGATTTCCGACGAAGATTTGCACATGGCCATCGAGAAGCGCTTGACGGCCATCATTGGCGACGCCGGTAAAAAACTTCACACCGCAAGAAGCAGAAACGATCAGGTGGC
>ERZ889078.2310-NODE-2310-length-13730-cov-16.663547_pt1 | contig 13730 bp, 16 predicted proteins | sample MGYA00521266_ERZ889078 | MGnify/ENA primary metagenome ERZ889078 (study PRJEB32303, sample SAMEA104408618) | aquatic metagenome | biome: Brackish water; feature: Pelagic; material: water | place: Baltic Sea | collected 2014-06-16T06:34:00 | depth 76,534 m ...
TATATAAGTTTATATAAAATGCAAAAAATAATTCATTATCCAAACTTAAAAACAATCTTAGAAGTTGAGAAAGTGTTGAAAAAATCAGATGAAGCTCTTAGTAGAGAAAAGATTAAAAAATTACTTGGTAAAAAAATAATGCATCAAACATTAAATTTAATTCTAGAATATTTAGAAGAAAGTGGTAAAATATTGGATGGAAGAAAAGGAATTTTTTGGATATATGCGCCGAGAAAAGAAATAGAACTTTTAAAGAAACAAGGAACTCCTTTTGAAGAAATAGAACCTAATTTTCGAAAATATTCCGAATAATTTTAACAAATTCTTATAAATTATTATTCTCTAAATTAATTTATGAAAAAACAAATAATTTTGTTAAAAGAAGCAAGAAGAATTTATTACACTCTTAAGAAAAAGAACAAATCAATTCTAATAAAAGCTATTAATAACAAGCTACATTTAATTGAAGTTGATCCTTCTTCAGGGATAAGAATTCAAAAAAAACTTATTCCTAAAGAATACTTAAACAAATATAAACTCGATAATCTTTGGAAAATAAACTTACCTGAAGGATGGAGAATGCTATATACTATTAAAGGAGATGAAATTGAAATCATAGCTTTCGTTCTAGAAATTCTTGACCACAAAAAATACGAAGAAAGGTTTAAATATTAAAAATGCAAGATTCGACTCTTCTAAAACTGGCTTTGATTTTTTCAGTTATTGGAACTACTGCATTATTTGTTATCTTACAAACAACTGATATTGATGAATCTTCTTTTTTAGAACTTGAATTAGATGATTCTGTTAAAGTTGTTGGTGTTGTCAAACGAGTTGTGCATAATGGAAATCTTACTTTCTTTGATTTAAGTCAAGAGGTTACTGTTAAAAATGTTATATTTGAAAACGTTGAATTAGAAGTTGGTGAACATATTGAAGTTGTTGGAACAGTTGATGTATATAACGGCGAGCAAGAGATTTTAGTTGATAGTATAAAAAGAAAGAATTAAATACCTGTTCTACCATTACAATTATTTGGTGGTAATATGAAATTCAAAATCATTTTTAGTTTATTAGTTATTCTTCTATTTTTAACAGCTTGCAACTCAGAATCAGGTGATGAAATTGTCATTAATGTGTCTGATGTAAAAGACGCTATTGGCGGTGCTGCAGACTCTGTAAAAGATGCAGTTGTTGATGCGGTAGATAAGACTGCTGAGTCTGAAGAAGAAGTTGAACCAGTTGTAGAAGAAGAACAAAATATCTTAGAAGAATTAGATGCATCTGAATTATTAATTGAGAAAAGAATTGGTGAATATGAATATGAAAGGACCAAATCTGTTTCTAATAAAATAGTTAATGGTTTTTCTTTTAAAGCTTTTGAAGCTTATTATTCTTATGGGACTATGGAAGCAGTTGTTTCAGTTCTTTATTCTGACAATTTAGAAAAAGTCAATGTTGTAACCTTCTTAGACAATATTAAGAAAAATGAAAAATACATATTTTTAGATGATGAAGATATTGATTATTTAGATCAGGATGTTTATTATAATCCTTACGAAAACATTTATTTGTGGGTTTCAGAAGGGCGTGTTATAACTATTGAATACGGTATTGGAACTGATTTATTACTGAAATATCTGGAAAAACATCCTGCTTCAATTGTTAAAGGTTCTTATGAAAATGAAGAAATTTCTTTAGAATTAAAAGAAGGTGAATCAAAATTAATATTGTTGAATAACAATCAATACTTGTTAAAATTAATTTATGTTGATTCTTCTGAATTGCAATTATCTGTTAATGGAGTTAAGAGCATTTTTGAACATGGCGAACGAGGAGTTGTTGGCGATTTGTTAATTGATGTAACTGAAGTTAATAATGTAGAAAATACTGTTAATATTAATATTGAACGTGAAGCTTTTAATATGATTTCGCAGGTTCTTGATATGAACGAAGTTTATGAGTTTAATTTAATGGGGCAGAATAGTTTAACAGTTACAGGTGTTAATAGTGATGCTATGAGCGTTGTTTTTATATTAAATGATGAACAAAGAACAATGGCTGTCGGACAAACAAGATTATTAGGTGATTTAGAAATTAAACTTGATAGCTTGTTTATTAACACTCTTGGAGAAACAACTGTTAAAGCTAAATTCGAAATTTGGTCTAGAAGTTAATTTTTACTCTTCAGAAGAATCATTAATGGATGGTTCTTCTAATTTTTCTTTTGTTTTATCTAGAACATCGATTAGTTTGCCTTTAATCCACGATTTAAGACCTGTTTTTTCAGCTAGGTTGTTAACTTCGCTTGCAGTAGCACCTATCACTCCTGACGTGTCTTTAATTACTTGAGCTGTTGCACCTGTGTCATTATCGCCTTTTACCAGCATAAATGCATAAACTACTACGAGAATTATTGCTAGAGTTATGATTTTAGATATTATTCCCATGGTTTATGGATTATGTTTGTTTTATTTAAATCTTGCTCTAAAATAGTAACATTTAAATATTAGTTTCTACTTCTTAGTAGTTAAAATAATGAATAGTTTATAAAAACAATATAAAGGTGAAAAAATAAAATGGCAGAAAATATAGATGATGTAAATGAGATGAGCGAATTATTAAGAATATTAGGCGTAGATACAGTGGTTAAATCTGAAAATCCTATAGATAATACGAGGGCTGCAGTCAGAAGATATAGTGCAGAATTAATAGAACAGGCTTATTCAAATGCTGTTAAAAAAACAGGATCGGAATTAGAATACAGTTCAGCAAAACATTTAGTAACAGGAATATTTGGACTTTTACCTGATGTAATCAATACTCTTTGGGAACCAATTAAAGATGTAATTGAATCACCTGTGGTTAGTGAATTAATTTCAGAAAAAACAAATGGTGGAGATTTAATGGATTATTTTGCAAGTTTAGGAAGTAAAAACGAATCACTTAATGAACTTGAAACTTCCACACAAGAATTACGTGATTCTACAAAAACTATTCAAAGAAGTAATGATTATGTTAAAGAAATAGCTGATCATTGTCAAAAAACAGGCAAATCACCTGATGAAGTATTAAGATCTAAAGAAGATATGGTTGGAATTGTCAGAACTGTTTATGGATCTGTAAGCGAATATGAAAAAATTCAAGTTAAAAGCATTCAGGAATTAAGCAAATTAGTTAATAAATTTGATGAACTTCAAAAAATGCCATTTGGATTAATAATTCCCGCCCTAATAACTTCAAAAATGGACGGAATTAATGATTTATCAGAAATAGGAGTTAATCCTTCTGAAATAGGAAATATTGTTCATTCTTATATGAGTGATGTTGGAAAATTTGGTAAAACATTACTGACAGAATATGCAAAAGTAACAACAAAAGAAATACAAGCATACAAAGCATTAGACATGTGAACTAGCTGTTAAAATGACTAAGAACCTAGAAATTCTGGTAACATTCCCAGATAATCCTAATAGTAAAACCCAACATCTTTTTCCAGGAAACTATTTAATGGTTTATCACGGTGGATTAGACTCAAAGATTCGAGAATTCAACGGTTTATTAGGTGGTGTTGAAGTACATTTTCAAACATTTGATGAAATAGCTCTTGAAGGACAAGAATACGACACAATTCAAGCTTATGTTCAAAAAGCAAAAGAAAATGATATTGACTTAATGATGCACGCGCCATTCATTGTTGATAGAGACCCTGAAAATGGTAAATTATTCAACTTTGATTTCAAATGGTTCGTTGTACCTAACGAATATCAAGAACAAGCTGACGGAACTCAAAAACCAATTGTTGCTTCACCAGATGGTTCAGTTATATTAAATGCTCGAGAAACAGATTCATTTGAAATGTACGATACTATTCAATTAGCAGATAAATTAGGAATTAATCTGCTTACAGTTCATGTTACAAAACCAGAAGTGATGCTCAATGACAAAGAATGGGCTCAATATGATGAATACATTTCAGATTTAGTTCATTTTATTCATACAACTAATTCTAATGTTGACTTATGTGTTGAAACTGGTGGTGCGACTTGGGATCAGCTTCTTAGCTTAAATAAAAAATATGGGACATTAATCAATATGGATACGGCTCATTATTTCTTAGATATGATGCATTTAGGAATGACTGCAGAAGAAGCAAATAAAGATACAGTTACAAAATTCAAACAATATAGAGATATTATTGGACAAGTTCATTTAACACAAACAGTAAAAGGTCAAGATTTACATAAAGGAATTTATGAAGAAGGAGCCTTAACTTGTAATGAAGAAATAATTAGAATCATAAGTGAAGACCAACTTCAAGGACTTGATAAACTTTGTATGGTCGAATCAAAAGCAGATATTGAGAATTTCTACCAAGTTGCAAAAGCATTAAGACATTCAGATGATGAAACTGAAAAGTTCTTAGTTATTAGTATGGGTTTACCTGCAACAGGCAAATCAACAACACTTAATTTAATACAAAAAGTTCTTGGTGTTGATGTTTTAGAAAGTGACGCTATAAGAGACGAATATGAAAATCAACAATTTAGTTTTGTAACTATGAACCCTGAAAAAGATAAAGATGTTGTTTATGATGAAATGAATGAACGAGCTGAAAAAAGATTTGCTCATGGAACAGGAGTTATAATGGATGCTACATACCATCTTAAAGACAGACGAGAGAAAATCAAAGGCTTATTAGAGCAAAATGATGTTGAAGAATTATACATTTTTGAATTAGAATCTGATGAAAAAGATATTGAAAACAGGTTTAATTTAAGAAAAAACCAAATTAATCATGCTAAAGCTGAAGGAAAATCTATTCCAAAAAAAGTTCATGAACTAGAAATCTATAAAAATTTAGAAGCAGCAGCAGAACCTTTTGAATTAGCAGAATTTCCAAACGCACACGTAGTTCATTATAACACTTCAACTAGAACAATTGATGTGTATAATTCAGACTTTACAACCGAAGTAATGCTTATGAACATTAGAAATGATGTTAGAGAACGTTTAGGACAAAATTTGAAAATTAATTATCGTTAGATAATTATTTCTTTTTTTAATTCTTTTATTATCCCATTTGTATAAGATACTTGATGTAAATCTTTGAATATGATTGATAGTTCATATGACTTTAGATAGTCTTGAAGTTTCTTTCTAATCTGCATGAAAATTTTATGAAACTCTTCATGATCTTTAGCCAAAACTTCAATTCGTAAATTCCATTCTCCAATTAGTTTGTCAACGAAGAAGATTTTCTTATGTTCTTTAAAGAAACCTTTAATGTCTTTTTCTGCTTGCGGGTCTAATCCTTCTACTTGAAGCATTAAATAATACCATAATTGATCTAATTTTGAAATGTTTATTACAGCTCTAAAGTTTTTGATTATTCCTTGAGATTTTAACTTTTTTATTCTGTAGCTGACGGCTTCAGGCGTTAGTTGTACATTTTTTGCAATTTCTAAAATGTGCGCTCTTGCATTACGGCTTAGTAATTCTAAAATTTTTAAGTCCTTTTCATCAAGTTTGATTTTAGTTTGTTTTTCTTCTTTTTTCCAAGTTTGTGTTTCTTCTTTTTCTTTTAAGAATAGAATGTCTGCATCCTTGTAAAGCTTAGTTTGACTAAAGACATTGTAAGTTCTTAGATTATCTTTAATGTCATAACAGATTTTTGATAAGATATCATCAAATTGTTGCTCGTTCTTTGCAATCATGTTGAATATTACATCCCATTTTCCAGACGATGTTACGATCCATTTGACATAATCGTGGTTTTTTAAATAAGTAATTATTTCTGCTTCCTTTTCTTCTTCAAAATTCTTTAATTGTAAGTGAATTGTGTATTGCTTGTAACCTAGCCTGTTTGTATCGATTATTGTTATGAATTCTTGGATGTATTTGTCTTTAATTAGCTGTTTTATCCTGTATTCGACTACTTCTCTTGATAAGTTTAGCTTCTTTGCTATTTGAGATGCAGGAATTCTTGCATCATTCCATAATTCGTACAAAATTCGCTTATTTCGTGAATCTAGTTTCATTTAATACACAATAATGTAAAATATTATATAAATCTTTTTGTTTTTGTAAAAAATTCATTAGATTCTTTTATATATCAGATTTACTATACTATACATTAGGTGAAACAAAATGAACGCAACACACAACCAACAAATGAAAGGAAAGTCATACAACGGCTTGGATGAAATCACACAAGCTCTTTATGACTCAGAAGGACAAAACAACGCATCAAACCAATTCTTAGACGATATGAAAAGAATTGCTAACGACTATAACGCAGAACTACACATGGAGTATGAATTTAATATCTGTGAAACAAACAGAGTTTCAGACTTTGGATATTACATGCCAGTTATGTACGCAATTACAGACAATGAACAAAAAAGACTTGGCGCATTAACAATAGAAGGCCGAGAAGAATTATACAACTAAACGGAGGGATTCAGATGAAAATAAAATTTTACGGAGTTAGAGGCAGTTTACCAACACCATCAAGACCGGGCTTTGAAACTTCAAAGTATGGAGGAAACACAACTTGCTTAGAAGCAATCCTTGACAGCGGAGAAGAATACATCTTTGACATGGGTTCGGGTTTAGCAGTTCTTGGTGACGACTTAATGAGTAAAGGATTTGGACAAGGACAAGGTAAAGCTAAAATCTTCTTAAGCCACGTTCACTGGGACCACATACAAGGTTTTCCATTCTTTACTCCAGCTTACATTGGTGGAAACCAATTAGACTTATATGGTGAAGCAAAAGCTGAGAAAACTTTAGAAGAAACAATGGCAGGTCAACAAGAGTTTCCAAACTTTCCAGTAACTTTAGCACAAATGAGAACTTATGGTGCTGAATTAAACTTTCACGATTTAAAAGAAGGTGAATCAATTGAGAATGGAGCTAAGATAAGTTATATGAAAGTTGATCACCCAGACAGCTGTTTTTCATACAAAATAGAAGAGAAAAAACAAACTTTTGTTTTTTGCACTGATAACGAACATGATGGCAGCTATAATGATGGTAAGTATGAGTTTGGTGAGAATGATAAACGAATAGTGGAGTGGAGTAAAGATGCAGACGCCATGTATTATGACGCTCAGTACACACCAGAAGAGTACGATCCTTCAGCTTTTGACTTGCCTGGAATGAGCAAGAAAACATGGGGACACTCAACTTACGAAGTTGGAATCGATATAGCGCTTGAAGCAGGAGTAAAAAGATTGTTCTTAGGTCACCATGACATCAGACATAGTGATGATACAATGGATGCTATAACTAAACGAGCACAAGACTACTTAGATGAGAAGTTTAGTGAAGGTGACTACTTAGTTAAACCAAGTGTTCAGTTTGCAAAAGAAGGTGAAGAGATAGACTTAGAACCTGTTTACTTCAGCGTATAATTACTTTTTTCCTTTATTATTTTTACAAACATCAGTTAACACAATCTAGCGAGAGCTATGAAATAAAACAAGGTAAATACAATGACGAAATTCATGAAAGCACAAAGAGATGCAAAACAAAAAGAGCTTGAACAAATTCTAATAAGCCCTGAATGCGCACCTTTCTGGAAAGAAAAAGGACATAATTTAAAAGCTGTTTTTGTTCAACCTGATAAACTTAAAACAGTTAAGTTGTCAGCTGGAATGCAAATAGTTGCAGATCATGTTTACAAGAACACTCCTTATGATGTAGATTTTGCATCTATATATAGTAAGGATGTAATGGAGATGTTTACTAAAGGTGATAAAATTACATCTTTTTTTAATAATTGGGATATAAGAGATGTAGATGTTATTGGTTTTAGCATATCTAATCCAAGTGTTATGAGCAATGTCTTTGAATTCTTTGAAAAAGCAAATATTTCTATTCTAAAATCTGAACGAAATATTAACAATAGTCCTTTAATCATTGCAGGTGGATTAGGAGTATTAAATCCTGTTCCTTATGAAGACTTCTTTGATGCTTTTGTAATTGGTGAAGGAAGTATTGCAGCTTCAGAAATGCTACTATATAATATGCTAGAAAGACAGTCGAGTATATCAGAAGTTGATATATTAACCAGTATGTCAAAAGTTAATGGAGTTTACATTCCAGAATACACAAAATCAGTTGACTTTCAGACAATTGATGATGTTGCTGGTACTCGTCGTGCTAGTTTATTGATGAGTAAAGATAAAGCTTTAATCTTTGCTGACTATTCTTGTAAATCTAAATGTGGTTTTTGTGAAATTACTCATGTTAGAGGTGATTATTCTTTTCAAGGAGTTGAACCTATTAAGGAATATCTTAAAGAGTTTGATTCGATTGGAGTTGAGACTGCTACTCTTGCTGGTTGTTCAGTAACTAATATTCCTACTTCAGATTTAATTGAAGTTTTTGACTGGAGTCATTCAAATCTTAAAATTACTAATCCTGTTATTCGTTCTGTTAGAATCGACCATTTACCTAAGATTGCTTCATATTTAGATCAAACTGAAGTTCATATCGCGCCAGAAACTGGTTCAGATTTTTTACGTAATAAAGTTATGATGAAAGGGTTTTCTAATAAAATTATTTTAGAAAATTTAGAATCAGTAATTGATAAAGCTTCATTAGTTCGATTATATCATATTGTAGGGGTGCCTGGGGAAGAACAAGCTGATAGAGATGCATATATTGATTTGGTAGGTTCTGTTTCTTCAATGCTTGATAAGCATCACGATTCTAATAAAATTGAAATTTACATGTATCCATTACTTTCTCAGCCTCATACTCCTTTAGAAGAATATCCTATTATTGGTTTGGATGTGTTTAAGGAGTATTCTGAGCATTTTATTAATGGTGCTACAAATATTGTTAAGGATTCAACTTCGCTTTATATTCATCCTTTAGAGCCTATTTGGCATTTAATGCAGGGTATTTGTAATCTTGGTGATTTTAAGGCTGGTGAAGTTTTGTATCGGGGTTATTCACTTGGTAATGATTTAGAATCTTATTGTAAGGCTTGTGATGAATTTGGTGTTGATTGGCGTAATGAGTTTAGCGCTCCTTATATGAATATTCCTTGGGATTTTGTTAAAATCGATAATCAGAATCAAGTTTTTGAGTTAAAGAAGAAAATTTGGAATAATCTTTATAATAGAAAAAGGTGAATTTATGAAATTAGAAAATATAGCTCGTAAAGACTCATTTGTTCATATGGAGCGATATGTGAATAATCGAAAGTATTCAGATTATTCTATGTTTTCTGAAGTGTCTAATGTTTATCATCCAATTGAAGGAAATGGTTCTTTTATGATAGGTTATGCTGATTTAGAAACTGATTATTCCTTATTGTTAGCTAATCCTTCTACTGACTTTGTTCCTAATCGATTCTTTGTTCATCCTGAAATGTTAGCTGATTATTCAAAAGATCCTGTATTAAAACGGTTATGTAACTTAGATGGTTATTTGGAGGTTAGTCCTACTTCTTCAACACGTACTTTGCTTCCTGTGAATAATACTGGTTATTTTGTTAAAACACACTTAGATAGGCGTATTTCGCGTTATATTAGACGTATTCGAGCGTCATCTGTAGAGCATAGTTTAAAGATTAGTCGAGATATTGACAATGCTATTGATTTGCCTTCAAATTTTGGATATTTACCTGAAAGTGTTGGAATTGTGTATGGGGGGGTTGGGCAGATATTACGAGAAAGTACTCCTCGGCCCTTTTCTTCTAATTCAAATGTTTTAATTCCTTATTTTTCAATGCATTCACATGATTTAAAGAATTCAAAAGATGAACCTTTGATGGTACAAATGATTAAAGAGCGAAATCTTAATCCTTCTTCTTTTATTATTGATATGATAGAACCAGTTGTTTCAAGTTGGTGTTACTTTGCACAGAAGCGTGGGATATTGTTGGAAAGTCATGGACAGAATACTTTACTTGAATTAGATTCGGATTTAAATTTTAATAGAGTTGTTATTCGTGATTTTCAAAGCTTGATGGTTGATTCCGATATGAGGCGAGTTAATGGACTGCATTTGGACTTTGATAAGCATATTTTGGGACACGAAGACGGAATTACTTCTAAACAGAACTACAGCTTTGTATACGACTGGTTCTTAGGTCATTACTTATTTGATAAAATTATTGAGACAGGCGAAGAATACTTTGATGTTGATAAGAAAGAGATTCAAGGTAATATTAAAGAGATATTCAATCATCACTTCAAAGACCAGAAGGAGTTCTTTCCAAAGGAAGTCTATGGCTTTACAAAGAACTGGTTAGATGATAACCAGACAGAGTTGAAAGTTAAAAGGGTTGGGGGAGAGTATCGGTAGAAATCCTGCTCGAGGCACTCTTTATTCTGTTAGGTGTTTAGGACATTAACAATAACTAAATTACTCATTTTAGTAAAACTCCCATCGGAGGCTTTGATTCTTTTAGTTTGATTAGTACTTTTGAACTTAATAAGATAATTACTTTAGCTATTTGTATAATGCTATGTTCAACATAATTATTACTTGCAAATTTGACTTTTTTAACTTTTTCTAAAGTTCCTTTTTTCTTATCATCATAATGTGCTGCTTCCGTATTGGCAAAATCTTTTATCATTTTTCTTGGACAAACTTTTGTATCTCTATCTATCTTGATAATAGTTGTTTCGAGATAATCTTCTAAAAAATATTTGATTTGAGAAGGATTTGGTTCTGATATTGAAATAACAGACATACTTATTGAAAAAATTGCATCGTCAAAAACTCTTAGCGTATCCATTCTAGGGCCAAAACATATTAATGGGATTCTTGCTTCTTGTGCTAAACGAAATAATAATGCTTTTGTATCTCCTGAACATCCTTGGAATAATATTGCTCTTAATTGTGTTGCAATTGTTCTTATTCTTTCTTTATTGCCTTGTTCATAAGATGTTATATCTTCCTTAATAATTTTTAAACTATCTTCTAATTCTTTTATTTGTGTACTTAATTCTTTCTCAGCCATTATTTAACCTCTATTATTTCAATAATTATCTGGAATTAAGGATATAAAAATGTTTCCCCAAAGACCTAACAAAAAAAGGAATTCTCGCTCGGGGCAATCTATTCTTTTGGTTGCTTTTTAGGGACATAAATAACTCTTTATCCCGAAAAACTAATCAAGTTTATATACTTTAATTCATTCTAAAAATTATGACTTCATTTATTCAATATTTGACTTCAAGTAATACTCAAATAATTTCAAATATTTTTTTAATGTTATTTACTGGAGTTTTAGCATATTATACTTATTATTTATATCAGGAAACAAAGAAAAATAGACTATATCAAATTCAATTAAATCAACCAGAATTAAGTATTATTTTTGAACCTTCTAAAAAATACATAAATTTTCTTTTTATAAAAATAAAAAATATTGGAAGAAGTCCACTATATAATTTAGAATTAGAAAAGATAGATAATGACTTCGTTTGTTCTAATGGTAAAAAAGTATCTGAACTAAAATATTTGCAAAAAATTAATTATCTTAGACCAAACCAAGAAATCGAACAGTTCTTCATAACCTTTCTCGATGAAAAGAATAAACCTGAAGAAATGCAGTTTTCTTTGTTTTTTAAGTATAAAAACAAGAATAATAAACTTTTCAAAAAAAGATTTGATTTTGATTTTACACAATTTCAAGATATGAGTCAGTTAGGAGATGAGCCTTTGAACAAAATATCTGAAGATTTAGAAAAAATTGGAAAAGATATTGGACATTTAGCAACTGGTTTTAAAAAATTACAAGTAATTACTGAAACAAAGAAAGAAAATATGAAAGAAAAGCAAAAATATTTCAAAAAATAACTGCTAAAACAAAAAAGAGTTAAATCTGACGAGTAAAATAAAAAGCTATTTTAAAGATGTCAGTAAAATCTTAGAAGCACAGTTCAAATGTGTTTTTAGAGACACAATCTTTAAATATCTCGAAACTTTACTATTCTTCATGAGACATTATTGCAATCAATGTAAAAAGACAATTACTCCTGCAGTATATAATTATTCTATGAATCATTATAATCATGCTTTATGTAGAGCACATCAACCAAAAAATAACACTTCAAATAATGAAAAATCTGGCTTAGAAGAACTTGGAAATTTCTTTAGTCAGATAGGTAAAGTAATTTCTTTTCTTAATGAAAAAGGCGGAAGTGGATTAATTTTAACAGTTTTAGGTGCAGTTATTATATTGTATAATTTGCTAATGTTTAATGTTTGGACTATTGTAGTTGGTGGAATAATTTTAGGTGTTGGAATATTTTTACTAATAAAAAAAGAACAAAATAAATAATATTAAAATTTTTTTCGTTTCAATCTTTGTTTTTTAATTCTTGAGTTAATTGCAGAAGGTGTTCTTCCATGTATTTCGGCAATTAAACTGGTTTTTAAACCCATTTTGACTTTGCTTTTCAATAACAAGTCATCTTCTTGAGTCCATGGAAAATAAGCCTTTGGATAATTTCCACGTATTCTTTTGAGCATTTTCTGATAAGATGAAAGTTTCGTAGATTTATTCTCAACTTCATTTATCAAAAATTCTGTGTCAATTGTTAGTTTCATTTTTTTAGTTTTTTCTTAACTATTTCAAATCATTTTTTTAATTATTACTTAATTTTAAACTTATTTCATCATCCAAATTATTTAATTCATTTTTTAATTCTTTAACATGTTCGTTTGTTATATTAATAAGAAGATTAATATTTCTTAAATCTGATTCATTCAATAATTTATTTGCTTTTTCTTTAACAGATAAAATATGTTCTACTCGTATTTTATTATCATTTACTCCTGAAGCTTTTTGTATCATATCCAAATGATCATTAATTAAACCAAATGTGTGTAAAACTATTCTTAAAGTATTACGAAAACCTGCTTCTCCAAAATCATTTGCTTCTAAAACTTGTTCTAAATGCTTTGTTTCCAATCTACTCATATAATATCCTTTTGAATTATCAAGATCTAAAAAACTCTCATTAGTTATATATTTCAAAATAGGTTCGTTTATTGCCCAGAATTCAAATCTTAAATCTTCACCAAGATTAATTTTTTCTTCAATAATTTGTTTCTGTCTAAATTTTAATATCTCAACTTCAACATCGCGAATAGAATTTGTGGCACGAATAGATTCATAGGTGGAAACAATAAGAAAGAAAGTTAAGATAATTAGTAACAAAGATAATACAAAATTAATAGATAAATTATGTTTATTAAGTTTAGACTCGAACTTATTAAAGCACTTCTTCACATTCTTTTCCATATAATTCCAACAATTCATTTTTTATTTATTTTTTTCTACTGGTTCTTTCAACTCTAGCCCGAGCTTTAGATATTTTCATTTGTTTTAGTATATCAAATGTTGCTGAAAAAGGTTGTTCTTGTTCAGCCAATTCATTTATTTGTTTTTCATAATTCACAGCTGTTTTTTTTACTTCCAGAATTTTCAACGCAGTTTCTGCATCAAGTTTTGCATCTAATTTTTTTTGGTTTATTCTCCAATTCCAAATAGACCATGAAAATGAACAAATAGATATGACTGCTAAGAGGACATAAAAATCTCTAGTATTAGAATAAACATCAGGATTTAAATTTAATTTAATGACTGATGTAAATAAATAAGTAATTACTCCTATACTTATTAAAAATAAAATGATAGAAAAAGAAGTTACAAATTTGTAGAAGTCATCATAAACTATTTTAGGAACATTCAC
>ERZ889078.2311-NODE-2311-length-13730-cov-7.139890_pt1 | contig 13730 bp, 5 predicted proteins | sample MGYA00521266_ERZ889078 | MGnify/ENA primary metagenome ERZ889078 (study PRJEB32303, sample SAMEA104408618) | aquatic metagenome | biome: Brackish water; feature: Pelagic; material: water | place: Baltic Sea | collected 2014-06-16T06:34:00 | depth 76,534 m ...
TGTTCGCGAGACTGCCTGGTCTACCGTCATGGACGAAACGATGATCGAGGCCCTCAAGCACTCAAAAACGGCGCCGCCTCGCGCAGCAGTCGCACCCGCCACCGCGTCACCTCCGACGTACCGTCCACGATCCGGTCGGTCTCCGTCAGCACCGTCTCCAGCGGCCAGAACGTCACGTAGGGATCCAGATCGAACACGGTCGGCTGGGGCCCATCCGGTCGCCGCAGCACGTGCCAGCCGCACATGATGTCGCTCATCCCGCGCTCGATGGCGCGCACCGCCGCGTGGCCCAGGCGACCCGCTATCAGCCGATCCGTCGCGGACGGCGCGCCGCCACGCACCACGTGGCCGAGCACGCTCACCCGCGTCTCCACCGGCAGGTTTGAGGCCGCCAAGCGCGCGTCGAGCAGGGTCTTCAGCCGCTGGCTGGAGACGTCGACGCCCTCGGCCTTCACCACTAAAACCCGATGTTTCCCGCCTGCTGGGTCGTAGGCGCGCCTGATAATCTGTTCGAGCTGGGTCAAGATCTCGTCCTCGTCGAGGCCGGCCTCGCGAAAGATCACGCCGTCCGCCCCAGCAGCTACCGCCGCGGTCATCGCGAGGTAGCCGCAGTCGCGCCCCATCACCTCCACCACGAACGTGCGGGCGTGCGATGAGGCGGTGTCGAGGATGCGGTCGCAGGCCTCAACGATGGTGTTGAGCGCGGTGTCGACGCCGATGGAGAGGCTGGTGCAGGCGAGATCATTGTCGATGGACGCCGGCAACCCGACGACGCAAAGGGGCACGCCCTCGGACTCGGCCAGCGCGCCAAGCAGCCGCGCGCCCGTCAGCGAGCCGTTGCCGCCGATGACGATGAGCCCGCCGACGCCCCAGCTCTGCAGCTGCCGCAGCGCCGTCATCCGGCCGTCAGGCGCGCGAAACGCCGCACACCGGCTGGAGCCCAGGATGCTGCCGCCGCGGCGATTCCAGCCGTCCACGTCGCGCGGGCTAAGCGGTGCGCCGTCGCCCTCGATCAGCCCTTGATAGCCTCTCCGCACACCGATGACCTCCGCGCCGAGCGCTGAGGCCACGCCGACGACGGCGCGCACCGCTGGGTTCATGCCTGGAGCGTCGCCACCGCTGGTCAAGACTGCCAGCCGGGGTAGGGGAGAGTTGGTCATCCAGGCAGGATGGCGATGGTGGCGGTGGCGGTCAATCGCTCGCTACTTGCAGGCTGCCCGCTCCTTCACGCACGCCGCGCAGCCGCTCACGCCAACCCTGCCGCATCGGGCGTTCGCTGGGGCGTCCGGCGATGGCGAGCGGTACGGTCGCAGCGCATGGACCTTGCACGAATATGAAAAAACCGCGCAAATCCCCCGAGACGCTGGGCGAAACAAGCCCATTCATGGGATGAAGGCTCACGCCACGCCAGGAGCCGAGATGAACCCAACGCCCACCCTCGTCTGCACCGCCAGATTCACCGCCGCACATCACCGGTGGATCGTCTCCCTGACGCTCGGCGGCCTCGTGCTCGCGGGATGCGATCCGGCCGCCTCAAAGGGGCGCGCCGGGACGTCGTCGAACGACCCTACGGGCACGGCGGCACCAGCCACGGCCGCCGCCCCAAACGCCGCCCCAAACGCCGTGCAGAACGCCGTGCAGAACCCCCCCGTGACGCCCGGCCAACTGCAACCGCTGGCGCGGCCGCTGACGCGCGCGACGCTCTCCGACACGGGGGCTGGCAGCGACGCGGCTCCGGCCGCTGGTGGACCAAGGGTCGGCTGGGCGCTGCCAGCGGGCCTCGTCCCGACCGATCTTGTCGGCGCCGTTGGCTTCGACCGACCCATGGTGCCACTCAGCCAGGTCGACGACGACGTGCAGGTCGCTTGGTTGCGCTTTTCGCCCGCGATCTCGGTCCGCGCGCGTTGGGTTGACACACGCACGCTGCGGTTCGCCGCGACCTCGCCGTTGCCGCGCGGGAGCAGCTGGACCCTGACCATCCAGGGCGCGCGCGACCTCGCTGGGGCCGTCCAGACGCAGCCCCACACCGCGAAGTTCCACACGGCGCGGCTGGCGTTGCTGCAGTCCGAGCCGCGGAACAAGGCCGACGGCGTGGGTCGGCGTCACGTCGTCGCGCTGCGCTTTGATCAGCGGGTCTCGGAGGCCGCTGTTCGACGCGCGACGTCGGTGCGAGCGGGCGTCGCCAAGCAGACCACCGGGGCGCCTGGCGCCAGCGGTCGCGCCGCCACGCCACGGCCCACCTTGAGTGAACAGGTCGCGCACACCGTGACTGTGCCCGACGCCAGCGCGTTGGTCGCGGCGCTGCGTCACACGGGGCGTCGCTACGTGTTCGGGCTCAACCTGGAGAAGCCAGACCCCGAAGCGCTTAAACGCCTCGCTGGCACCGTCGCCGTCGTCCGGTTTGTCGGCGCAGTCAGGGGCGGCAAGGTCTGGGCGCACAACAGCAACGTCGAGATCGCCGTCGCTGGCACGCTGCGAGGCGAAGACGGGCCGCGCCCGCTCGGCAACACCGCTCATGTGCGCTACGCGGTGCACGGTCCGATGCAGTATCTTGGCGCGCAATGCCTCAACGATTGCCGACCAGATGATTGGCGGCCGCTGCGCCTGAAGTTCAGCACCGGCGTCGCGCTGCCGAAGACCAAGGCCGAGCGGGCGGCGCTCGTCACTGTCACGCCAGCCATCGCCAACTTCACCTGGTCGTGCTGGGGGCGGTCATGCTCCGTCGGCGGCGACCTGCGGCCAGCGACACGATACTCGCTACGCGTCGCGTCCCGGCTCAGCGACGAGCATGGCCAGCGACTCGGGCGAGACGTGACGGCGACCTTCACCACAGGCGACCGTCGCCCGCGCCTTCAAGTTGAGACGGAGGGCTCGGTGCTCGAGCGCTCGGAGGCCCCCTTCGAGCTCGGCGTGACGGAGCGTAATCACCACGGGCTACGCCTGCAGCTCAAGCGCCTGACGGACGCGGATATCCAACGATGGGTCGCAGCGCGAGGCGCCTCGGAGCTTGATTTTGTGGCGTTTGAGGTGGATCGCGCGGTCGCCGATGGCGCGCTCAACGCAGATCGGCTGCTGCGTCTGGACGTCGGCAAGGAGCTCAAGTTCACCGGCCCCGCGCTCGTCTACGCGCGCATTCAGGCGGCGGCGCCCGTTGGCGCCAACCACAAGCCATCGACCCGGGCGCCAGTCAAGCCTGCCGTCTCTCGGGTGCTCCAGATCACGGATCTTAACCCCCACTTGCGGCGGTGGTCGTCGGGTGGGCTGCTGTGGCTCACGTCTCTCTCCGGCGGTGGCGCGGTGGCGGGCGCGACCGCGCGCCTGATCGACACCAAGACCGGTGAGCGCTGGCGCGGGACGACGGACGCGGAGGGGCTCGCGCGCATCTCGGTCCCGGTCACGGCCAGCAAGGGCGGTCGAGTCTATCTCTTGGTTGAAAAAGCGAACGACAAGGCGGTGCTGCGGCCCGATTGGCCGACGCGGGTGCGTGGACATGTGGCCGAAGCGTCCCCGCTGCGGCACGTGCTGTTCACAGAGAAGGGCCTCTACAAGCCCGGCGAGACCGCGCACCTCAAGGGTGTGCTGCGGCGTCTCGGCGTCAAAGGGCTGGCGCTGCCAGGCAAGGGCGCTGTGCTGGTCGAGCTGCGCACGCCGGCTGGCAAGGTCGCGGTGAGCAAGGCGGTCGCGCTGAACGAATTGGGGACCTTCCACGCTGATTTGGCGCTGCCGAGCGCGGGTCCCTATGGCACCTGGGACGTCAACGCGACGTGGACCGACAACGGCCAACCCTACGCCATGCGCACGAGCCTCAACGTCGCGGTCTACCGGCCGGCGCGGTTCACGGTGGACATCCGCCTGACTGCGGCACACGTCGTGCAAGGCGATGAGATCACCGCCAAGCTGTCGGGCACGTGGCTCTCCGGCGGCGAGATGAGCGGTGCGCGCGCGCAGCTGGATGTGACGAGCGTTGGCGGCACGTATCGGCCCGCTGGTTGGCAGGGATGGCAATTTGGTCTCAACACCTGGGAGCCCGAGAAATCAGTGCCTAAGGCGTTGCGGCACGAGGCGCGGGCCGTCCTCGACGCCAAGGGCGCGTGGCAGCCGACTGTGCTGGCGCGCAGTGGCCACACCCAGCCCGTGCGGGTGCTCGCCGAAGCGACGCTCACCGGGCCTAGCGGCAGCGTCGGCAACGCCTCCAGCTCGCTGTGGCTCCATCCAGCGGCGTTGACGGTTGGTCTGAAGGTGGACCGCACGTTTTTCAAGGCAGGCGACACGGTGGATCTGCAGGCGATGGCGCTGGATCTGAGCGCGCGACCGACAGCGGCGCGTACCCTGCAGGTCACCGTCGTGCAACGCAGCTACAAGCGCATTCGAGCCCAACGAATCGGCGGCGAGTGGGACTGGGAGACCGTCACGGTCGATCGACCCGTCGCGACGTGCGCGGTCGATGGCAAGACACCCTGTCAGGCCCGGTTGGACAAGGCCGGCGCCTACGTGGCCCGCGCCGAGGCGACCGACGTCGCTGGGCGAAGCTCGGTGGCGACCTTGGGGCTGTGGGCCGCTGGATCAGGCGCCGTCGACTGGCATCCCGACGCGGAGCAGACCCCGCTCTTGAAGGCGGAGCGTGACGTCTGGCGCGTCGGCGAGAACGCGCGGCTGCTGATTCAGAACCCGTGGCCCGGCGCGACCGGGATGTTGACGGTGGACCGGGGTGGCGTGCGCACCGTTCGTCTCCTGCCGCTGCCCAACGCCGTGCACACCATCGAGGTGCCTATCACGCAGGATTTGCAGCCTAGTTGTCATGTGAGCCTCATCGTCTTTCGCGGTCGGCAGACGCCCGGCGTGGTCGCGCGTCTGGACACCGGCGGGCCGATGATGCGCGCCGCCGCTGTGCAGCTGCGGGTCGACAACAGCGCGCACGCGCTCGACGTGCGGGTCAAGGCCGAGAAAGCCCGCTACCGGCCGGGCGACACCGTGGAGCTGGCGCTGGATGTGTACAGCGCTGGCGGAAAACCGCGGTTTGCCGAGGTCGCGGTGTTGGTGGTGGACGAAGGCGTGCTGCAGCTCACGGGCTATCAGACCCCGAACCCCATGCAGACGCTGTATGAGCCGCAGACGCACGGCGTGGAGGATCACAGCCTGATCGGCCAGCTGGTGCGTAAACGTGTGCGCGAGGCGAAGGGCGCTCCGGGCGGCGGCGGCGCAGATGGCGCGCCGTTGGTGCGCGGCGATTTTCGAGATGTAGCCTGGTACGCGCCTGCCGTGATGACCGACAAGCGGGGCCACGCGGTGGTGCGGTTCACGCTGCCCGACAATGTCACGACCTTCCGGGCCATGGCGGTGGCCGTGAGCGGCGCGGAGGATTTTGGTGCTGGCGACACGAGCCTGCTGGTCGGCAAACCCTTGATGGTGCAGCTGCGCCCGCCGCGTTTCGCCGAGTTGGGCGATCAGTTCGAGCTCTCAGCGAGTGTCCGCAACCGCAGCGAGAAGCTGGTAGCGGTGAAGCTGAACCTGAGCGTCAAGGGCACGGCGATCACCGCGACGGGGCCGATTTCTCAGGCTGTGAGCGTACCGGCAGGGGAGGCGCGAGAGGTGCGTTTCGCGGTCAAGGGCGCGCTGCTCGGCGTCTCGGAGCTTCAGGTCGACGCGGTCGCTGGCAGCGAGCGAGACGCCGTAGTTAGGAAGCTGACGGTGGTGGACCGGGCGCCGCACGACGTCATGGCGGTCTATGGCGCGACGGACACCGACGTGATCGAGGCCATCGCCAGACCGGTCGGCGGCCGCGCTGGCGGGCTAGAGGTGGAGGTCGCCTCGACGGGGTTGACGGGCGTCACGGGTGGGATCGACGCGCTGATCGACTATCCCTTCGGTTGCGCGGAACAGACGGCCTCCCGCCTGCTGGCGCTGCTCGAAGTGGGGCCCTTGCAGACCAACCTCGGTCTGCTCAAGGCCCGGGATCGGGCGGCCATAGACGCGAAGATCGTCGCCGCTGCCAGCCGTCTCCTCAGCATGCGAGCGAGCTGGCCGCGTGGGTTGTTTCGGCCGTGGCCTGGATCGCGCTCGAGGACGGATGTGCTGGTCAGCGCGTGGGCGCTGCGGGTCCTGCACCACGCCTCCAGCCGCGGGGTCGCTGTGGAGAAGGCGGTCTTCACGGAGGGCGCGGCGTCGCTGCACAAACACCTCGCGCGGCGCCGACGACCTGGCAGCGAGGTGGACCGGCTGGAGCAAGCCGTCGTGCTGGCCGCCCTCAGCCACCTTGGCGCGCCGTCAACCGGGTACATCGCCGAGCTCTGGGGCACGCGCGCGACGCTGTCGTTTATGGCGCGCCTGCACCTCGCCGATGCGCTGGCCTACAGCGGCACGGCCGGTGACGCTGAGCGCGCCGCCGAGCTCGTCGCCCAGGCCATGGCCTCGCTGCGGGTCGAGGGCAGCTACGCCGTGTTGCCCGCCGCTGCCGCGACTGGCGCGGGTGTATGGCAGGCCGGGCCGCGCGCCAGCGGGATGTTGTTGGCCTTGGTGGTGAAGACCACCCCGCAACACCCCCTCGCGCGACGATTGGCGCGCGGCCTGCTGCGCGAGCAGCGCGGCGGCCACTGGGGCACCACCCAGGGCAACGCGTGGGCATTACTGGGCCTCGGCGCCTACTATCGGGCGGCCGAAGCCACCCCGCCGACGTTCAAATACGCCGTTTTTGCGGGCCAGCAGCGGCTCGGTGACGGACAGATGAGCGGGCGAAAGGGCGACCTCACTGACGTGCAGCGGCTGTTCCAGATCGGACAGGACCAGCTCCAGGCCGGCGGGCTCACCGCCGTTCAGATCCGACGCAGTGGCTCAGGGCGGATGTACTACGGGCTGCGGTACGACGTGGTGGACCCGGTCGGGTCGAGCGCGGCCCATAACGCGGGGCTCGTCGTGCGTCGCCGCGTCTTCTCGGTCGACGGCGAGCCGGTTCACGGTGCGCTGCCACGCGGCGCATACGCGGTCGTGACGCTGACGACCTGGAGCGGCGAAGCGCGCCGGCAAGTGGCGATCAGCGACCCGCTGCCAGGAGGTCTTGAGGTGGTCGATTTTGACCTCGCCAACCCGCCGAAGACCCTGGCGCACCGGCTACATCAGCTCGGAAGCGCAGACGGACCCTGGCAGCATCGCGAGGTGACGCCCCACGAGGTGCGATTTTTCGCTGACAAGCTGTCCGCAGGCCAGCACACGTGGCGCTACGTGGTGCGCGCCGCCACGCGGGGTCGGTGGACTTGGCCGGGCACCCAGGCCCAAGAGATGTACGACCGCGAAGTGTGGGGGCGCGCCGCCGCCAGCTCGGTCGAGGTCGGCGGATGAACAGGCGCCGGGCCGACGTCAGGCCACGGTCGCGGCGGGTGGCTCTCCGCACTTGGTTCGTGTTCGTAGTGCTTGGCGGCGTCCTCATTGGGGGCGTGGTCGTGGGCCTGCGCTCGCACACCTGGTTACCCGCGGATCCCCTGCAAACGCTGCGCGATCGCTACGCGGCGACGTTGGTGGTGGATCGCGACGGCGAGCCGCTGCGGCTGCTGTCGGGGCCGCTGGCGAGCCGGGGCAGGCCCGTGCCGCTGGCCGAGTTGGGTGCCCGCGTTCGCACCGCGACGTTGGTCGCCGAAGATCAACGGTACTGGTCTCACGTTGGCATCGATCCCGTGGCCGTGGCGCGGGCGATGTGGCGCAACGTGCGCGCTGGACGGGTGACGTCGGGCGCGTCAACCCTGACCCAGCAGCTCGTGCGAATGATGCGACCGCGACGGCGCACGCTCCGCAACAAGCTGGAAGAGGCCCTGGGTGCGCTCGAGCTTGAGCGTCGGTATGACAAGGCGACCCTGCTGGCCTGGTACCTCAATCACGCCCCGTACGGTGGGCTCACACGGGGCGTGGAGCAGGCCGCGCGCGGTTGGTTGGCCAAGCCCGCCGTCGACCTGTCGTGGGCGGAAGCGGCGTGGTTGGCGGTGCTGCCGCGCTCGCCGACGGCGCTGAATCCGGCCCAACATCCGCGCGCGGCGCTCGTGCATCAACGTCGGCTGCTGCGCCGGTTGCATCGGCTCGGCCACCTCGACGATGACACCCTCGCCGTCGCCCTCTCCCAACCGATCGTCGTGCGCAGGGGTCGTTCCCCGTTCGACGCGCCGCATGCGGCCGACTGGCTGCAACGCGCGCACCCCGACCGGCCGCTGCGATTTGAGACGACGCTCGATGTCGCGCTGCAACGTCAAGTGCAAGACCTGACCCGCCAGCACGTCGCGCGCGCGGCGCACCTCGGTGTGCGCAACGCCGCCGTCGTGGTCCTCGACGTGAAAGACGCCGAGATTCGCGTCATGGTCGGCTCGCACGCATGGCAAGACTCGAACAGCGCCGGCACGGTGAACGGCGCCCTCGCGCTGCGACAGCCGGGGTCGACCCTCAAGCCCTTCATTTACGCGCTGGCGTTCGCCGACGGCCGCGCGCCAGGCGACACATTGCTCGATATCGAACGACACTTCTCGACCCCGCATGGCGACTGGCAGCCCGAGAATTACGGCCGCCAGTTCCACGGACCGGTGTCCGCGCGTGTGGCGCTCGCGTCTTCGTTGAACGTGCCGGCGGTGTCGCTGCTCGCCGAGGTGGGTGTCGACCGACTGCAGGCGACGCTGGGTCGTCTGGGCGCTAGTGGGCTCACGCGTCGTCCGCAGCACTACGGTCTCGGCCTGGCGCTGGGGAGCGGAGAGCTCAGTCTCTTGGAGTTGGCAGGGGCGTACGGCGCCCTCGCTCGGGGTGGTCGCTGGAAGCCACCGCACCTGCTGCGGCGCATGGTCTCGCCGACCGGCGCGGTGCACGTTCCGATCGTCACGCACCCCGTGGCGGTGTTGGACCCCCAGGCGGCGTGGCTGGTCGGCGACAGCTTGCGTGACGCGCGCGCCCGGCGCCTCTCGTTTCCACGCGGCGGGCCGCTCGATGGTCCGTGGGGGGCCGCGTGCAAGACGGGGACGTCCAAGGGCTATCGCGACAACTGGACCGTCTGTTTCACCAGCGCGCATGTCGTCGCCGTCTGGGCCGGTGATTTCAGCGGCAGGCCCATGAGAGACGGCGCCTCCGGGCTCACGGGCGCCGCGCCGCTCGCGCACGATGTGTTGGCGGCGCTCTATGGCGCGGCGCGGCCTCCGCCGTTCGCGCGCCCGCCGGGCCTCGTGCAGCGCCGGTTGTGCGCGTTGAGTGGTGCGCCAGCGAACCACGCGTGCCCGCATCGCACGCTGGCGTGGTCGCAGTGGCCGGCGACGCCGCCGTGTGACTGGCACCACCACGACGCGGGCGGGCAGCTGCGGGTGACGCTACCCGCCGCGTTGGGGCCGTGGCGCCGGGCGACCGCAGGGGAGCGGGAGGTCGCCGTGGCGCCGGCCCAGCAAGATCGACCCCAGCAGGCCGCGCCGCAGCTGCTCCGCCCTCACCGCGGCGCGCGCTATCGGCTCGACAGCGCCACCCGTCGATCGGCCCAGGCTGTGCCGGTGGTCGTCGCTGACCACCGCAGCGCGCGCTATCACCTGGAGATAGACGGCGTTCAACAGCCCACCGTGCTGCGCGGTGGCGAGCCGTTCGCGTGGCAAGCGTCGCCAGGGCGGCACGAGCTGGTCGCCCGACGCATCGCTGACGGCGCCCAGCTGCGGACTTGGTTCATCGTCGAGGCCGCGCTGCCTGGGGGCTGAGTTGGGCAGCGGCCCACGAGCGCGCCTCAAGGATCCGGCGACTCCAACCTGTGCAGTCGCAACGACACTGGGTCGCCGTTGGCGCGGAGATGGAAGATCAACCCTTCATCATACAGCCGCGCGCGAAACACCTGTGAGTCGAGCAGCGCCCACTGGCCCGCACGCAAGATCGCGTCGCAGATCGGCTGTCGTCCCGATTTTCCGGGCCCTATCGCACATTCTACGCCTTCGTAGAACACGACACATGGCGGCGGGTTCGCGAGCAGGGCGCTTTGCTTAGTGGTCAAACTTTCGCCGACAACCGTCACCTGCCAGGGCAGATCGACCTGTCTCACGCCCCGCAGACGCTGGCCCACATGTGCCAGCCTGGGTGTGTGCAGCGAGGTCTGGGGATGCGTCGTCTCGAGCACGACGCAGCCCGCCGGCAACTCGTCGCGCCAGCGCTGCAGGAGAGCCCGCTCCTGCATGGTGACGAAGCCGCGGTCGCGGATCGGGTTGGAGTGGAGCGCCGGCGCCGCGACGACGAGCAGCACCGACGCGAACACGAGCCCCCGCAGCGAGCCCGCACGCCCGGTGCGCAGCGCCGCCCGCCGCCAGAAGACAAACAAGCCACCGCCCGCGAGCATCGCCATCGCCGGCAGGGAGTGCAGCTGGTAGCGGGCGTTGTTCATCGGTTCGGTGACCCACACCAGGCCGTGCAACGCGACAAAACCCATCAACCACCCCGCGAGCCAGAGGCCGCGGCGTCGCGCCAGACGCGCGGAGAGCCCAGGAAACCGGGCGAAGAGCAGGGCGCCGCCGCCAATCAGCATCAGCAGCAGCCAGACGGGCGGCGTCAGCGCGAAGTACGTCAGCGGGTTGTACTGCGGCCGAAACAGCCGGCCGACCGCGCTCCACAGCGAGTTCACGCTCACGATCTGACCGATAGTGTCGCTGTCGGTGCCGAGGAGCCGGGTGGTCGTGATCGCGGTGACCAAGACGATGGTCGCGCCCACGCAAAGACGCCACGCCCGGCTCGTGCCCTGAGCGGCCAAGACCAACGCGATGATCAGGAGCGGCGCGTACGCCAAGCTGAGCGGCCGCGCCGTGAGCGCGAGGCTCAAGAGCAGCCCGAACACGACGAGGTGCACGGCGCGGGAGGCCAGGTGTCGCGCTTCGAGCGCCTCGTACATGGCCACAAACGTCATCGACGACCACAGCATCGACGGGATGAACTGGGTGTCCGCCGCAGCGAAGCGCAAGTGGTGCGGCGAGCAGGCGAGGAGCAGACCAGCGGCGAGCGCCGGACGGGCGTCAGCGAAGAGCTTGCGGCTGTGGACCAGGACGGCGAGCGGCGTCAGCGTGGCCACGACACGCATCGCGATGGACTGCAGATCGTCGAGGTAGGCCGGGCCAACGGCGGCGATGAGACGACCGACGAGCGTGGAGTTGACGAGGACGTCGCCGAGGCGGGTCTGCCTTGAGAAGGACCAGGCTGACATCGGCGCGTTGATGGGCAACGTGAAACGCAAGGCGGCCGACAGCGTCAGCAGCCCGAGCGCCCACGGCCACCCGCCGCCGGGGAGCGTACGCAGCGCGCGGGTGCTGAGCACGAGCAGCCACACCAGCAGAACGGGGAGCCACAGCAGCGGGTCCGGAGCTTGCACGACCGGATCTGCGGGCGCGGCGGCCCCTTTGGCGTGGGTCCAGAGCGCCAACACAGGCGTCGCGGTCTGGTTGGCCTGTACGCGCGCCGTGACCAACGCCAGCACCGTCATCGCCGCGGGGGTCGGGGCGCTGACCAGCAGCGCGGCGGCGCCGCCCGGCAGCGTCCGATGGGGCAGGGCGGGCGGACGGTGGAGGCCGCCACGCTGGGCGTCGTTGGGCGATGTGAGGGCCGCCGCCGCGTCTGGTGCCACGAGGCAGACGCGGATGGTCGCAGGCTGCGCCGCCGCTCCTGACGCAGCGGCGTCCGTCGCTGCCATCTGGGTGAACGCGTAACACACGCGGAACCGCTCGATAGCTGCGCCGTCCCAGCGAAGATCGTCGCTGATCAGGGCGCCATCCTGCCAGGGCGCCATCAGCGCGATGACGTGGGCCTCGCGGTTGGGCTCGATGAGCAGCGCCTTGATCGGGGCCCTGCCGCCGACGGCGCTGTCGGCAGGCGCGTTGTCCCCTGGAGCGTTGTCCCCTGGAGCGTTGTCCCCGGGAGCGTTGTCCCCGGGAGCGTTGCCGCCAAACGCTACCGCCTCGCGAGCTGCGAGGACCATTAGCACCGTGGCCAACAAAAAGGCCGAAAATCTAAGGTATCCGCGGCCTCGCCCTGATCTTGCCGCCCCCTGGGGTCCCAGCGCCGTCGGCTCCTTCCTATCGTCGGTGGGCTGTGGCGGCGCGCGCATGGTCACTGTCCGAGCTGCGAGAGGAGGGGCGCCGTTCCATGCCGGTACGATGGTGGTGCCCTCCGTGTACCCGACTGCAGAAGGCTGCGCCAAGGCGTGCCGCAAATCGAGCCGGCCCGCTCGACCGGCGCGCACGTCACGACTGGTCGCCGACGCCCGAATCACCTCGTCGCGCCCCGGCCACCCCAGGCTTGCAACCGCCGACGAGTGCCGCCAACGTAGCGCCCCGACCCGTGTCTGCGCACATCGCCATGGAGGAGCTCCGCATGAAGCAACAAGCCGACGAACGCCCCGACCCCAGCCTGCTACGCAAGGCCGCCATCGCCACCGGCCGGACAGTGGATCACGCCGGCAGCGTCGACATCCGACCGATCGTGGACTTCGACCTCGACCGCACCATCTTCACGACGCTGCAGGGCGCCGCCGCGCGTTTTGTGATGAAGACCCGCGTCGGCCGAGAGGCCCACTGGCACGCGGACGCCGGCGCGCGGGTGCAAGCCGCCTACGACGCCGCAAATGCAGCGCAGACGCTGCCCGTGGTCGATCCCGACTTGCTGCGGTTCATGGTCGATGCGTGCGATTTTGACGTGGAGCACGCCGACGGTTCGTTCCTCGATCACCTGTATTTCTGCTTCGAGTACAACGTGCACCACTACCCCCAGCGCTCGCCGATCGTGATGCTGCTCCACTCGATATTGGGCACGGGCACCAACACGTTCGCCATGGGCGCCGACAAGATCCCCGCCCTGCGCGCCTTGATGACCGACTTTGAGTGGCGCCACGTGGAGGCCTTCCCCTCGGTGCTGCGGTTGCTCTACGACTTGCCGCTGCGGCGCGAGCTACGGGCGCATCTGCACAACGCAGGCGCGCTCTCGTCGATCTCGTTTCGCCGCGTGATCGACAACGCCCCGATCACGATGAGCGGCGAGGACCTCTGGATTCAGCTCAACTACCAGCTGATTCACCTCATCGACTTCCTGCCCGCGGCGAACTGGGCCGCGAACGCGAACGAGTCGGCGTTCATCCTGTTTCGAGACCTCTACGATCTCTTGTCGACGGCTGGAAAGCTCGACGTGGCGCTCGGTTATTCACCAGCGGGCGCCGAGCGCACGTTCCAGGGCGAAGACGTGAGCGTACCGGCCTGGTTGACCACGATGATCCCCTTAGGTCTCAGTGAAAAGATGGGCGCGAAGTCTGTGCGTCAATTCTCAGCGCAGGTCGGTCATTCGATTGCGTACGACATCAGCTGGAAGCCTTGAATCATGGGTTGAATCACGGCTTGGTCTTCACCAACAACGGCACCGCGTCAGCGACGCGAGCGCACGCGCTGCAGCGGTAGTCCTGGCAATTGAAACGGCCCCCCAGCGGTGACGCTGAGAGGCCGTTTTCTCCGGGGAAAAGCGACAGGCTATCGGTCCCGACGCGCCGAGCCGTTGCGTGCCTGTCGACCGTGGTTGGCCTTGCCGTAGGCCTGCTGTGACTTACCGGCGTGGCCCTGTTTGCCTTGCCAGCCCTGCGCCGTCGCCTTGCGGTGGCCTAGCTGCGCGGCGTGGCGTGTCGGTCGCGCCTGCGGGGCATATCGCGGCGTGGCTTGGTGACCCGGACGGCCTTGGTCATCGTTTCGTCCACCACGAAAAAAACAGCGACCGAACAGCAG
>ERZ889078.2312-NODE-2312-length-13724-cov-9.963933_pt1 | contig 13724 bp, 6 predicted proteins | sample MGYA00521266_ERZ889078 | MGnify/ENA primary metagenome ERZ889078 (study PRJEB32303, sample SAMEA104408618) | aquatic metagenome | biome: Brackish water; feature: Pelagic; material: water | place: Baltic Sea | collected 2014-06-16T06:34:00 | depth 76,534 m ...
CCATCAATGGAATGCTTACCCACATCAAGGACTTGGTAACTTTATTGCGATTCAGAATCTGGCCCATGTTATTCAACTCGGTATAAAGTGGGTTGAGGGTCTCATCAGCTCCCGTATAATCCAAAGGCACTTTAGAAAGTCCTTGTTGGAAGAAGGGCCCAAAAACATAAATGTTGTGCTGGCCACCAAACTTAAAACCACCTGTAACAGGATCCGCAGGGTAGGTTGATAGACGGTCTGAAGGGTTGAACAACATATCATTGCCATTGTCCGCCACCATCCATGAATTCTCACCAAAGGCGATATTCAAACGAGTACCCGTCTCAACGTCAATCGCATAGCCAGGGAACCAAGACCATCCTGTCTCCGTTGCGTTACGAACCAACGTGCCGTCAGGCTGCTTGTCCCAACTCAACCCTGAACGCAAACGCCATTTGCGCACGGCGCCTTCTGTCAAATCTTGGTCTTCACCCATTTCCAATACAGGAACGCGCGTCCATTTGGTATGATCCTTTGTGAAGACAATGTCCACACTATGCAAATCACGTGGATTCATGCGGGCACTAAAGGCAGACATCGAAGAGTCTGCCGGACCCATACCATAGATATTGTTGCCTGCATCGTACCCGCGACCCAAATAACTCACATAGGGGAATGGCCCCCATGTCCCACCTACAATATTTGTAAATAGTGACTTTGGGTCATTCGGATAATCACGGTAATAAGAGCCTGGTTTAGACGAAAGGTCATTTTGGCCTGCTAAAATCCAGTTGCGCGGTCCATAGCTGTCGTCATCTTTGACACCAGATAACCACGTTTGGGTTGGATCTTCATAAATAACTTCTGATTCAAGAATTCCTGCATTACGTGCATTATCCGGGTCATTTCCTGGATTCTCCTGGTCACGAATCTCAACGCTCAATCCAAGTTCAGGAATAATCTGCTCATTAATAAAGGAGATCGCGGTCATAGATGTCGCAATCACATTGCCTGCCATATCCTCTACCTGCCAGTTAGCATTGCTGCCCGTGCCATCAAAACGCAAGCGGTAGTTACCAGAAGGTACATTCAAGGGATCCACCACTTTCACATTGACAGGGCCATATCCACTCTTGTACGTGGGGTTACTCAAAACATAATTTTTGACAATTGCATCATGAGAGGCTGAATCTAATTCTAATGTTGTTCCGCCATTGCCCATTCCTTCGATGCGCGTGATGATCGGGCTATATCCATACGATGAATTCTGAACGGTTCCACCGGCCTCAGAGTCCACCATGTGCGGAATGCCCTGGTATTTCTTCACGTTGTTACGTCCACCCAGGAAGGGCTTACGCTGCCCACTAGGATGAAGTACTAGATCAAACGGCTCGTACTCGTTGTATGCATAAGCCACCACCGTGAAATAGTAGGGGGTATGATTGACTAAACGACGGTCTGTACCCGTTGCAAATGCATCTTCCTTTACGCGGAAACTCATCTGAATGCCTTCATCATTATTTTCAAGCGTCATGTCCTGAGGGATCAACAACTCTAAGTCTGCATCTAGTTCCCAGTTGATCAAACGCGCAATGCCGTTCTTGATGTCACACTGGGCAATCAAACGCGCTTGGTTGGGATCATACCGGTCACCGACAGAAGCGTTGGCATTGGTCATTTGGAAGATTTGAAATCCTTCAAACTTAAACGTGTTGTCCGAGAAAGGAATCAACGGATCAATTTCTTCGTAATCCAAGTGCTGGTTGTTCTGCCCATCACGGTAGCTCAGCATCAAAATCACTTCGCGGTCAAGCTCTTGAATTTCCATATCTGGGGCATCGGGGCCATTCAAGATTTGGAAACAATTGTCAAATAAGCTTTGCGCCTTATCGTCCGCAATCAAAATCTTTTCTACAGAAGCAAATAAGTCTGCCTTGTTGTAGTCACGCTCCCAAACCACACCTGTCGTGATAAAGTTGAGGGCGCCAGGCGCCAAGGAGAAGGGTCCGGCATTGTGCAAACCACGCTTATCTTCTGAGTTGTTTGGCGACTCATACCAGTTTTGAGAGGCAGTTGGTGCATTGTTTCCGGTTGTGTCATAGGTACTACCGGGGTAGGCAAATAGCGTAGATAATCCAGAACCATCCGCAGTGAATCCGTCACCATTGGCAGGGTTACCTGGACCTGAAGGTGTCTCAACCACCAATGGATTCCCATTCTTCCAACGCGACTGCATAAAGTTATAATACTCCGCAGCGGTATTTGGGTTACCAGAGAAGGCAGATCCTGTATTGTTGTAATACATGAAACCTGACATGATGATACGCTCATTGACCCCGGTAACAGGGTTTTCTTCTACACAGTCTCCATTGTCATCACGCACCCCATCAATACAACCATCACGGTCATTATCAAGTCCATCAAAATAGTCTGCAAAGGGACCCTGGAAGAAGTCAAACCCTACCGCAGGTGGGTTGAGGCCATAGCCCAAAGGGCCTTCATCATTTAAGTCCGCATTGTAGCAATAACCCAATCCACGAGGGATGTCGCAACCAATGATGTCATCCAAATAGTTACCCAAGTCCGGGTCAAACCATGTAGAGAAGTAGGTATTGGTTAACCGGAAAGTCGATTTATTGATGATCCGGTAATTATTGAAGGTCATGTTGTTAATCTCGTCATTCGTGGCAAATGAAAATGCCTGTGCACGAATCTCGAAACCAAGCGCACCCGCAGAAGTTTCTGTGTGGATGTTACCACGGTCATTATAGACCCACCAAATCGTCTGGTCACCATAAAGGACATCCGTCTCTTTTCGGCGGCAGTCAAATTGACGATCTAAGTCATACGCTGGATAGTCTTCTAATGGGTCATAACGCTGGTCGCCATCAAGGTCAATGAAGGGCGCTAATTGGTAGGGCAATTCCCCTTCTGCACCGTGTGCTGGCCATTCCAAAATAATGTCAGGAATATTGCCTTCATAGCCAGGGAATTTATCAGCGACATCACAATCAGGATCGTTTTTACAAAGCAACCAAGCGCGGTGCATTTCTACTTCTTCACGTGTAATCAACCACTGTTTGTCATACTTATCGCAAATTTCTTTGTTGATAGACGCAAGGCCGTCCGTTGAAAGAGGGCCAGGCCAGTAGTCAACACCACGCGAACGATAGGTCACAGCAGCTAATTTGAGCTGATTTCCTTCGTCCAATCCACCAAGCCAAAGGGCACCAGCAAACATGGAGTGCTTACCGCCTCCTTTAGGCACCTCGTAACGCGCAGTGTTCAAATCCCACCACATGTCACCACCGGCTAGGATGGTTGCACGAACGTTGTTAATGTTTAGGTCGGTCTGGGCACGTGCAGGCTGGCAGAGCTCCTCAACCGTTTTGTTTGAAAGTCCTCTCGCCCCTACCGTATTGATATCGGGACGGGCAGTTAATGCGGCTGTAGCAGCCAGCCAGGCAAAACCAAATAGAATCTTCTTCATAGGAATTCGGAATTCAATCATTTACAAACCTAGGCGCACACCTAGGCGAATTTGACGGGGAACAGAGAAGTTGAAAGGATTGACCATGCTTACGTTATACAAGTCAGCAAATGACTGCGCATTGGTCGTAAACAAAATGGCCTGCTGGCCCCGTGAGGATGCCAAGTATCCATCGTCCGTAGGAGACCCTGTGAACGGATAGATATTAAGAACATTGGCGGTATTCAAGAGGTTCAATACCTGCATGTATACTTCAACGCTCTTTTTATTTTTTGCATAATACCAAACCTTGTTGGCTGTCATGTCAATCTTATACTGCCAGGGCTTACGTGAGCCGTTGAGGACCCCCACAATAGGGGAAGCTAATTCGGTCAAAGCATAGGCACGCACACGACGTGAATAGGGGAAGCCTGAAAATGCCGTACCCAATAGGTTCACCCCTGCATTTTCAAAAATGCGGATGTTCTTGATCACTGGACCGTTGTAATCCGTTCCCTTTCCATAGCGGAAGTCAAGATTTCCTGAGAAAGTATGACGCTGGTCAAAGTCCAATGGCTGGATATAGCGCAAGTTGGGTTGACCCGAACGCGCTAGGGCAAGACCGGAGTTTACACCCGAACCCGTACCATCTGCAAAGGAGAGTGAGTACTGCGCATTCAACATGACATTTCCTGTGCGGCGCATGTCATACTGAAAGCTAAATCCTTTTACAGTAGTGAAGTCACGATTGCCATACATAATGTAGGTGGTAGGATAGGCCTCCGTAACGGAAACGGTTTGGATCAAGTCGCGGTACTCTCGGTAGAAGGCATTGACCTTTAAGGCAGAACGCTCGCCCAACATTTGACGGAAACCAATTTCATATTCCGTCATTTTCTGAGGAAGCAACTCTGGGTTAGGCAAAGTGGAAGATCCATACTCCAAGTTCACATAGTTGACTGGGTTAAAGCGGGACAGCCCAGCACTGGGACGCTGAACCAATAGGTCGTAGTGCGCAAAGAACTCCGCCTCATCCGAAATAGGGAACTGGAATGAGATACGTGGAGACACCGTCACCTGGGGGCTGTAATCCTTGAAGCTTTTCTCGCTCAAGACAGGCTGATCTGGATTGCCCTGATCTGTAAAGTTGTCTTCAAAGATCCAAGGCTTTGCCTGACCCCCTGAAAGATTAGAAATGAGGGTAGGATTAGATTGCGGTGAGCCATCTGCATTAAACCAATCGAAGCCACTGCGGTAACCCACAATACGCTTCGGGTTCTTGATGTTGTCTACATACACAACATAATCATCCCCAATTGATTCTGGGATATCGCTTCCTTCAAGGCCGCCCATGGCGCGCACATCCGCCACCGTGCGGCTATTGTAAAGGGTAAAGGGATCCTTTAACACGGGCTGGTTGGCGTCAAAGCGGTCAACACGCACACCGATATTAAAAAAGAGGTCATTGAATAGAAACTGATCTTGGATATACCCTGCCATGTAAATCGGCTGGAACGCGGCCATAGGATAGGTGCGGTTTCCGTTGGCATCCTTTGCCTTGAAGAAGTCAGACAAAGACGGATTATACGTCAGCATTTGGCCTGTGTAATCATAGCCATAATAGCTTACATAAGAACCCCCACCGAAGTTGAGTAATTCTTGTGCGCTGAAGAGGCCCAAGCCACCGTATGACATTAAGTCCTCTGGATTGATGTTGTCCACATCCAGTAATACTTGGTCTGCACCATCTGGATCCAGGCCAAGCGCAATGCGAAGGTTGCGGTCAAAAGTACGCGGCTTATTTACGTCCAACGCACGGTTATAATTGATGGTGTCTTGGAAAACACCGTCGCGGAAGACCAGAATAGGATTCTCTGTATCTAATTCCTTCATATGATCATTCTGCAGATTGCGCATCAAGGTCCATAAGGCCGTTCCTCCCACACTGAATCCGCGGTCAAAACGTTGCTCATATTCAAGACCTGCAATCAAAGAGTGTCCGCCGATATCAAAATTGGTTGAGGCCGTGATACGGAACTGTTCTGCCTGGCTATAGCCATAGTTGGTTTGAATTGTCCCCACATTGCCAAACAGGCTATAAATGCTGTAGGGCGATTGACCATTCAATAGTCCTCCCCCTTGTTGGATGTTGGTCAAGTTATTGATTTGGTTGTTGATCTGCCCTGAAGCCACTAAGTCATAGTAGGTGGAGGTATAGTTCGCCAAAATAGGATTGTACGCACTCGGGGTAAATTGAACGGCTGTATCTAAGTCGAGCAACTTACGGAAGGCATTGATTCCAGTTTTTTCATCTTGACCAAAGCCATAGAAGGAGGTTCGCTGGGTCTCAAAATTACCCACGTGGCCATAACGGAAGATATTGTCACGGTGGTTAGGATCCCAGTTGCGGTCTAAGTTGCGGGTATAGTCTACTTGAATGGTGTAATACGCATTTTTGATCAAGGATTCTGCATCCTCACCTGCGCCACCAAACTGCTGTGTGAAGCGCATATAGGTGGAAAAGTCACGGCTGTTATATGCCCCGTTGTTCTGCCAGTTCATCAAAGAATTCGAGAAGCTCGCATTCCGGCCAAAACCTTGGTTGAATCGCGCACCGATCACCAAATTCGTTTTTTTGCTCGTTTTGATGTTGATGTTACCCGTAGCACGGATGCCATTGGTCGCTACATTCAATCGGCTATTTGCCGTCTCAAGATCATCTGAGCGCAGTAATTCCGCTGCACGGATCGTTCCCAGCCCTGCTGCTGTCGGCAGTAAAGGGTTTTGTTGCAATCTCAACAACACATCATCCTTGACCTTGTATACAGGGAGTGAATACGGGCGTCCATCTCCGTTGTGCTGGATCTCTGCAGAGAAGAGGTATCCTACAATGGGTGCTTCTGTTTTCTTGTTGCGCAAAAGGGGGCCACCAATGGTCAACCCGCCCAGGTGATAGTTATAGGGGTCGAACAAAGCAGAGGTGACATATTCTGCTGTACCAAAAAACCGTGGCGAAGGGCCGCGCGTGGTGGTGGAAATGACACCCCCGGTGACGTCCCCATAGTTGGCAGGAATACCCCCTGTGATAATTTCTGTTGTTTGAATCGCCTCACGCGGAAGGTTAATATCGCCACGCACTTTTACCCCATCAATGAAGACAACGTTTGCATCTCCACGACCTCCACGGAAATAGCTTGCACCTGAACTTTCATCTTGCACAACCCCTGACGTCAGGGTTAGCACGCCACTTACGCCACGTGTTGCGAGGTTACGAATCTGTTCAGCCCCGAAGGTGACAGAGGTTTTACCTTTTTCAATCAAAGGCGCTTCATATGAAGCGGTGACTTCTACTTCGCCCAAGACTACGTCAGCCGAAGAAAGCTTAAAGTCAATGTTGGTAATACGTCCACCATCAATGGTAACACCCGTAAGCGTGCTCTTGTTGTAGCCAAACGCCTCACAAGAAAGAGTATACGTTCCAGTCTGGACAGGGTTGATGTTGTAGTTGCCATCAAAGTCCGTTTGGCCTTTCGCAATCTCGTATCCTCCAGAGAGAACGCGAATAATAGCTTGGTACTGCTCTTCCCCCGATTTCTTGTCGGTGACGGTTCCTTTTAACTGTCCTGGTCGCTGTGCATGTGCCGTAAAGCCAAGGGCTAAAGCCAACAAGAGTACTCCAAATCGAATGCGCATAAGTCGTGCGTTTAGGTCGTGATTTTGCAAATCCTTAAAGGATCTAAGTAGCGAAAATAACCAATAAATCCTGCCCTTTGGCGTTATTTGGACCATAGATTTGTAGAAAATGAAACGACTCGTACTTTTCTTTGGTGTTTTTGCAGGTGTTCTCGGCTGTGATAACCGCTCGCAGCAACACCCTGTCCCCTACGTTCCGGTCAATGAGACCATCTACGTAAATACCCCATCAGCCTATGATCTTCAGTTTGTAGGGGGTGCCGTGGCCTATCCCGGATGGGGGTACCGTGGAGGGGTTATTTACCGTCGGACACAATTTGGAGACGCCAATGATTTTGGGGTGTATGACCTTTGCTGTCCAAACCACGTATCCAGCGCCTGCGGCACTCTTTTCCTAGTAGACAATTTAACGGCAGAATGCCCGTGTGATGGCCAACAATTTCTACTTTTTGACGGCCAAGCCTTAGACGGTGTCAGTACATGGGGATTGCGGCCCTATCAAGTCGGTTACGACGGCGTGGCGCTGTACATTTCTAATTAAGGGTACGGGTGGGCGTCTTTCTTGGATCAATCCAAGCATAGAAGCCCCTGCTTCACGCGAGATGCTGTAGCTTTCTCCTTCACATTTAATAAGAAGACCCCCTGGGTCAAAGCTCTGTTCCTAAGCCATTTGACCCATTAGGCGCAGATGCGCTACATGCGACTTAACCGCACTGGCGAAGGTTTTAAATTCGGTATAAGAGACATTAAATTCTGAGCACGTCTCTTTCACGATTTTGGCTAAATCAGGGTAGTGTATGTGCGAGATCCGGGGGAAAAGATGATGTTCTACCTGAAAATTGAGACCGCCCAAGAACCAAGTCAAGAACTTGCTTTTCGTAGCAAAATTAGCCGTGGTAGTAATCTGATGAATGGCCCATTCCTCTTCGGTCTCAAGGGCTTTCTCATGGGAGTGCGATGCAAAGGATGCTTCGGTCACCACGTGGGCTAATTGAAATACAAACGCGAGAACAAATCCAGCTACCATGCCCATCAACATAAAACCTCCAAGCCAAGGTAAAAAGCCCAATTTCAATATAGGAAATCCGACAAACAGGCCAAGATGCAACGCTTTCCACCCCCAAAAACCTATGTGCTGAGCACGTGTCAGCTTAGGAATTGGCACATTGCCTACTTTCCCTAGAAAGTATTTTTTGTAGTCCGTGTAGACGACCCATTGGATGTACAAAAATGCATAGAGTGCTGAAAAGTAAATGTGCTGAAAGCGGTGGATGCCCAATCGCTCTTGACTAGGCGCCATGCGCAACAAGGCGCCAGCATCAATATCGTCATCTACCCCTTCAATATTGGTAAAGGTGTGGTGCACGGTGTTGTGCTTGGTTTTCCACATCAAAATACTTGCGCCCAAAAAGTTGACGGTATGACCTGCCATTTCGTTGAGCCAATCATGCTTTGAAAAGCTCCCATGGGCACCGTCATGCATAATGTTAAAACCAATGGCTGCAGTAAGAAGGCCCATGGCCAACCACAACATCCACGCCACTTCAAATGTGGGGGCGGCAATGACCAAGCTGAGGTAGGATGCTAAAAAAGCGGTAATAAAGAAGCCCGTCTTCACATAAAGTCGCATATTGCCTTTTGGGCTAATATTATTCGAGGTGAAGTGGGCATTGACCCGCTTGGTCAATTCTTGATAGAAAGGCTGACCCGCTTTGGGCGCAAACCGCGGCGCACGGAAAAGAGGTTGTGACATAGTGACGAAGGTAATACCAAATAAACCCCAAATTGTCCAAAGGGTTCATTTTGGATGGTGTTTGGCCTATGCGCACAACATTAAAATAATACGGAAGCGATCTGCTCGGTGGCGTCGGCCTTGCCCATGGTGTAGTAATGCAGCACGGGTACACCCTTTTGCATCAGTTCTTTAGATTGTTCAATGCACCATTCAATTCCTACTTGCTTAACCTCCGCAGGCGTTTTTGCCGCTTCGACCGCGTCTACGAGGTCGTCTGGCAAATTGAGATGGAAGTTTCTTGGAATGGTAGCCAGCTGACCCCCTGTGGCGATGGGCTTAAGTCCCGGTATAATAGGGACTTCAATTCCCGCTGCGCGGCATTTGTCGACAAAGGCAAAATAATAGGCGTTGTCAAAGAACATCTGGGTCACGATGTACTCTGCGCCTGCTTCCACTTTTGCCTTGAGGTACTTTATATCGGTTCGAAGGCTTGGTGCCTCAAAATGCTTCTCGGGGTAACCCGCCACCCCAACACAAAAATTGGAGGGATTGTTGTTTTCTACTTCATCATGCAAGTACCGGCCATGGTTAAGGTCCACTACTTGCTTGAGCAAATCAATCGCAAAAGCGTGGCCATTGGGTTCGGGTTTAAACGCGCCATCTGCACGCAGGGCATCTCCCCGAAGGACCATGACATTGTCAATGCCTAAGAAGTGCAAATCGATGAGGGCGTATTCTGTTTCTTCGCGAGAAAACCCACCGCAAATCACATGGGGGACCGTGTCCACCTTGAATTGGTTCTGAATGGCTGCACAGATGCCCACCGTCCCTGGTCGCTTGCGGGTATGCACTTTTTCTAGCAGACCATTCTCTCGCTTTTTGTAGACAAATTCCTCCCGATGGCTGGTGACATCAATGAACTTAGGCCCGAATTCTACCAAGCGCTCTATGGTGCCAAAAAGATCATCAATGCGCGTTCCCTTGAGCGGTGGTAAAATTTCGAAGCTGAAGAGGGTCTTGCCTTTTGCAGCATGAATATGGTCAATTACTTTCATAGGTTCAGAGGTCGAGCAGGGGGCTAAGCCAACGAGCAGCATCCTCTAAAGAAATGCCACGGCGCTGCGCATAATCCTGCAATTGATCTTGGTTGATTTTTGCCAAGCCGAAATACTTGGATTCTGGATGGGCAAAATAATAGCCGCTCACGGCAGCTGTGGGATACATGGCCTTGTGTTCTGTTAGTTGGATCCCTGTATGCTTTTCAACCTCTAATAAGTCGAATAGAAGGTCCTTCTCTAGGTGGTCCGGGCAAGCGGGGTAGCCCGGCGCAGGCCGAATGCCTTGATAGTCCTCTGAGATGAGTCTATCGGCATCGAGGTTTTCTGTTGCGGCATAGCCCCAAAATTCTTTTCGCACTCTTTCGTGCACATGCTCGGCAAAAGCTTCTGCCAGCCGATCTGCTAGCGCCTTTAACATCAAGGCACTGTAATCGTCTTGACTTGCCTCAAAGGCAGCCACGCGCTCGTCCACGCCATGCCCAGTTGTGACCGCAAATAAGCCTAAAGTGTCTTGACCGGCAGGGTCAATAAAATCGGCTAAAGCCAAATAGGGCAAACCTTCTTTTTTCTGGCCTTGCTGACGCAGTGTCAAGAAATGATGGGTTGCCCCCTGGGCGTCTTCCACCGCTATATCATCCCCCTTTTGTTTAGCCGCAAAGAAGCCATAGACTCCGTGGGCTTGAAGCCATTTTTCGTCCACAATTTTTTTCAGCATTGCCTGTGCATCCGCATACACTTCCTGGGCTTGTGCCCCTACTAAGTCATCCTGAAATATGCGCGGAAATTTTCCATGTAAATCCCAGGCCATAAAGAAGGGGGTCCAGTCAATGTAGGGAACCAACTCTTCGAGTGGGTAATCGCGCAATGGAAAGACTCCGTGGGCTCTGGGGGCAGTAGGTTTCTGCGTAAAGTCCGGGCGGTATCGGTTGGCCCTTGCCGCTTCAATAGGCATAAAATTGCGTTGACTGCTTCGGTTCGCGTATTGCTCGGCCAAGCGCAGATAGTCTTCTCGGATTTCTTTGGCAAATTCAGCGCCCTCAGCGCCCAATAATTTCTGTACGACAGGGACAGAGCGGGAGGCATCATTGACATGCACCACAGGGCTATCAATGGATGGTTGAATTTTGACCGCCGTATGCGCTCTAGACGTGGTTGCCCCGCCAATAAGCAAGGGCTTGATGATGCCCTGGCGCTGCATTTCTGAAGCGAGGAACACCATTTCGTCAAGGGAAGGGGTAATCAACCCACTTAGCCCAATCGCATCGACATCATGTTGCACGGCCGCATCGAGAATCTTTTGCGGAGGGACCATCACCCCTAGGTCAATGACTTCGTAGTTGTTACACTGCAGCACCACACTGACGATATTTTTACCGATATCATGTACATCCCCTTTGACGGTCGCCATGAGGATTTTGCCTTTCTTTCGCGGGGCCGAATCAGACGTTTCAAAAAAGGGTTCCAAGTAGGCGACGGCCTTCTTCATGACGCGCGCCGACTTTACTACTTGAGGCAAGAACATTTTACCGGCGCCAAAAAGGTCCCCTACCACATTCATTCCGGCCATCAGAGGTCCTTCGATGACCTTTAAAGGGGTACCCAATTCTATACGCGCCTGCTCCGCATCCGCTTCAATATGGGCATCTAACCCGCTGACCATGCTGTATTCAATGCGTTCGGCAATGGGCAAGAGGCGCCAAGATTCATCCTTTTCTCGCACAAAAGCGGCACCACGAACGGATTCTGCCAATGTGAGCAAGCGTTCCGTGGCGTCTTCGCGGCGATCGAGTAAAACATCCTCCACGTGTTCGCGCAAAGCGGGATCGATCTTGTCATACACAATGAGCTGACTCGGATTGACAATGCCCATATCCATGCCGTGCGCGATGCTATGATAGAGAAAACAGGCATGCATAGCCTCGCGCACTACATCGTTTCCGCGAAAAGAGAAGCTCACATTGGACACTCCGCCGCTCACTTTGGCGCCGGGCAAATGTTGTTTGATCCAGGCGGTAGCCTCAAAAAAGTCTAGCGCATTGCGACGGTGTTCGTCCATGCCTGTAGCCACCGGGAAGATGTTAGGGTCAAAAATGATGTCCTCGGCAGGAAACCCGACAACCTCCGTCAATAGGCGGTAGGCTCTTTCACAAATTTCAATGCGCCGTGCATAGCTGTCTGCTTGTCCCTGCTCATCAAATGCCATGACAATCACCGCGGCGCCAAAGCGGCGTACCATCTTGGCATGGGCCATAAATTCCGCTTCTCCCTCCTTGAGCGAGATCGAATTGACCACAGCCTTGCCTTGCACACATTTGAGCCCCGCGACAATGATGTCCCATTTGGATGAATCAATCATGATCGGAATCCGCGATATGTCCGGCTCCGACGCAATCAGATTTAGGAAGGTGGTCATGGCATAGACACCATCCAACATTCCCTCATCCATGTTGACATCTAAGATTTGGGCGCCCCCCTCTACTTGGTCCCGCGCGATGGCGAGTGCCTCTTCATACTGCTCTTCTTTGATGAGACGCAAAAATTTGCGCGAACCCGTGACATTGGTGCGCTCTCCTATATTGACAAAGTTGCTTTGCGCCGAAATTTTCAGCGGCTCTAGTCCACTTAATTTCATGCTTGCAGCGGTTTACGGGGTTGAATACCCTGCGCCGCCAAAGCAAAGGCTTTGATGTGGGCTGGGGTGGTACCACAGCATCCACCCAGAATATTGACGATGCGCAAGTCGAGGTATTCTTTGACGGCTGCAGCCATGTCTTCGGGGCTTTCATCATAGCCGCCAAAAGCATTGGGCAACCCCGCGTTGGGGTAAGCACTGATGAGAAAGGGGGCCTCAGCCGAAAGTGTTTGCAAATAGGGGCGCAAATCTTTGGCCCCCAAAGCACAATTCAGGCCGATGCTGAGCAAGGGCATATGACTTAGTGAAATAAGGAAGGCCTCCGTGGTCTGCCCGCTCAAGGTGCGGCCGCTGGCGTCCGTAATGGTGCCACTTACCATGATGGGGATTTCTTGTCCGCGCTGTGCAAAAGCCTCTTGAACTGCAAAGAGGGCCGCTTTGGCATTGAGGGTATCAAAGACCGTCTCAATAAGCAATACATCCACGCCGCCTTCCATCAAAGCTTCCGCCTGGGTTTGATAGGCCCCCGCTAATTCATCAAAAGTGATGCTCCGATAAGCCGGTCGGTTGACGTCAGGGCTCAAGGAAAGGGTCCGGTTGGTCGGGCCCATCGCCCCCGCTACAAAGCGCGGTTTGTCCGGTGTGGAGAAGGCTTCTGCCGCCCTTTTGGCGATACGTGCCCCTTCTAGATTGATCTCGCGGGCCAAGGACTCCATGCCATAGTCTGCCATAGAAATCACCTGTGCATTGAAGGTGTTGGTCTCTATAATGTCCGCGCCTGCAGCCAAATACTGGCGGTGTATGTCTTCAATGATGTCGGGACGCGTAAGATTGAGCAGGTCGTTGTTCCCCTTAACGGGTTGATGCCACGCAGCAAATCGTGCACCGCGATAGCCTGCTTCATCCAAACGATAATCTTGAATTAAAGAACCCATGGCCCCATCAAGAATGAGGATGCGTTCGGATGCAGCAGATTGTAGGGTTGTCATGTCCTGGGTTGTTTATGCTTAACCCAGAAGGACACGAGGCAAATATTGCCTTGCGCTCATCTATCTGTGCTGCAACAGCATCAGAGGGAGTTAGCACCCTTTTTACGGGGTTGCCAAGACGTCGTAGGGCCCTTCCCTCGGTCTTTCTGGATAAGCAAGGCAAAGGTAC
>ERZ889078.2313-NODE-2313-length-13723-cov-12.519462_pt1 | contig 13723 bp, 15 predicted proteins | sample MGYA00521266_ERZ889078 | MGnify/ENA primary metagenome ERZ889078 (study PRJEB32303, sample SAMEA104408618) | aquatic metagenome | biome: Brackish water; feature: Pelagic; material: water | place: Baltic Sea | collected 2014-06-16T06:34:00 | depth 76,534 m ...
TACAAAAAATAGAATTAAATTTGCTTTAAAATCACTAAAAGTGTATTTAAATTAAAAATATAAAAATCAAAACACAAATTTAACAAAATATAATAATATGTTAAAATCAACAATTAGATTACGAATGAGCTCACATGATGCTCATTATGGGGGAAATTTAGTAGATGGAGCAAGAATGCTTCAATTATTTGGAGATGTTGCTACAGAACTTCTTATTTTAAGAGATGGTGACGAAGGATTATTCAAAGCATATGATATGGTCGAATTTATGGCTCCTGTTTATGCTGGTGATTATATTGAAGCTGTTGGTGAGATTATTGAAGAAGGAAATTCTAGTAGAAGAATGAAATTTGAAGCTAGAAAAGTAATTGCTCCGAGACCAGACATTTCTGATTCAGCTTGTGATTTTTTAGAAGAACCAATAGTTGTTTGTAGAGCCACAGGAACCTGTGTTACTCCAAAAGCGAATCAGCGTAAATAAATTTAGTATGGAAAAATTAATAATTACAGCAGCCATTTCTGGTGCAGAAGTTACTAAAGAGCATAATCCTGTAGTTCCTTATACAATTGAAGAATGTGTTCGTGAAGCTAGTTTAGCTTACAAAGCAGGTGCAAGTATTATTCATTTGCACGTTCGTAAAGATGATGGAACACCTACTCAAGATAAAAATCGTTTTAAGGAAGTAATGGATGCTATTAGGGTTGAATGTCCTGACGCAATTATTCAACCTTCAACTGGTGGAGCCGTAGGTATGACCAATGACGAAAGATTACAACCTACTGAATTATATCCAGAAATGGCAACATTAGATTGTGGTACTTTAAATTTTGGTGGTGATGAAATATTTGAAAATACAGAGAATACAATTAAATATTTTGGGCAGAGAATGATTGAAAATAATATCAAACCAGAACTTGAAGTATTTGATAAATCAATGATTGATATGGCTTTGCGTCTTCATAAAAAAGGATTTATAAAATCGCCAATGCATTTTGATTTTGTGATGGGTGTTAACGGTGGTATTTCTGGAACTTTAAGAGATTTTGTCTTCTTACGAAATAGTATTCCTGCTGATGCAACATATACTGTTGCAGGAGTTGGAAGATTTGAATTTCCTTTAGCGGCTGCTGCTATTATAGATGGTGGGCACGTTAGAGTAGGTTTAGAAGATAATTTATACATTTCTAAAGGAGTGCTAACAAGATCTAATGGAGAGTTAGTAGAAAAAGTAGTGAGATTAGCAAAAGAGCTTGGTCGTGAAATAGCTACTCCTGCTGAAGCAAGAGAAATTTTAGGATTGAAGAAACGGTAAACGGTTTCTGATTTAATAATACTATAATGAAAAAAGGAAATAAATATGGAACTCATAGGGTTTTAGAACCTCAAGGAGTGCTTCCACAACCTGCAACAAAGGTTGATAATAATGTTGCTGAAATTTATGACAATGAAATCTTGGTAGATGTTGATATTTTAAATGTCGATTCAGCGAGTTTTACACAAATAAAAGAACAAGCAGGTGGTGATGTTGAAAAAATCAAAGAGATTATTTTAAACATTGTTGCTACTCAAGGGAAAATGAAAAATCCTATTACGGGATCTGGTGGAATGTTTATTGGTACCGTGGTGAAAATTGGCGATGCTCTAGAAGATAAAATTGATCTTAAAGTTGGAGATAGAATAGCAAGTCTTGTTTCTTTATCACTAACACCTCTTAAAATTGAAAAAATTATTGAGGTTAAAGTAAATATTGATCAAGTAATTGTAAAAGCAAAAGCCATTTTATTTGAAACTGGTTTGTATTCAAAACTACCTACAGATATGCCAGGTGCTTTAGCGTTAGCGGTACTTGATGTATGTGGTGCGCCGGCTCAAACTGCACGATTGGTAAAATCAGGCGATGCAGTTGTTATTATTGGCGCAAGTGGTAAATCAGGAATTCTTTGTTGCTACGAAGCTAAAAGAAGAGCTGGTGTCACAGGAAAAGTAATAGGTATTGATTATAGCGATAAAGGTTTGGAAGCTTTAAAAAAACTAAATATCTGTGACGAAATTTTGAAACTTGATGCAACAAATGCACTTAGCTGTTATGATGCAGTTTCTAAAGTGACAAATGATAAACTTGCCGATGTTGTTATCAATAATGTAAACATTCAAAACACAGAAATGAGTTCAATTTTAATGTGTAAAGATAGAGGTGTAGTGTATTTCTTTAGCATGGCTACTTCATTTACAAAAGCAGCTTTAGGTGCTGAGGGAGTTGGTAAAGATATTGACATGATTGTTGGAAATGGCTATGCATTAGGTCACGCTGAAATAACTCTAAATATATTAAGAGAGGACAAGGGTATAAGAGATCTATACGAAAGCCTATATGCTTCATAAATTATTTTATCTAGTTAAATTTTAAGAAAATGAAAAAAGAATATAAAAAAGTACCCTATAAACATATTCCTTTATTTAAGGATGTTTCTGATGAAGATTGGAACGATTGGAGATGGCAATTAAGACATGCTATTCGTGATATTCCTACATTGGAAAAAGTGATAAAATTGACAGATGAAGAAAAGGATAATCTTTCAAGTACTTTAAGTAAGTTCAAAATGGCAATTACGCCATATTATGCTGCTTTAATGGATAAGGAAGATAGAAATTGTCCTGTAAGAATGCTGGCAGTTCCTGTTCTTAATGAGTTATTTATTGCGCCTTCTGATTTGGATGACCCACTACATGAAGATGTAGATTCTCCTGCTCCAGGATTAACACATCGTTATCCAGACAGAGCTTTATTGCTGGTTACAAACGAATGTTCTATGTATTGTCGTCATTGTACACGAAGAAGAGTAGTTGGTGATTCTAGTGAAAAAGTAGCTAAAGACCATTTAGAACAAGCTTTTGAATACATAAGAAATACACCTCAACTTAGAGATATAGTTGTTTCTGGAGGTGATCCATTAATTTTAACTGATGAAAGATTAGATTATATTCTTGGTGAGTTAAGAAAAATAGACCACATTGAAATTATTCGTATTGGTAGTAGAATGCCTGTGGTACTTCCTCAAAGAATTACAGATGAATTTTGTGAAATGATTAAAAAGCATCATCCAATATATGTGAATACGCATTTTAATCACCCAAAAGAAGTAACTGAGGAGGCTAAAATTGCTTGTGAAAGATTAGCAAATGCAGGAGTTAATGTTGGAAATCAATCCGTATTACTTAGAGGAATTAATGATTGCTCTAATATTATGAAAAAGTTAATGCACGAGATACTAAGAATTCGTGTAAGACCTTATTATATTTATCAATGTGACCTTTCTGAAGGAATTTCACATTTTAGAACTACCGTTTCTAAAGGGATTGAGATTATTGAAAATTTACGCGGACATACGTCTGGTTTAGCAGTTCCAACTTTTGTAGTTGATGCTCCAGGTGGTGGAGGTAAAATTCCTGTTATGCCAGATTATTTAATATCTCAAAATGAGAAGAGAGTGGTATTAAGAAATTACGAGGGTGTTATTACTACATATACTCAACCAACAAACGGAATCGAGCATGATTCTGAAAATTGTGAGTTCTGTAAAGATGAGAATTTGCCTGCTAAAGATGGTGTAGCCATGTTATTAAATAATGATGGATTTTCTCTTCAACCTGAAAATCTGAAAAGAAAAATTAGACAACACGTAAAATAAAGTAATAGATACTATCCATATTCAAATGAAAAGTGCTATTATAAATCAATTGGTTAACAAAACAACATTCTTAGTAGGTAATAAAAAGAATGCAGGTAAAACAACTTTTCTAAACTACGCCCTAAAGCAAGTTAGAAAAGTTGTGAATCCTACTTTTTTTACAATTGGAATTGATGGTGAGACAAGTGATTTAATTTTTGATACTCCTAAGCCAAAGATTTATACTGAAATTGGAGATTTTGTAATCACTTCTAATTTAATGATTAATAAGAGTGATGCTTTGTTTGATATTTTTCACGTGTTTCCATACAAAACGGTATTAGGAAGGCTTGTTTTAGCCAAAACATTAAGAAGTGGAACCATTGAACTTGTTGGAGCAGAAGATAATAAACAAATAACAGAGATTGTTGAATATCTAAAAAATGAAGAAGAAATAAAAACGATTATAATTGATGGAGCTGCAAGTAGAACAACACAAGTAGCTTCAATTAACAACAGCAATTTTTATTACATTATTAAATTAGATCATAAGAGTATTAATTCGGATATCAACAAATTTAAAACAATAGCATTAATAAGTAAATTTAAAAGTATTGATAACATTTTGGATGTTGATACTAAAAATGTTTTTGAAATTGAAGGAGCTTTAACAGTCTCTAAACTTTTATCAATTCCTAAAAATTGTGATATTTTAGTATTGAATGATTTCACAAAAATATTTTTGGATTTTTCTCAAATTACGGAGTTGACAAGAAAGTTTGAAATTGCTTATAAAATTCCATATCAATTAATCTCTTTTGTTGTAATTCTAAAGGATATAAAAAAAGAAGATTTTAAGAAAATATTAAAACAACATAAAATAGAAGAAACAATTTTATACAATCCATATGAAAATTAAAGAAACCATACAATTTATAGAATTTAACACATTCTATTCGGAGTATGCTCCTTTAACTCCTTATGGGTTACAGAATAAAAATAAATACCATGTTTTTACAGATGCTAAGTTGCTTTCATCTATTCATATTTCAATAGGGAAAATTGTAACTTTTATCAATGAAAAACCTATTATATGTGTTAAGATTGAAAATCATTTCAAAAAAATTTCTTTATTAAATTCATTAGAAAGAAAATTATTTGATTCGGCAGACATATTTCTAGTAAAAAAATTATTGGTTAATTATAAGAATATTGTTAATCTTTTAAATGATACAATTAAAGAAGATTTACAAATCAATTTCACCTCAAGTGAATTGTTGAGTTTTTTATCTCTAGATGGTGCAAATAAAGAATCCTTTTATTTAAATGCTTCATATAGTAAAGACCTTGAGGGAAATCGTAAAAAATTAGCTGAAATAAATCAAAAATTAGCTGAGATTAAGAAAGAAAGATTTAGTGAGATTTTAAAAGAACATAATCTCGATTTTAGATTTCGAGATTTTATTGTAGTTGAAGAAAGTCAAACAATTAATCTTAATTCAAATCTTGTTTATAAGGAAGTATATGACAAAAATTCTTTACTAATAAAACCAATTCTTCCGAAGGAATATTTCGAGTTACATGAAAAGAAAGAAGTTTTATTAACCGAAGAACAGTTGTTTGAACAAGATGTTCTTGAAAAAATATCTAGTAAAATTTTAGCAGAGAAAGAAACTTTAAAAGAATATCTTCAAAAGCTTGAAATGCTTGATACGCTATTTGCGAAAGCAAGATTGGCTATTAGCTATAAAATGAATCCTCCTGTTTTAGGGAATATAAAAGAAGCTATTGAAGTTAAAAATGGGTATTATTTACCACTTGCAAACAAATGTGCCAAACTAGGTGAAATTTACACACCTTTAAATACTGAATTTAAAAATAAAACCTGTGTTATAACAGGCTCCAATATGGGGGGTAAAACAATGCTTTTAAAAACCATTGGTTTTATGCAGGTCTTAACGCAAATGGGGTTTTGGGTTCCTGCTGAAAAATTTAAAACATCAGTTTTTGATAAGATTCATTACATAGGCGAAGACCTTTCTGAAAAGGTTGAAGGATTAAGTAGTTTTGGATTTGAGATTCACAATCTTACTGAAGCGATAAAAGATTTTGATAAAAACACGCTTTTATTAATTGATGAGTTTGCAAAAACAACAAATTCAATTGAAGCAAAAGCTATTATTGCTGCAATGCTGAAAAGTTTTTCTCAGAAAGTGACTTTGAGTAGCTTTGTATCAACTCATTTTATGGAATTGCCTGAATTTGAAAATGTGTCTTTTTATAAAATGAAAGGATTGGATTATTCAGAATATGAAAAATATTATAGTAAAGAAAAACAATATTCATTGCGAGAAAGAATTAAGCTGATTAATACTTTTATGCGTTATGAAATTATAAAAACAGATAGTAGTGATCGTACATATGATGCAATAAAAATTGCAGATATATTAGGATTAAATGAGGAAATTATTACATACACAAAAGAGTATTTAAGAGGGAATTATGACTAAATCAAAATTAAATCTCGACACGAACAAGATTGCGAAGGCTCGAGAACTTTCAAAACAAATTTCTGCACCCGTGCAGGAATATATAGAAAAGAATACAACAGTTGCCATTGAAAGAACAACACTAAGAATGATGGGTGCTGATGGTGTTGATTCTAATGGGGTGCCAATTCCAAATAAGGTTGTTGACCAAATTGGAGATAACCTTTGCTATGGAGCTACCAAGTATTATATCAATGCTTTGCTTAAAAAAGGACTAAGTCCTGATGAACTAAATACTGAAATTGGTAATGGCTTAGATATTACCAAGCTAGATTTTGTTGACTTTTCTTTTATTGAGGATAAAGCACAAGAGTTAGTTGAAAATTTTGCTTCAAAAGTGAGAGCTAATGTTGCTTTCCGGGAGGAAAAGGTACACAAGTATAAAGAGAAAGAAAATTCTCCGTTATTGTATCTTATTGTTGCGACTGGTAATATTTATGAAGATGTAAAGCAAGCACAAGCTGCTGCAAAACAAGGAGCAGATATTATTGCTGTTATTAGAACAACAGGTCAAAGTTTATTGGATTTTGTTCCTTATGGTCCTACAACAGAAGGTTTCGGAGGCACCTATGCAACTCAAGAAAATTTCAAAATAATGCGTAAAGCGTTAGATGAAACAGGTGAAGAAATTGGAAAATATATTAGGTTGGTAAATTATTGTTCTGGTTTATGTATGCCTGAAATTGCTGTAATGGGAGCTTTGGAAAGATTGGATATGATGTTAAACGATTCTATGTACGGTATTCTGTTTAGAGATATTAATATGTACAGAACTTTTGTTGATCAAAAGTTTTCAAGAATGATTAATTCTTTTGCAGGAATTGTAATCAATTCAGGTGAAGATAATTATTTAACGACTTCTGATGCAGTTGAAAAAGCATACACAGTTACAGCATCTCAGTTTATCAATGAAAGATTTGCATACGAATCAGGTCTGCCAGCAAAATTAATGGGATTAGGGCACGCTTTTGAAATGAATCCAGATATAAAAAATGGATTCTTATTGGAAATGGCACAAGCGCAAATGGCAAGTGAAATTTTTCCAGAGGCACCATTGAAATATATGCCTCCTACAAAATATATGACAGGAGATATTTTTAAAGGTCTAGCAATGAATACTTTATTTAATTTTATTGCGAAATCTACAAATCAAGGAATTTTATTGCTTGGAATGTTAACAGAAGCCATTCATACTCCATTTATGCAAGACCGTTTTTTAGGTGTTGCCAATGCTAAATATGTATTAAATAATATTGCAGATTTCTCTGATGATATTGAATACAAAAAAGATGGTATTATGCAAACGAGAGCAAAAGTTGTACTGAACGAAACCATTGAGTTTCTTGAAGAAATAAATAAAACTAACTTGTTTAATGCTATTGAAAGTAAAATGTTTGCAGAAGTAAGCAGACCAAAAAATGGAGGTAAAGGTTTAGAAGGAGTTGCTGAAAAAGCTAAGGATTATTATAATCCTTTCTATACCTATCTTGAAAATGAATTAAATATTGTAAAAGGAAACTAGTTATGATGATAAGACCTTACGGAGATACATTAAACGACGGAGCTGTTCAATTGTCATTCACTTTACCTGTTGCACATTGTGCAAAAGCAGATGAAGCAGCAATTATATATACAAAAAAATTAGGTTTTAAAGAAGTTGAGGTGGTTCACTCAAACCCGCTTTCTGATGAATTTACATTTTTCGTTGTGTATGGAAAAGCAGATATTAGTATTGATTATGATAAAGTAGTTGTTGAAGAGGTTGAGAAGTCTCTAGATTTTTATGGTGTAAATAATTTTATCAAAGAAAATATTGAAAGAAAAATTGTAGTTGTTGGCGCTTGTTCAGGTACAGATGCACATACTGTTGGTATTGATGCGATTATGAATATGAAAGGCTTTGATCAGCATTATGGTTTAGAAAGATATCCAATGATTGATGCTTACAATCTTGGGGCTCAAATTCCTAATGAAGAATTGATTAAAAAGGCAGTTGAATTAAAAGCAGATGCTATTTTAATTTCACAAATTGTAACTCAAAAAGAGGTTCACATTCAAAATTTAACTGAATTTATTGAATTATTGGAAGCGGAAGGGTTACGATCTAAAATGGTTGTTTGTGCTGGAGGACCACGAATAGGAAATAAATTAGCACTTGAACTTGGTTATGACGCAGGCTTTGGTAGAGGAACTTATCCAGAAAATGTAGCTTCTTTTATTGTAGAGAAAATGCATGAAAGAGGGCTAAAATAGTGATTGTCAGTTTTAAATGAGAAAATAATAAGAAATAAGTAAAATGAAAGAAGTATATATAATTGATGCAGTTAGAACTGCAGTTGGAAATTTTGGAGGTTCACTTTCTAAAATCACTGCAGTGGAATTAGGAACCGTTGTTGTAAAAGAACTTTTAAGAAGAAATAGCCTTGAAGGAAAAGAAGTTGACGATGTGCTTATGGGCTCAGTATTAACTGCGGGTCAAGGTCAAAATGTTGCACGTCAAATAGCTATTGGAGCAGGAATACCAAATGATAAAACTGCAATGACTATTAATATGGTTTGTGGTTCTGGGCTTAGAACCGTTGCAATGGCTGCACAAGCTATTAAGGCTGGTGATGCAGAAATAGTAATTGCTGGTGGTACTGAAAATATGTCTATGTCTCCTTATATTTTGCCAAAAGCTCGTGAAGGTTATAAAATGGGAAATGGGCAAATTGTAGACACTATGATAAATGATGGTTTATGGGATGTGTTTAATAATTATCATATGGGTATTACAGCTGAAAATTTAGTTGATAAATATAATTTAACAAGAGAAGAACAAGATGAATTGGCAGCAAATTCTCAAAATAAGGCTGAAAAAGCAATTGTTGAAGGTAGATTTGTTGATGAAATTGTGCCAATAGAAATTCCTCAACGAGGAAAAGATCCTATTATTTTTGATACCGATGAGTTTGTAAGACGAGGTGTTACAGTTGAGTCTTTATTAAAAGTTAGACCAGCATTTAAAAAAGATGGATCAGTTACTGCTGCAAATGCTTCAGGTATTAATGATGGTGCAGCAGCTGTTATTGTAGCAAGTAAAGAAGCTGTTGAAAAATATAATTTAAAACCAATGGCTAAAATTATTTCTTATGCATATCATGGAACAGATCCTTCTATAATGGGAATTGGCCCCGTTGAAGCTGTTAGAAATGCGCTGAAAAAAGCAGGTTGGAAAAAAGAAGATTTAGATTTAATTGAAGCAAACGAAGCTTTTGCAGCACAAGCTTTATCTGTTATCAAAGAACTTGGTTTAAATACAGAAATAACGAATGTTAACGGAGGAGCTATTGCTATAGGACATCCTATTGGAGCAAGCGGAACTAGAATCCTTACTACATTGCTTCATGAAATGAAACGAAGAGAATCTAAAAAAGGGTTGGCTACACTTTGTATTGGAGGAGGAATGGGAATTGCAATGTGTATTGAGAGTTTATAAATAATTTAGAGCAAAAATAATATTTATAGTTAAGGTTTTTTTTACCCCTTCTTTTTAAAGGTTATTGCTCAAAAAAGTTAAAAGCTTCCATTTATGGAGGCTTTTTTTTACACTTTATAAAATAAATTAGATTTATTGATTTTTATCATACCCTATGCATGTAATATAGGTTACTTTTGTCATGTAGGTATAAACCTACATCTTTTTCATAGCAATTTTCCCTCTCCAACCCCAAGTTGAGAGGGTTTTTTATTAATAGATGTATTGAATCTATATTTTAAAATGATACTTACCTTTTCATTTTTATGATTTTTATAGTAGTTTTCATATAAATTGGATTCTTAATTCTGCTAATTAATACATGCAATCATTGATATAAACTTTTTTATACACTATTGCAGATTACGATTTTTATTTAAAAATAATGTAAATTGTAAAAAATATAAACTTAAACTTTATTTAATGACTGTATTTGAGAATATCACTAGAAAAGCACATTTTAGATTATTTATAATATGTTTATTATTTATTTTATTTCAAGGATGTAAAATATATCAGGAGCCTATTTCATTAGATCAAGCTATCAGTAGTAAGGTAGATGGCTATTTAAAAATAACAATGTTAAATGGTAATGAATTCATTTATGAAGATATTGAAATTATGGAAGGTTATTATTATGGTATTAATTTTAATGATGGTGAAAAAGTGAAAACAATTATTGACAAAGATGAAATTAAAGATGTTCAACTTAGAAATAAAAAAGCAACTAAGAGTAGTAATTTTATAGGGATAAGTATTGGTATTGTATCAATACTTATAGGTGCTTTAATGTTATAATTTTATTTAATGCCAACTTGAAATTTTCAAGTTAAAAATAACTTGGCTTTAAATTAAATGATACACCTTTTTTTATAGGTGATCATGAACGGATTAAGATGCTTCTCTTTTTTTTATTATAATATTTAGAGGTATATACCTAATAGTATTTATTCATATTTCAGATAGGTAGCAACTTCAATTTTAACTTCACTCCAAGTTTTTGAAATACCATCATCTCCAGAATGCAAATCTTTGCAAACTGTATTTAATGCTTCTATAGCTAATTGTGCTTGCCAATTATCTATGTCCATTACTGCTTCAATAGTAACCATTTGATCATTAATAACATATGTTATTGGGAGTGTTTGAGAAATCCCATTCATAGTCAATTCAACAGACCCGGATGTTTCATTAATCATATTTATAGAACCAGAAATCACCTCAGTATTTTTCATAGAACCAAAAAAGAATTTTTTTAATTTAGCATCTCTAATAGTATCTTTTGTGAATAAACTACTCACAGGAATATTAAATTTCAATCCGTTTAAAGCTTTCAAAGCTGTAGAAGAGGTTTTTGCATTTTTAATATTAACTTTGGTAAATTGTCCTTTAACAGGTATTTTGTTAGTTGTTTTATAAGCAATCCAATTTATGGTTGTTGTATTTTCTTCAACTGTATATCCTTTTTCAACTTGTTTTGCTTCTTTTTTTTCATTCTTTTTACAAGAAGAAATAGTTATTATTACTAATAATAGTATACTAAGGGTATAAAATTTTCTCATAATTGCTGATTTTTATTTTAAATGTTTATTGACAAGATTTATATATTCTTGTTTTGCTTCATCAGTGGATAAATGACTTAATTGAAACCAAGCATTTAATTTAAATGAATTTCTTAATTGAATATCACCTGATGGTTTTTGGTAATTATTTCCTTTTGTTGCTTGTTTATAATAAGCATAAAAGGCAAGCATTATATCTGGTGGAAGTTTTATAGTTGTTTGCGAAGCAAAGGCATAAGCCTCCTCAAATTCAATATTTAATTTTGTATTCATTAATTAAAAATTAAAAAAATTACAATGTAGCTATTATTTTTTCCCCACCTCGTACTTTGTCATTTAGTTTTACGGTTATTTTTGCGTCTAAAGGTAAAAATAAATCTACACGAGACCCAAATTTAATAAAACCCGCATCATTACCTTGAATAGCTATTTCATTTGGCTTTGCATAGTTTACAATTCGTTTTGCAAGTGCGCCTGCAATTTGCCGATAAAGAATTTCACCTACTATTTTGTTTTTTATAACAATTGTTGTGCGCTCATTTTCTTCAGATGCTTTAGGATGCCAAGCTACTAAATATTTTCCTGGGTGATATTTACTATATTTTATTAATCCACTAGTTGGATACCTTGTTACGTGCACATTTAAAGGAGACATAAATATAGAAACTTGTAAACGTTTATCCTTAAAATATTCCTTTTCAAAAACTTCTTCAATAACAACTACTTTTCCATCAACTGGTGCAATAATATTATGGTCGTTTATAACAGTATTCCTTTTTGGGTTTCTAAAAAATTGTAAAATTATAATATAAATAACTAATAAAATACTAGCTAGTAATTTATTTAACCAAGTAATACCTATGAAATTATCAATTAAAATAATTCCTGCACCTAGAATAAGTGTAGAAATTAAGATTATCTTATAGCCTTCTTTATGAAACATAATTATTGTACAAATTGTAAGTAAATAAATATAAAAGGTGCAGCAAAAATTACACTATCAAATCGATCTAAAAATCCACCATGTCCTGGGATAAAATTACTGCTATCTTTTACTCCAGCTTGACGTTTAAACATAGATTCAATTAAATCTCCCAATACCCCAAATATACTAACAATTCCAGCAATTACAATCCATTGCACTAATGAAAGGGTTGTAAATTGTTGTGCTAAAAAATAGCTTAGAGTAAAGGTGAAAAACATTCCGCCAATAAACCCTTCAATTGTTTTATTTGGAGAAATACGTTCTAGGAGTTTATGTTTTCCAAAATTTTTACCTACTAAATAGGCAAAAGTGTCATTTGTCCAAATTAAAAGAAATACACCTAATATAGTTGTATTTACATAATTAAAGGTAGTATTTAAAAAAGGAATTTTAACGATTAACGTAAATGGAACTACGATGTATATTATTGATAAAAATATTTTACCTAGATGACTTATAACTTCTTCTTTTTTTGCGAATAGAATGGATGCAAATGATATGAAAATAGTTAAAAATAAAGCAACGCCTACATATTCAAAGATCATTTTCTTTGGGATATCCTCAAGCCCCATAATATTTACAAAAATAAAAAGTAATGTTCCAATTAAGTATGGAAATATACTTTTTAATTGAATCATTTTTTTAAATTCGTAAAGGCAAAAGATCATTAGTATAAAAAAAAGAGTAATAAATGAAATTTTACTATAGAGAATTGAAAATATTAAAACACCAGCAAATATAACTCCTGAAAGTGCGCGTTTTATAAAGTTTGTCATAAATTATAAGTCTTCGAATAAAAGCAAATATAAGTTTTTTGCATTTGTATTTCCATAATTCATAAAATCAATTTCTTTAGAATTTGGATTGTAATTTTTAATAGCGCTAATATTACTTGGAATATTTCCTTGGTAACGTGTTTTAATTCCAGTTAAACTATCTCCATTTGATTTTACAAACTGACTTGTAGTTGCGTAAACTATAAAGTTTTCGGATAATTCAGCTATTTTACATTCTTTTAACTGATTTGAAGAAAATAAAATACTGCCATTCTCAGCTATTAAGTGTTCACAGCTTGTAAAAAAAGGCAATGTATTGTCAAATACATCTGTAGTTTTTAAAGTAAGAGCTTTTGTAAGTTTAAATAAATCATTGTCAATACAAATTAAAGTATCCCAATAATTTTCTTGAATTATATTTGCTAAATTTTCAGTAACTTCCTCTAAAGTTGTGCAATAGAGGAATTTACCATTATTTTTAATGAAATTTTGAACAAAAATTTGATCAAGAGGTAATGATTCTAAATCTAAATTTTGCTCTTCAGTTTCTTTATCTTTTGGGGTGTTAAATAATTTTTTAAAAAAACTCATTAGCTGTTTTGAATATATTCAAAATTATAAAAAAGATATGAATTTACTCTTGTGTTTCTGATGAATTTTCAATA
>ERZ889078.2314-NODE-2314-length-13723-cov-10.886743_pt1 | contig 13723 bp, 13 predicted proteins | sample MGYA00521266_ERZ889078 | MGnify/ENA primary metagenome ERZ889078 (study PRJEB32303, sample SAMEA104408618) | aquatic metagenome | biome: Brackish water; feature: Pelagic; material: water | place: Baltic Sea | collected 2014-06-16T06:34:00 | depth 76,534 m ...
CTCAAAACCTTTATAAAGTAATTTTCTTGATATGGAATATGGTAAACGCAAAAGTTATTCAATTTAGAAGGGGCAGACATACTGTCCATGAAAGACATTTTTTAATTGAAATTGAAGATGTTGATAATAAAGAAAAAGCTAGTAAATTTATTGGTAAAGAAGTTGAATGGAAATCTCCTGCTGGAAAAATAATTAAGGGTAAAATATCTGCTACTCATGGAAATAAAGGTGTTGTTAGGGCTATTTTTGAAAAAGGATTGCCTGGACAAGCTGTTACAACAAGTGTGGAGATAAAATAAAATGGTAGGATTAAGAAAAGCAAGTGCATATTCAAAAAGAAAAGTTACTCCTTTCACTAGAACATCTAAAAAAAGAACAAAATCATTTATTAAAGCTTTACCCCCGCATAAAATTGTTAAATTTGATATGGGAAAAGTTTCTGATTTTGCAGTGGGAAAAATCCCGCATGTTTTGACAATCGTTGCATTGGAAAAAGTTCAAATAAGACACAATGCTTTTGAGGCTTGCAGACAATATATTAATAAAAAATTAGATAAAGGTCTTAATGGACAATATTATTTTAAGATTGTTCCTTTTCCACATCATGTTCAAAGAGAAAATAAAATGCTTACCGGTGCAGGAGCAGATCGTATGCAATCTGGAATGCAATTATCTTTTGGAAAATCAATGAATAAGGCAGCCATCTTAAAACCAGGAAAAAGCCTCTTTAAAATTGCAGTTTATAATGAAAAAGCACTTATTCTCGCAAGAGCAGTTATAAAACAAGTTAATCCTAAACTTCCTTGCAAAATAAGAACTGATTATGAAAAAGTAGAGTAATTCTGTTACTTTCAAACAAGGGTAACACATAGGAAGATTTATAAAGTTAAATGAGATATAATTATATGGCAAATAATACTGAAACACCAGCAAAAAAACCATCTTTACTTGAAGCAACTCTTTTAAGAGAAGATTTTATACAAACAGTTGCAACTAACCTTATGAAAGTAAATCCAAATGATTATGGAACAAAAGGTATGGATGCAGCAAATTCTACTTATCAAACACTTATGAATTCTGAAGGTATGAATGAATACAAAGGTAATTTAAATAATAAAAAACAAGCAGAATATACTGCACTTGGAGTTGCAGGTGAACCTTCTCAAATATCTAATGCTGATTTATCTTATGAAATAATAAAACAAATAGATGAAGTTATGTCAATGTCAAAATTAGGAGAATTATATGATGTAGTTAAGAAAGTTGCTCCTGGTTTAGATTTTAAAATAGATGATAAAATAAAAAATATGACTGCAAATGATTTAATACAAATTGCTCACAACAAAAAAGCTATTACTGAAAAAGGCTTTGACCTTGGTAAATTAAGTAAAGAAGAACAAGTTGGATTTACAATGTATCAAACTCTTTCAAGCGCATATAAAGAAATGAGTGCTTTAAATTTAATGAGTGGTTCTCTTTATCAAAAATATAATGAGCAATGTAAGGCAATTTCTGATGAACTTGCACCAAAACCAGAAAATCCTGAAGGTCAAGAAACTTCACAATAATAAGTTTATTCAATTAAATCTCTAACTAACTTGGCCATCACATTTAAGAATTCCTCTGCTCGTTGTTGCCAAGTATCTATTTCAATACCTTTTAAATCATGCATTTTTCCGTGATTAATATCTTTATGTAATATTAATAATTCTTTAAACCATTCTAAGTATTTTGGTTTTAATTTTCCAAGATTTACAAAAGTGTCTCTTAATTCTCTTGAAATATGTTCTGGTGATGCTGGCCTTACATCTGCTGCAATTAATGCTGCGTGTGATGAATCTACCATTGACCAAAATAAACCTTCAATTGAACTTAATGCTGCTGCTTTACTTCTTGCAATATGGGTTGGTGCCCTTTGTAAACATGCATAAATTGCCTCTGGTGTAGCTTTTATTTTGCCTTCAATTAATAAAGCTTTAAGCGGGTTAAAAAAACCACCTGCATCTATCATTGCTTCTCCATCTCTTAAAATATTTAAAATTAAAGGATCTCCCCTCATTAAATCTTGCCACCAAAGTGATAATTTAATTGTATTTATATGTAAATTAGATTTGTAAGGATTTGACTGTATTATTTTTTCTAATTCTTCCCTATACCATGCAATTAATTCTTGATCCCATTTAATAGAAGCATCATCTAATAAAATTATAATATCTATATCTGAACCCAAGACTTTATCTCCTTTAATAGTCGATCCAAAAAGGATAATTGTTTTGATTATTTTATCAAATTTTTTATATACTTTTACTGCAAAATCTCTTGCAATTTCTTGTTCTGTTTTTAATTCTAAAGTTGGAAAATCTTTTTCCCTTAATTCCCTATTTACTTTTTTCTTAATAGAATGAGGTTTATGATGTTTATTTTTAGATGTCTTCTTCTTCACAATCTTTTTAATCACCTTTTTCTTCACCATCTTTATAAAGTTATATACTTAAACAAGTTTTTAAAGTTTCTTTTTTAACTTATTTTTTCTTGTTTTCTTTATTTTAAATAAAAATAATCCTAATGCCCCAACAATCAAAATAATGCCAATAAAATTTGGTGCTGTTTTTGGAATGTTCCCAATAATATTCCCTGTAATTGATAAATTTGAAGCAATTACTAAAACTCCTAAAACTCCTAAAATTGCTGCAGCAACTTTTTGATAACCATTATGTAATCCTTCTTCAACAGCTTTAGCAATTTGTACAGGAGCTTGTTTGGCTGTTTCATATGCCATATCTGCTAATCTATTATAAGTTGTATTGTCGATCCAATTATTTGCTTTTAAAACTCTTAATGCAGGATATAATAATTTTACTTTTTCTAATTCAGCAAGAGGTTTTGCAACATTCGGTAAAGCTTTTGCCGCCCCTTCATTTTTAAGTAAATAAGATAATTCATTTGTAGCATCAATTGCATGATTTAAATATTTAATGCCATCTAAAGAAGATTTCTTTTTTGAAAGACCAAATAATCTATTCCAAAATCCTTCAGAAACTTTTCCTTCTAAACCTTTTCCAATAATTACTTCTCTTCCTTTATCAGTAAGAGCCTCTCCTGAAACAAAATAATCTGCAACCTCTGTTGTTAAATATTTTATATCTTCTTCAGAAAGTTCTTTTTTACCTTTTTCTCCATGAGCATCATAAATTTCTTTTAATTTTCCATTTAATTTTCCATTTAATTTTTCTTGATCTATATAATTTGTAAGAAGGTTTTCATGACCTTTAAAAATTGGATTTTGATTTAATAATTCTTGGACCCCATATTGAATTGCAGAATTTACAATTTGTTCTTGTTTAGATTGTTTATTTTTTTGAGATTGTTTATTTTGTGCCATTTTATTTATTGAATTTTAAAGTTTAATAATTATTCTCTTCCACCGCCCATTCTTCCTCCAGTGCCTTGTTGCATACTTCCCCCAAGTTCTTGAGGTAATCTTGAAAATCCTGTTCCAAAAGTTTCATAATTTGTATTTGGTAACCAATTACCTTCTAAACCCGTCATATAACCTTGTTGAAATCCTAAAGCTTGATTCCAATATGGGCCAACCCCCTCTGAATAAATTGGAGAACCTAAACCTTCTAATGAAGGAATAAGTGCAGAGAATTTTCCTTGTTCACCAAAATGTTGCCACCATTGGCCTGCTTCAATTACTTTTTTTGCTTCAAAACCTTTTTGTCCTAATTTTTGCATAATTTCTTTCATAGGAACATTACCCATTCCCATTGGAAGTTCTGTATGTTCAAAACCAAAATTATCAGATAAATGAACATGTTTAAGAAAAGGTGCAATTTTTTCTGATTCTTTTATAATGGTTTTTTCATCATGACCTTTTGACCTAATCATATTAATATGGCCAACATCCCATGTTGCTCCAATAAATTTTTCTGCAAGTTGTTCTGCTTCTGATTTTGAAACTGGATTTTTTGGATCGCTAGTTGCCCTTTCAATAAATTTCTTTCTTGATTCTTTAACTAAAGTTCTTAGATCTTCACCACTACTTAAAGCAAATCCAGCAGGAGGGTTTTCAATTGAAAGAATTGGTGTTTTATCTCCAAATTTCTTGTAAGCTTCAAATGCAGCATTTCCAAAAGTTTTTGAAGATTGTTCTGTTGCAAAATCTTCTATAGGAACATTCATTTCTGGAGCCAAAGCAGAACTTTTTAATGTAATTAATAATTCATTCATAGCATTTGATTTTTTGAGAGGATCTTCTTCTTTATCCATATTCTTTGCATATTTTTTTGCTACTTCTTGTAATACTTTTCTTTGATCTTCAGTACCATATTTATATGCCTTATTAAAAAAAGCTCTTGCATGGGATTGAACATCTTGAATATATGATTCCATTATCCTATAATTTTGATATGCTTCTTTTTGAATTGGACTCATTTCATTTAAATTAAACTTTGGATTTTTAGATTCATCTAAAAGATGTCTAATTTGATATTCATGTTTTTTAAGAATTTCATCTGCTCTTTCTTTATTAAAAATAACTTGATCAACTGAATTATCCCATTCTGTTGCATTATGGGCTCTTAAACTTCTTTCAGGAGAATAAAGTTCTCCTTTACTTAAATCAACTTTTTTACCTTCTTCATTTACCATCTCAGGATAATATTTTCTCTCTTCTTCAATAGGAATCATTCTTCCTGTTTCTCTATTAACTGCAATTATTCTTTTTCCTTCTCTTGTTTCTGGAGAACCTATTACTTTCCAATCAGATCCTTGAATTCCTTCTGCAGAATGAAAAGTTACCACAATATTTCCATTAGGATCTATTTCATGGCTCCTATTAAGAGTTTCAACTATTCTTCTTTCAGAACTTTCTCTATTCATTTCACTAAATCCTTCTCTTCCTATACCTGAAGAATCAATCACTGGCCCATGAACTGAAACAGTTGAACCAACTAATTTTGATAATTGTTTCATTTCTTTAAATTGTTGTCTTGGAATTGAATCAAATATTTCTGGACTAACTAAAGCTAATTCCATATGTTTAACACCTGAAGATAATTTAGAAGAAGCCTCTTTAATGATATTTGCTGTTCTTGGATCTGTTGTTAATCCTAAACTGCCTCCAGTAGCCCTATATCCTGTGAAAAAATCTTTTGAGCCATAATTAGGTTCTAAAGTAGAAACACCTCCTTGATAGATTTTGCTTGTATATCCCTCTTCTCTTGCCATTATTATATGAATTAAAATTTATTTATTAAGTTATGGATTAATAATCTGAAGGACTGTAAAGTACTTCTTGTTTTTTAAAAGGATCTGCTTTCCCAACTTTTTCCTTATCAAAATTTTTAATAGGAACATATGTTTCTATGCTTCTAGAATTTGATCTTTGTTCAAAAAAATCTGAACGGTCAGCTTCTCGAACATTTGTTTCAAAAGGCACGTCTTTTCTAAATTCAAGAGGATTTACTCTTTGAGTTTGAATAATTCTTTCAGCATCTTCTCTTGATGAAATGTATTTTGGAGTGTTTGTATCACTTGGTCCTGCGATATACTTGAATGGACCCTCTTTATCTCTATTATTATCTAAATTATTTGGTGTTGGTTGAGAAAATCCTACTTGTTGTTCTAAATCTGTTGTTCTAATTGTTGGGGCAGCAAGATCTATTTGATCTAAAGAAGGTGAGAAATTCTGTCTTTGTTGTTCTAATAACTGTAAAAATTTTGAATCGTCTATAATATCCTTAATAACTTTTTTCTTTTTTGGGGTTTTCAAAGTCAGATCAATTCTTTGTGGAGTTTCATCTTGTATAATTTTAACTTTCTCTTTTACTTGTTTTAAAGTTTCTTTTGAATTCTCTTTATTATCCATTAAAAACTAAAGAAATACAAATATATAAGATTTTCTTTGAACAAGAATTTAAGATTTCTCCATCCTATATTTTCTCCAAAGAACTTGAAACGTAGGATGTTTTTTAAGATCTGATAATGTTCCTTGTGCAATAATTTTTCCTTTATCAAACATATAAATATAATCAAACTTTTCTAACAAATGAAGTCTATGGATTGAAGAGATTATTGTTTTTTCTTTAAATTCTTTAAAAACTCCTTCATGTATTTTTAATTCATTTAAACTATCTACACTACTAGTGGGTTCATCTAACAAAACAATCTCACTTTTTCTAGCTGCTAATAATCCTCTTGCTAATGCAAGCCTTTGTTTTTCTCCTCCACTTAAAGAAACCCCTTTTTCAAGAACATTTGTATCTAAGCCTTTTTCTAATCTTTGAACAACTTTTTTAAATTGAGCCAATGAAATTGCTTTGTTTAAATCTTCTTGATTTGTTCTAAGGTCCATTGTGAGATTGTACCTAATGGTGTTGTTAAATATCTCAGGATCTTGAGGAATTAAAGTAATATCCTGTCTTATTTTTAAAAACCCATCTTTGATTAATTTACCATCACAAATTATGTCTCCTTTTTCAGAATCATAAAGTCCTCTTAATAATGCTAAAATTGTGCTTTTACCAGAACCACTTTCGCCAATAAATGCTATCTTTTGCCCTCTTGGAATTTTTAAATTTATTTTTTCTAGATGTTGTTCTTTTCCTTCTTTATTATATGTAAAATCTACATCTTTTAATTCAAGAACCTTCCAATCTAAAGGAAGAGCTCCCCGGGTCATATTACTTAATTTAGAATATTCTTCATCAATAAGATCTACATTTGAAAGTCTTGCATCATATTTTACAATTCTCCCATATAAAGAAGCAAAACGATAAAAAGTATTCCCAACAGCATGTAAATAACCATACAACATATACAAAGTTCCAATTAAAATAATTCCAGTAGTAGTATAGTCTTGATATGCTCTAAAAATTAAAGCAACAACAGTCATAAAGGATATAATAATACTTATGGCCCCCCATTTAACTTCATTAATAACTGCTGCTTTCTTTGTTGTTTCATAGCTTATTGATAATCTTGAATCTACTTCTTTAGAAACTACTTTTCTTAAACGTAAAGTAATTACAGTAATTACATTGCTTAGATAATCAAAAATGGCAGCAGAAACTTTATTACTAAAGAAATTTAATTTCTTATAATATTTAGATAATCTTCTATCTATTCTTGCAACTGCAAAAAGAGTTAAAATTGAAAATATCAATGCAAAAATAGCTATCCTATAGTCGATAAAGAATAAAATTATTATTGAACCGAAAATATTTATTATTGCATAAACTACTTCAAATGTTGTGCCTTGTGAAAAATTAGCTATTGCTGCACTTCCCCTATTTATTTTATCTATGGTGTCTCCTGAATGATTATCTTTATGCCATTTAACAGGCAATGCTAAAACTTTTCTTAACTTACTATTAATATAATTTTTATTTACATGGAATCCTGTAAGTTCCTCTAAAATTCTGGCTATTCCATGAAACATCCAAAACCCAATAGTTATAACTAAGAGCAAAGAAATCATTACAATTAAATGTTTAAGTTCTGCATTAGATGTTATTTGTTCTTGAATTGAATTAAAAATAAGGCCAATAACTAAAGGAATCATTAATTCAATTGCTCCTGCTATTGCAAAAAGTGAAATATAAAAAATAAACTTTTTCTTACGATTTCCTAAATGTTCCCATTCTGTTGATAATACTTTTATTAATGGATTTTTTTTATTTTCCATCCTATATAAAAAGAAAAATAGTTTAAAAGATTATGCTAAAATATTTAGGTAAAGCTTGCCATTCCATGAACTTTTTTATAAATATCAAATAACTCAAATGCTTTTGTACTCGCATCTTGTGCTGATCTTTTCCTAAAAAATTCTTTTTCGTACCAATCATCAACAGAAACTTTTATGGGCTCTTCTTGATCTTTCTTTTTTTCTTTTGGTTTTTCTTTAGGTTCATATTTTCCAAATAATGCTGCAAAAGGATTTTGAGCATTGTTTGATTTTTCTTTTTCTGAAACACCTTCTCCAACAAAATATTCTATATCTTCTTTTAATTGCCCTAAACTATCGTCTGTAACATCTTTAATTAAACCAAATGCAGAATCTAAATCGTCTTGATTTAACTTTTGATTGAGTGCTTTTAATTCATCTTCATTTAATGAATAGGCCCTAAAAGTTACTTCTGCTCTTCCACCAAAGGAATAATGTTGGGTTCCTTGCACCTTATTTGGAATTCCTCTAAATCTAAAATCAACTAAAATACAACTATAATAATTTCTTTTTATTTTTTTCAAAAAACTATCTTTTGAAAATTCTTCTGGAAATTCTTCTTCTATAGCAAGTTCTTTTACGTTTAATTGAGTTTTTCCCAATAATGTTAATTCTAATAAAAGTGTGTTAAAAACTTTAACAAGAGCAGGTTCCCTTAAAGAATCTGACATTTCTAATTGTGCAGCCGCCCTAAGATAAGGTTTTGCCCAACGAGAATATAATTTTAAACTACTTACTTGACTTTTAAGATAGGTTCTTTCTATTTCATATCTTTTTTTTAATTCTGCTCCAGATTCGCCAACCCAAGATTCAAATTCTTGTATTCTTGGTTTTAATATTCTTTTAACTCTATCATTTAAATCTAATTTATCTACGGTCTTAAGATCTTTTGATGCTAAAAAAGCATCTATAAGTGTTGCAAAACCTGCTTGTCCTAATGCCATTGCTTTAATACTTGAATTTCCTTTTTGAATATCTACCTTATCCATCCAAAGTTGTTTTAAACTTAAAATTGCAGCATCTTTTTTAGAAAGATCGCTTATGTCTTCATAAGATTGCAATCTAATTTTAAATTCTCTTAAATCATAGATTAAATTTAAAATGCTTCTTAAGACGGTATTAATGTCCGCCATAAGTTTAGTTCCTTGTTGTTGCATGATAGATAATCTTTGTCCTAATTCCCCAAAATGTCCTGATCCTGGAGATGAAGTAAAATTATCTACTAACTTTTCTGGTTTTAATCCAAAATCATTCATTAAATCTAATATGAAAAAATATATTGGTTCTAAAGTATCTGAAGATGAATCATAAACTAATTTATGCTCTGCTTCTGGGTCTACTTTCTTTTTATAATATGGAGAGACCTCTTGTATTAATTCCTGAATTGTCTTTACCTCTACCATAGTTAAATTAAGAATTTTGGTTTTAAAAAATGTTACTATCTATCGAAATTCTTAAATACATTGTTAATCTTAAGAAAGAATGGCATTATTTGGGAAAAAGAGACCAAAAGTTGTTGATTGGACTGAAAGGCTTCAAAAACAAAGAGAACAAACAGAAAATATACGTTCTGAAATTGATTCTGAAAACCCCTCTTATAGATCAATGAATCCATCAGAATCAAGTGAGACTCCGTTTCCTTTTTTTACAGGACCAAGCTCTACAGGTTCTGAGTCTTCAAATTCTTCTTATGGATCAACATATAATTCAAATTCAGAAGGTTCAGATATTGAAGAAAAAAGAAGAAGACTTGGAAAACGTTTGCTTGATATGACAAATAAAATTGAAGATTTAACAAATCAAATTTATAGACTACAACAAAGAATTGAAGTGCTTGAGAGAAAATCTGAGAGAACATTTTAAATAAATTAATAAATGTGCTTTTCTATCTTAATCTATGAAAATATCTGATGAAAAAATAAGAGCTTATGCTTTAAAAAATGCAATTCATCATGAAGGCAAAGCAAATCCGGGTGCTGTTGTTTCTGCTTTATTTAATGAAGGATTAGAAAAATCTGAAGTAAAAGAAATTATGCCTAAAATTCAAGAAGTTATTAAAAAAATATCTAAATTGTCTCTTGAACAACAACAAAAAGAATTTGAAAAATTAAAAGATCAAATTTCAGAAAGAGAAATTCGTGAAGGTTTGCCAGAATTACCAAATGTTCCAAAATCTGGCGTTATTATGAGAATTGCTCCTAGTGCATCAGGAGCATTACATGTTATGCATGGAATCAATGCATGTTTAAGTTATAATTATGTTTTAAAATATGGAGGCGAAATGTATTTTAGAATTGAAGATACAAATCCTGAAAATATTGAACCTAAAGCATACAAACTAATTGAAGAAGATGCAAAATTTCTAACAAAAGGAAAAGCAAAAATTATAATTCAATCAGATCGAATGGATTTATATTATGCTTATGCTGTGGCCTTAATTGAAAAAAAATCAGCTTATGTTTGTAATTGTTCTCAAGAAAAATTTAAGAAATTCTCTGAAGAGAAAAAAGATTGCCCCTGTAGAAAAAAAACAATGAAACAAAACATTATAGATTGGGAAAAAATGTTAGATAAAAAAGGTTTTAATGAGGGTGAAGCTGTTTTAAGATTTAAATCTTCTGAAGGAATGACACATAAAAATCCTGCAATGAGAGATTTTCCTTTAGCAAGAATTAATTTAACCTCTCACCCTAAACAAAAAAATAAATATCGTGTATGGCCATTAATGAATTTAGGTGTTGCAACAGACGATATTGAAATGAAGATGACACACATTATTAGGGGAAAAGATCATCGAGATAATGCTGAAAGACAAAAAATGATTTTTAATGTATTTAATAAAAAATATCCTTGGGTTGGATTTTTAGGGAGGTATCATTTTAAAGATCTTGAATTATCTACTTCTAAATTTAGGAAAGATATAGAGGCAGGAAAATATTCTGGATGGGACGATAAGAAATTGCCAACAATAGCTTCTCTTAAAAAGAGAAAATATAAACCAGAAGCATTTTGGAAGATGGCAGAACATATTGGATTATCGGAAGTTGATAAAACTCTTGAGAAAAAAGATTTTTTTAGCATATTAGACAAATTTAATAAAGATTAAATCAAATCCGAGAACAATAACATTTTTATACTAGTTTTTTTTTAATATATTATAGTTAACTGATTAACTATAAAAGGTGAAAGGAGGTTAAAGAAATGAAAAATAATAAAGGTTTGTCAACTGTTGTAACGACATTAATAATAATTTTACTGGTGTTAGTTGCAGTAGGAATTATTTGGGGTGTTGTAAATAACCTTTTAGGTAAAAGTAAAAGTACAATTGAATCAAGTACAAAATGTTTAGACCTTGAAGTTAGAGCTAATAAAGTAATTGAATGGGATGATAATGATACTCTTGGTGCTGGAGATTATAATATTACTCTGAAAAGAACAGCAAGTGGAGAAGACGAAGTAGTTTATACAAAACTAGTCCTCTATAGTGCAACTGGAAATACACCGGTTATAGATTTTGGTGTTAGTTTACTTCCATTAGAAACAAAGACTCAATGGATAACTTCAGAGCAAACAAGTAATTTTACAGAAGGTAATAAAATAGAAGTTACAACATATTATCTTGATGAAAGCGGTAATGAGAAGCTTTGCCCATCAGGAACAACAGAGTTTAAATTCTAGTTTTTTAATTTTATTTTTTTAATTTTATTTCTTATTTTTTTATTCTTAGCTTTGCGAAGATTTAAGAATTCTTAATAACATAAACTTGATCATTTTTTCTTACCTTTAAAGGCACTTTAATAGCTACTTCTTGTGTTTTTTTAGCCCGAGATACGGAATTATTTTTTATTTCAATGCTTTTAATTTTTAATTTTTCTATTCCAGTAGTATTTCCAATAATAGCAACCTCGTCGCCAATTTTGAGATCTGAAACTAGCTTTATTGTAGCAACATTTATCTTAGAATAATAATTTAAAACTTTTCCAATAAAATGTTTTTTCTCTGTAGCAGCACTATGTTCAATATTTGTAAAATCATCATTAGTTGGAACTCCAAGATAAAAACCTGTTGAAAATTTTCTATTATAAACTTTTTTTAGTTCTTTCAAACTTTCTTGTATTTTTTCTTTAGAAAGTTTGCTATCTAAGGCTTTTCTATAAACTCTTACTACAGTGTCAACATATCTTGGATCCCTATTTCTTCCTTCTATCTTAAATGATTTTATTCCTGCTTTTTTTAATTTCTCTATAAAAGGTAAGGTGCACAAATCTTTAGCAGACATTACTTTATTATTTTCTAATTTTAATTCATAACCTTCTTGCAAGTCTTTTACTAAATAACTTCTTCTGCAGGGATGGATACATTGCCCCCTATTTGCAGACCTATTAAATAAAAATTGTGAAGTAAAACATCTCCCACTCTCTGCAACACACATTGCACCATGGATAAAACATTCAACATCAATTATCTTTGATATGTTTTTTATTTGTTTTGAATTTAATTCTCTAGCCAAAACTACCCTTTCTGCTCCAAGTTCTTTATAAAATTTAGCAGATCCTGTATTTGAAACAGAGGCTTGAGTTGAAATATGAAAAGGAATTTTATATTTTCTACAAAACCCAATAACAGACAAATCCCAACAAATAATTGCATCAACTTTATCTTTCACTTTTTTAATTACTTTTTCAAGTTTTTTTAATTCTTCATTATAAATTATTGTATTTATTGTTAAATATCTCTTGATATTTTTTGGTTTACAAATTTTCTCTATTTTATCTAAATCTTTTATTGTAAAATTTCTAGCATTTGCTCTCATTGAAAATTCTTTTAATCCAAAATAAATTGCATTTGCTCCAGCATTTATTGCTGTCATTAACATTGCAAAATCTCCAGCTGGTGCTAAAAGTTCATATTTATTTTTCTTAATTTTATTAATCATAGAATTTCAAGAAAAAAAGAGTTTTTAAGGTTGACTAATTTATTTCTTAGCAACATAAAGACGCATTAAATTATTATAATAAAAAGTTGTTCTAAGGTCTGTATCTTTTAACTCTGTTCCCTCAAGAACTATTGCAGCATAAGTTCCTTCTTTTTTAGGCCACATATATTCAATATCAAGTATTCCTTTCTCACTATCTATTAAAATAGCCCTCTTATTTGAATTCATTTCTATTGCGTGTTGTTTATCTTGATTTAAACTTCTTATATTAATTCCCGTGTCAATATATCTCATAAACAATTCAACTAAAAACCATATTTAAACATTTATATAATCAAATAAACAAATAATATTATGGTGGATATAATCTCGAAAGTAGAAAAACAAGTTAAAGAAACAATTAAAAAATATAAAATTTGTAATAAAAAAGAAAAAGTTTTAGTTGCACTTTCAGGAGGAAAAGATTCAACACTCACAGCTTATCTTCTTAAAAAATTTGGTTACAATATATCTGGATTTCATATTAATCTTGGTTTAGGAAAATATAGTGAAGATTGTGAGCAAGCTATTAGAAAATTCTGTTCTGAGAATAAAGTTAATTTAAATGTTTATAATATAAGGAAACAAATGGGATCGCGTATGTGTTATATTAGGGCAGATGTGCAATCTAGAGAAAAAGTTAAGAATTGTTTGGTTTGTGGAGTTATAAAAAAATCTATTATGAATAAAGAAGCCTGCAGACTTAAAGTTGATAAAATTGCAACAGGCCATAATTTAGATGACGAAGTTCAAACATTTTTAATTAATGTATTTAAAGCGAGTTTAAAATTATCTGCTAACACGGGGCCAATAACAAAAAATATTTCTGATAAAAAGTTTATTTCTAGAATTAAACCTTTATTTTTTGTTTTAGAAGACGATATTCGAGAATATGTTAAACAAAAGAAATTAAAGATTGTTCCTCAACCTTGTCCTTGTGGAATTGATTCCTATAGAATCCAAGTTAGAAACTTTTTAGATACTGTTTCTGAAAAAGAAAAAAGAAACTTAATTATAAA
>ERZ889078.2316-NODE-2316-length-13709-cov-13.097993_pt1 | contig 13709 bp, 11 predicted proteins | sample MGYA00521266_ERZ889078 | MGnify/ENA primary metagenome ERZ889078 (study PRJEB32303, sample SAMEA104408618) | aquatic metagenome | biome: Brackish water; feature: Pelagic; material: water | place: Baltic Sea | collected 2014-06-16T06:34:00 | depth 76,534 m ...
TGCAGATTTAATAAAAACAAAGTATTTTTGAGTTTATCTGATAAATAGTGCTTCATAACCTAAAGGAATATTAAGATGTATGGACTGGTAAATAAAGCAATTCAAGACATGGTAATTAAAGGCCATGGTGAAGAAGCTTGGAAGGGGATAAGAATGGAGGCGGGGCTGGATGATGAGAGAATTGTAAGCCTAAAAAACTACCCCGATAGCTTGACATTTAAACTTGTTGGGGCAGCTTGTCATCAGTTAGGTGCTGAAGCTAATGATATATTGGAAGCTTTTGGAGAACATTGGGTACTTTATACTGCGGAAGAGGGATATGCAGATATGCTTGAATTTACTGGGTCAACATTACCTGAATTCTTGAATAACTTGGATTTACTCCATCTTAGGGTAAAAAACCTAATGCCAGAGCTTAGTCCTCCGCAGTTTACTTGCGAAAATGAGACTGAGAACTCGTTGGAATTGATTTACCAATCAAAGCGAGATGGACTGGCCCCAATGGTTGTAGGCCTACTTAACGGTCTTGGTAAAAGATTCAAGAAAGAACTTCAGGTAGAACAAATAGCACACAAAGCCGATGGCCAAGGACCAGATAGATTTCTCGTCAAGTGGTAAATATGATGCGGGCCAGTTCTTAGGAGCCTTAGCACCACTTTCAATATTTGTAGATTCTAAATTTGATATCACCTCTGCCTCATCTGGCATGATTAAGGCTGTTGATAACCTGAAATCGGGCGTAGATTTCAGCGAAATATTCCAGGTTATTCGTCCAAAAGGTAAGGGCGGCTTACAAAATCTAGAAGACAGTAAATACTTTGTTCAAATAGAGGAACTAGCTACAGGTAGGCAATTCAAATGCACTAAGTTGAATGCGACATCGGGTGGCTGCTTTATGTTAATCTGCAACCCCATTATCAATGCAGAAAATGGCCCTTCAGCATATGGTCTTGGAGTGGGCGACTTTCCAGTTCATGACGTGATGGCTGAGTATGTTTTTCTTCTCAAGGCAAACAAAATGGGAATGACAGAAGCGAATGAGATGCTTGAAAAACAAACTTCCCTTTTGGAGAAAATGGCTGCATCAAAGAAATTTTACGAGAAGATACTCAACAATATACCAATTGACATTGCTGTTTTTGATAAGGCGCATAAATATATGTTCGTGAATGAAGCGGCTATTCAAAACAAGGAGCGAAGAGATTTTATCATTGGAAAAGATGATTTTGATTATGCAAAACATTTTAACATTCCAATAGAAGAAGCAAAGAGAAGAAGGGAAATGTTCGATTTCGTAAAGGATACGGGACTCGAAAAAGAATGGGTTCAAGAAACAACATCTAAAAAGGGGGAGAAAAAAAGTATTCTCAGAAGGATGTCTCCAATCCTAAATGAACGTGATGAGATGGAAATGGCAATCGGCTACGGTCTTGACTTGACAAAACAAATTGAGCAAGACAAACAAATTGAATCCATTTCAAGGTTTCCAAAAGAGAACCCTCATCCTGTAATAAGGAGTTCAATTAATGGGGAAATTTCATTTGCCAATGAAGCTGCTAAAGAAACCATTTTGGAAAATGCTTTAGGTTCGGATGAAAAAATTCCGCCTCAATATATTGAACTTATCGAAGAGGCTAATGAATCTGATTCGCCATTAGAAAAAGTAATAGTGATTAATGAGAAGGTTTTCTCTACTGTGATTGTTAAGGTTCCTAATAGAGATTACTTCAACATCTATTCCGTTGATATAACCAAATCGAAAAACATAATTGAGAAAAGAGAAACGGAACTTGAGCAAGCAAGACAAACACTGACACAGCTAAATGAGCAACTAGAATCCCGATATGAAGAAGTATCTGAAAACTTAACGTTGGCACAAAAGAAACTTATTGAAGGAGAGAAGCTTGCTATTCTTGGTCGTCTTTCTGCAGGCGTAGCTCACGAAATGAATACTCCGTTAGGTGCAATTTACGCTAGTTCGGAGAATTTAACCGGGCTTCTGAGTTCACTATTTAAGACCAAACTAAAAGAGGCAGATCATGAAACCATTCTACGTGCTTTCAATCTTTCAGAAAAATTTAGCAAAAAAGGTACACTGGTATCAAGTAGAGAGGAAAGACAGCAAGTTCGTGAACTAAGCACATTTATTGAGAATTCTGAAATAATCGGAAATCATGGTTTGAAATACGCTCGCGAGCTTGTTGAATGCGGAATAACTACTGATGATGCTGATTCTTTGGAGATTATCTTTAATCTTCCAGATTATGAGAACCAAATATATTTATTACTGACTATACTAAAGGTTCGCAGGTCGCTAAGTACTATAATTTTTGCCTCTCAAAAAGCAGCCTCTGTGGTAAAGGCGTTGAAATCATATGTGCATGAGAGTGATGATAAAACTGGTGCAGTTTTCAATATAAAGGAAAGTATACTTAGGACTTTGATTTTGTTTAACAATCAAACCAAGCACAAAATAGACATCCATTTGGACCTTGATGATGATTCAAATATTCTTGGGAATGAATCGGAAGTATCAAAAATATGGAGTAACCTGATTGCTAATTCGATTTACGCTATCGGAAATGAGAAAGGAAATATCTGGATTGAGGTCAAAGAAATTAAGAATAAACTTTCAATTACATTTTCTAATGATGGTGCAACAATTCCAGAGGCAGTAAGACTCAACATATTTGAGCCATTTTATACAACCAAACCAATTGGAGAGGGCTCTGGGATGGGGCTTAGTATGGTGCGTAATGTTATTAGCAATCTAGGAGGGACAATTGAGCTGCTCTCTCAAGAAAAAACCACCTTTCTTATTCAGATACCTAAAGCAATTAAATAATGAATACAGCGATACTTTGCGTTGATGACGATAAACAAGTGCTGAACAGCCTTAGAATACAACTGTCACGTCATTTTTCTAAAAAACATCACACTGAATTTGCCCAAGATGCTTTTGAAGCGTTTGAGGTCATTGACGACCTAACCAAAATTGGCGTAGTTACGGTTCTTGTAATCAGTGACTGGATAATGCCTGGTATGAATGGTGATGAGTTTCTGAGAAAGTTAAGTGCCAAGCACCCAGCTATACGAACGATGATGTTAACGGGACAGATAAGTGGTGAAGAAGGTGAACGTTTTTTGAAATCGAATGGCACTTCTGTAATTATGGATAAACCCTGGACGGAAACCGAATTAATAACGACTGTCCAAAAGTTACTTGATGAATGAAAACACAACGACATGTAATTTTAGTAGAAGATGATTCCAATGTCTTGCACGAGCTAAGACATCAGGTAGCGAGTGTACTTCCGAACTATTACATTATAGAAACTGCAAATGATGGATTTGAGGGATTGGAATTGGTAAATGAGATTGTGTCTAAAGGAGGCGTAATCCCCTTGATTATTACGGACCATCAGATGCCCAATATGTCGGGCAGTGAGTTCATTTTGAAGCTTTCTGATCTTATACCAAAGTGCAGGAACATTATGCTTACCGGAGAAGCCCAGCTTACGGATGTGACTGAATTGATTAATCAACAAGCACTGTTTCGATACATGCAAAAGCCGTGGAGCATCTCAGACCTTCAGATGACAGTACAATCGGCATTGCATTCATATAACCAAGACGATAAACTTGAGAAGCTTAATAAAAACCTCGAGGTTTTAGTTGCTGAAAGGACTAAAGAACTAGAAGTGATAACTAAGGAATTGAATAGCGGATTGAATTATGGCAGTCTTATGCAATCCAGTTTACTTCCATCTAAAAATGTAGTTGATGATTCTTTCGATAGAATGGATGTGTTATATAGGCCTTATGATAGGGTGTCAGGAGATTTCTATTCTTTTTGCAAAATTACCGATAAAAAGACACTGGTTTTAGTTGGAGACGCTACGGGTCATGGAGTTGCGGGGGCATTCCTGTCTAGTATTTGCATGACCATAATTGAAAACCTGATTGAGAACCAGCAGTATAAAACACCTTTTGAAATGTTGACAAATGTTCTGACTCGATTTCGTGACCTGGCAGAAAGGTCTAATGTGGATGGAATGAAATCGATGATTTCTATTGAACTGACTATTGCACACTTTGATGAAGACAAGAAGCGACTGTCCTACGCGTCCAACTCCAAACAAACCATGTTGTTTAAAAAGGGGGAGCTTGTTGAGCCTGATATAAAAACGTTTCAATGTTGTTTGGGCAATACAGATAGCTCTAGACTATTAAAGCATCGCGGAAAGACTGCAGAAATATCATATGAAGAATTCGATCAAGTACTGTTATTTTCAGATGGGATTATTGATCAATTCTTACAAGTTACCGGCAAAAAAATGGGGAGAAAAAGACTGCAACAAGAATTGGGAGGTAAGTCACCTCAAGATTTAGATGCATGGCTCGATGCATTACAAGGCACAGAGGATAATGTAGATGATGCAACCTTGTTAAATATTTTTATATGACTGATGGGATTCGTTGATTTTATTTAAGAAAGAAATGGAACCTACGGTTTGTCTAATTCCGTCAAGTGTGTTCAAAAGCCCAGCTGAATATACCTTCTTTGATAATGACCAAGGATAACGGATGAAGCACTTATCTAATTGCGAACGGAGTGTATCTATTTTTAATTGAGTTCGCGAATTCCGCTTCGCTTCATTTGGGAAATCAAATTTTCAGCAAAGACATTGAGCTATTAAGCCAGTTTGTACAAGTATTCTGAACTAAAGCTCAACTGACCAGTTTAGTTAGGAGCCCCAGTTGAAATAATTTATTGTAGCATTCAATGGAAAGTAGAATAGACAGCATCAACTCAGTAATAGCACCCCCCGATGGCGCGCGTTTGTACCACGTACTCTTAAATAGCTAGCGCATAGAAATTTGAAATTATCATGGCAAATAACTGGGGCATTTCTAGAGAGGTAGAATTGCTTGTTGAAGCTAGAGATACCAATTTTATGGATGAGAGCGGAGATCATGGTCTGACGACCATTTCGCCCGATTTCCCTGTATTTCTACTCTGCGGTGTACTGATGGAGCAGACGGCATACGAACGCATGCGGCTAGAGATGAATGTTCTGAAGTCGGCCATTTGGGGAAAGAAAGAGGTGATATTCCATTCGCGTGATATCCGAAAGTGCGAAAAGGAGTTCACGGTTCTTTTTGACCTTGGCGTAAAGAAAACCTTCTACACTGGTATCAACCAGTTGATTGCTGGTCAGGAATATACCATCCTAGCAAGTGGGATAAGAAAGGATCAGTACATCAGGAAATATGGAAAACTCTCGAATGATGTATACGAGCTTTCCCTTTCATTCATCATAGAACGGGCGGTGTTCTTTCTCGATTCGAAAGGAAAAGCCGAGAAACGAGTGAACATCATCATTGAAAAACGGGGTAAACGTGAGGATAAGCGTTTGGAAGAACATTTTCAGCGTTTACTATCGCGAGGAACCAATTTCGTAAGTGCGGAGAGACTACGAAATTGTGGGCTTACCATTCGGTTTGTAGGGAAACAGGAAAACATCAATGGGCTGCAATTGGCAGACCTGATTGCGTACCCAATAGCCAGATATGTACTAAATTCTGAACGAGCAAATCCTGCATTTGATGCACTGGCACCCAAGATTTACAGTAAGGGAGGAAAACGTTATGGATTGAAGGTTTTTCCGTAAAAATAAAAGGCCAAACACTTGGTTTGGCCTCTTACCGATCGGGGACGCCCCGGTCCGAAAATCATGTTTTGAAAGATGAATTCTTTCTGAATGCTGATGCAAACATACAATGCTTTAACGAAAGACGATGCAAAAATATTTTTTTGAGCTGAGCCAGCGCACAAGCGGTCAACTCCAAACTAGGAGGAAGCCCCACTTCGGTGGGGCTTTTTTATTGGGTGTATTTCCATACGCTTCTACAGTGGGGTAGAGTAATAGACTAGCAGCAAAGCCCTACTAGATATTCAAAACCAACTCGGTCCATTCGGCTCTTGTAAACATAAAACGCAACACATCTTTCCAATTCTCTTAAAACAATTAATATTGCAGCCTCTAAGAATGAACCGCTTTGAGTTCGGTTTCAAACTAAAAAGAAGAGAATGACATCAGAAAAAGAGCGTTTAGGTTACGCGTTAGGTTTAAATATTGCCAAAAACCTACAAGAAACAGGGTTTGAAGAGTTTGATTATGCTGCATTTACAGATGCATTGAAAGATCATTTCGCGCAAAATGAATTGAAGCTTTCTGTACCAGAGGTTAACGAAACATTGCAACAAGCAATGGCTAAAATTCAGTCCGAGAAGCATGGTCCAATGTTAGAAGAAGGAACAGCCTTTTTAGAGGAGAATGCAAAGCGAGACGAGATAAATGTTACCGATTCAGGCTTGCAGTACCGTGTAATGAATGCAGGAAATGGTAAGTCTCCAAGCCCTACAGATCAGGTAACCACCCATTATCATGGTAAGTTGCTTGACGGTACTGTATTCGACAGCTCGGTAGAGAGAAACTCTCCAGCAACGTTTCCAGTTAATGGGGTAATTGCAGGCTGGCAAGAGGCATTGCCAATGATGAAAGAAGGTGATAAGTGGGAACTTTTTATCCCTTACAACCTTGCGTACGGAGAAAACGGAGCAGGAGGGAGCATTCCTCCATTTGCCACATTAATATTTGAAGTAGAACTACTAAGTATAAATTGATATGAAAAATTGGATAGGATTAGGCGTAATTGCCCTTTTGTTTAGTGCTTGTGGTGAGAAAACCACAACCAAAGAAGTTGTATTGGCCACGTTTGAAGACTCCATTAGCTTTGCTATTGGGTCTGATGTTGCGTTAGATGTTAAAGGCGGTATTTCGCAACAAGGGCTAGACACACAGCTTAACGCAGAGTTGTTAATTGCTGGATTTAGAGATGCTTATTTGAACGATACTGCCAAATTCAGCAAGGAAGATGGCCAGGCTGTCATTTCCGAGTTTTTCAACAAAAAGAAGAAGGAAGAAGGCGATAATAACGTTGCGAAGGGTCAAGACTTTCTTGCCGAAAACTTGTCTAAGCCAGGTGTAAAAGCCACAGCTAGCGGGTTGCAATACATTGTATTGAAGGAAGGAGAAGGAGCTTCGCCACTACTGAGCAGTCAAGTACGTGTTCATTACACAGGAAAATTGCTTTCTGGGAAAGTATTCGATAGCTCTATTGAGCGTAACGAACCAGTTGAGTTTTTTGTGAGAAGCGTAATACCAGGTTGGACCGAAGCTTTGCAGTTAATGAAGCCAGGTGCTGAATACAAATTATTCATTCCTTCCGATCTTGCTTATGGTGCTCAAGGAGGACCAAGAGGAAGTGCTATTGGACCGAATGAGGTGTTGATTTTTGACGTTAAGCTGATTGATGTGCTTAACTAAGAAGCATTTTTTTTAATACTAGATTTTCAATGTGTAAGGCCCTATTTAGGGCCTTACTTGTATAACGGAGGTGGAAAAACCTTGAATCGGCTAGCGATTGCGCCAACCGGTTCTCAAAGGCTGTAATCATTCCTGCATGAAAGAAATAGAAGGTTGTATCGTCAAGCATACTTGGCTGAGCATCTTCTAGTTCAACTTGGGTTAATCCAAGTTTGAGCGCTGCATTTTGCAGTATTACCTTGTTCATTCCTTGAGCCGATAGCAGCTGTACTAGAATATCTTCTTTTACAATGGGCTCAATAGATGACTTGTATTCTTCGGGCAATACAGGAATTAATCTGGCCAAATGGTACAGAATTAATGGAGTAGTGGGGTAGTTGGGTGCCGAATAAAATGGCTTACTAAGATGATGCTTCTTGACTACCGACTCCTCAATAAACTTGAGCGTATCAATATCGTATTCGTTTAAATCTGACTTAAAATGAGGCAGAATAACCCGCATCAGGTTACTCAAAACGCACAAGTCAAATTCGATATACATTTCCTTACCAAAAAAGGTAGAATAGCATCGGTAATCTCTAAACTCAGCCTGTGGATTGTAGGCACGTTTGTAAGCAAGATTGGCGTGTTCTTTTAATTTCTCCCTAAGCAAACTCACACGTTCAAGGGATGCATTCTCAATAAGGTAAACCAAGGCCGTATCATCAACATCATCCGGAATTTGGAAATGCTTAAACCGATTCATTAACAGTCCATTTGGAAAATGCCTGCTAGGTGAAGTTTGCCAGAAATTGTAAGTGTCTAACCCGTCTTTGTTCTTAAATAGCTTGAAAGTTGGTTGTGCACTCAGTCGAACATCATCCACAATTCGTTTTTCTTCCGCAGTAAGAAATGCATCTAGTCCTTGAAGAATATGTAAAACACTGGCGGTAAAAAAGAGGTTGTCGTCCTCTCTTTTATAAGGAAGAAAAGGATGGTAACGCTGCGATGTAAAAATTCCTTTCGGGTAAACGGAATCACCTTTAGATTGAAGCGCTTTGAGCTCTAATAGCTGTGATTCAACAGTAGAATGATTGTCCTGTGTTTCCGATTCCAACATCGGATGCAAGGTAATTGTAAACTAGAAAGTGGAAAGGGATAAGTTGCAAGTCGTAAGGTTTATTCCTTAAGCCTTATTCCTTTTTACGTACTGCTACTTAATGTAACGGAAATCGTGCCCGCTTTTAAGTTGAAGTAGCATTTCGTAAATCAACTTGATTACGTTGTCAACATCATCCGTATGCACGGTTTCAACGGTTGTGTGCATGTACTTTAAAGGCAACGAGATTAAAGCAGAAGCAACTCCTTCGCCAGAATAAGCAAAAGCATCTGTATCGGTTCCTGTTGCTCGTGTAGCAGCAGCTCGCTGAAAAGGAATTTTCTTCTTTTCAGCAACATTCACAATCATGTCTAGCAAGTTGTTCTGTACCGCAGGACCGTAAGTAAGAACAGGGCCGCTTCCCGCAGCCAAATCTCCTTGGGTCTTCTTCTCGTACATAGGCGTTTGCGTGTCATGACACACATCCGTAATGATGGCTACATCGGGCTTTATTCTTCTAGAAATCATTTCTGCACCACGCAAACCAATCTCTTCCTGCACGGCATTTACGATGTATAAACCAAACGGTAATTTCTTCTTCTTCTCTTTTAGGAGACGGGCAACTTCGGCAATCATAAATCCGCCAATTCGATTGTCAAGCGCTCGCCCAACTATGTAACGATTGTTGAGCATGGTCATCTCATCTTCAAAAGTGATAACTGAACCAACGTGAATACCTTTTTCCTCAACTTCTTCTTTTGAATTGCATCCAGTATCGATAAAGATGTTTTTTAGGCTTGGAGTTTCCTCTGTTATAGGATTCCGAACGTGAATTGCCGGCCAACCGAAAACCCCTTTTACGATTCCTTTTTTGGTGTGAATGTTAACACGCATTGAAGGGGCAATTTGATGGTCTGAACCACCATTTCGCTTCACGTAAATGAGCCCCTCTTTGGTTATGTAGTTCACAAACCAAGCAATCTCATCGGCATGTGCTTCAATAACAACTTTGTACTTAGCCTCTGGGTTAATTACGCCAACTACAGACCCATAAACATCTGTAAAGTATGTGTCGATATACGGGGTTAAGTAATCCAGCCAAATTTGCTGACCAGAAGACTCGAAGCCAGTAGGCGATGCGTTATTCAAGTATGTTTTAAGGAAATCTAAGCTTTGACTACGCATTTCTATGATGGTTTCTGCTGGTTTCGCGCAAATATAGGCTCTACAGTCACGAGAAAAAGAAAAATGGGATTGTATTTATTAACAGTATGTACAGTTGCGATAGACTCCACATTCACTTTCGAAAATTGAGTTAACCGGAATCTCATACAGTGATTTGTGGGTTTAACTCTTGGGAAAAATGAACATAAAAAAAGCCTTCTCATTTGAGAAGGCTTTTGTGACCCGACTGGGGCTCGAACCCAGGACCCTAACATTAAAAGTGTTATGCTCTACCAGCTGAGCTATCGAGTCGAAGTGCTTTTTTGAAGCGGGGCAAATATATATTCTTGGTTTTGGAATCACAACCCAGAACGAACACTTTTCTGAATTGCGCTGTGTCCCTTTGTTTATAGGGGTTTCAGCTACTTTTCAACCTTAATAGAGTGCCCCATTTTGTCTCTTTTGGTCTGTAGATAAAAGCGATTATGATCATTCGCTTTGATTTCTATGCCCACAGTATCAACTATTTCTAAGCCATAACCGATGAGTCCAGTGCGCTTTTTAGGGTTGTTGCTCATCAATTTCATTTTAGAAACTCCTAGGTCTCTTAGTATTTGCGCGCCAATTCCATAGTCGCGTTGGTCCATATCAAAACCAAGTGCTAGGTTGGCTTCTACGGTATCCATTCCTTTCTCTTGCAGTTCGTAGGCTCTAAGCTTGTTTAATAAGCCAATGCCACGTCCTTCCTGATTCATGTAAACCACAACACCCTTTCCAGCGTCATTCACCATTTTCATGGCGGCATGCAACTGATCACCACAATCGCATCTGCAAGAGCCGAAAATATCTCCTGTAACGCAAGAAGAGTGAACTCTTACTAGAAGTTCTTCGTCTTTGTCCCACGTACCTTTTACAAGGGCTAAGTGCGTTTGGTCGTTGGTTGTTTGCTTGAATGCTACAAGTTTAAAATCGCCCCATTCTGTAGGCATATCTACAGCAACTTGTCTTTCAATAAGCGATTCGTTCTTAACGCGGTATTCAATTAAATCCTTAATCGAAACGAGTTTGAGCGAAAACCTCTTTGCAATCTCTACCAATTGAGGAAGTCTGGCCATAGTACCATCCTCATTCATAATTTCTACAATGACTCCCGCTGGTTCAAATCCTGCGAGTCTGGCTAAATCGATAGCTGCTTCGGTATGACCAGCTCTTCGTAAAACGCCACCTTTTTTTGCTTTAAGCGGAAAAATATGGCCTGGTTTACCAAGCACATCTGGGTTCAAATCTGGGTCAATAAGCGCTTTGACAGTTTTGGCTCTATCGCTTGCCGAAATTCCAGTTGTACAACCGTTTCCCATAAGGTCTACAGAAACAGTGAAAGGGGTTTCGTATGCTGCGTTGTTGTTCTGAACCATGAGGTCCAAACCAAGTTCCACACATCTGTCTTCAACAAGAGGAGCGCAAATCAATCCACGTCCATGTGTTGCCATGAAATTGATCATCTCGGGTGTTACGGACCGTGCTGCGGCCACAAAATCACCTTCGTTTTCTCTATCGGCATCATCAACAACAATTACAACTTTCCCTTCCTTGATATCCTGAATTGCGGAATCAATGCTGTCTAGTTTAATATCTGCTTCGCTCATTTTTCTGAAATTGGGTGCAAAGGTACTTATAAGGTAACGCTGGCATACCTTAACTGTTCAAGTAGAACTTTCCTTTATTGATGACTGCAATTGGCAAACCAGTCAATTCCTTATTGATTACGGGAGAATTCTTTGATTTACTCTTAATGTCCTTTGTTAAGTAGGTCCATTTAAAACTTGGCGAAAAGATGGTAAGTTCTGCCTCATTTCCTTCCTTTATAATAGGATGTGCAAGATTCAAGATGTCTCTTGGTCCGCTAGTCAACTTGCCAATTAATTGCTCTAAGCTTAATCGATTTTCAGTTGCTTGAAATGCCACTGAAAACGTTGATTCAAGGGAGATAATTCCAGCTTCGGCTACAGAAAACTCTGACGCTTTAGCCTCAATTTCGTGCGGTTCGTGATCTGAAATAATTGCATCTAGCGTTCCATCCTCAAGGCCAACAAGCAGGGCTTCAACATCTTCATTTCCTCTAAACGGAGGATTGACCTTAAAATTAGGTTCAAAATCTTCCACCGATTTATCCGTAAAAAGGAGGTGATGGGCAGGTACGGATGCCGTAACCTTCAATCCTTTGGCCTTTGCAGTCCGAATTAAGTCAACCGAACCTTTTGTGGTGATATGTGAGAAGTGAACCGCTACATTAGAATACTCGGCCAAGTACAAATCGCGGGTTACCGCTACTTCTTCCGCGAGTGATGGAACTCCCTTTAATCCGATGCTCGTGTTCACAGTGCCTTCGTGCATTTGACCACCATTTGAAAGGCGTTCGTCCTGACAGAAACTGTACATCTTTAGGTTCAGGTTCTTGCCATACTGGAAAACTATGTTTTGGAGTTTTGTATCGCCAATCGTGTGTTTGCCGTTACTCGTACCAATGGCTCCAGATGTCTGCATGTCAAACATTTCGGCCAACTCCAAAGATTGCAAACCCTTAGTTTGTGCTCCAAGTGGGAGGGCATCTACAACGGAACTAGCAGATCTTGAGAGTAAGTACTCAATTGCGGCTTTGGAATCCACCGCTGGCTGCGCTTGTGGCGAAACCGCGACTTTGGTAAAGCCACCTTGTGCTGCAGAAGTTAGTCCTGAGAGAATATCTTCTTTGTGCTCAAACCCTGGGTCACCAAAAGTGGCATAAAGGTCTACCCAACCTGTAGAGACGTGTAAATCGTCTCCTTCAATGATTTCATCAACCCCTTCTGAATCCAGATTTTTTCCAATTTCTGAAATTTCCCCATCACTGATAAGGATGTCATTTTGGGTCCCATTATAAGAAGACCTAGGGTCTATTATTGTAACTGAACGAACAAGTATTTGCATAGCTATAAGATTCTGATCAATAATGTTTCAATTAAAAGTGCAAGTAAAACGAGGAGTAAAAACCAGCGCCAAAGCTGTTTTCCATCGTGTAACTCTTGAACTTGATTTGCAATGGTTTCTGAGCTTCCTTCTATGAATTGGATGTTGCTTATGCCTGCTGATTCAGCTTTCGCTGTCAACTCATCAATCGTAAGAAAATGCATGTCGCTTTCCAATCGGTTGTAGTTAAAGCTGATGGATTGCAGTGTGTCTGATTCTCCATTCTTAACGAAATAATGCCCTGCTTTTTTTACTTGATTGTGCACTAGTAAGCCAACGCCATTTAACCCAACAACTTGTTCTGGAACAAAGGATGTGGCATCTGTAGTTGATTGAACCTGTAATGCTTCTCTCTTGGCATCTTTTGAAGCCAATGAGACCGAATTAAGCGAACCAATTTCTTCTGCGCTTACCGTATTTGAAACACTGTTTAAAGCAATATTGTAGATGGTAGGAACAAACAGTGCGTGTCTATGAAAGTTGCTCCATTCATCCCTTAAGGTTGAGCTAAGCACGTAACTCTTGCCTTTGCCCAACTTGTAGCTAGCTAGCAATGAAGAGCCATTTTCAAGCGTAAGCAACTGTTCAGATAGGGAATTTGTACTCTGATTAGTCCTAAAATTGTTTTTAACTGTTGGTAGGTCAATTCTGTCTTCCCAAGTGGTAAAAACGTTCTTGAAAACTGAACTCTGTAGATTGACACCCTCAACTTTTAAAGAGACTGAATCGATGCCAGAAAATCTATTTGCGCCAACCGCGAGTAAAAGTTCGTTGGTCGATTCCTGTTCATCGCTAGTAGAAGGGAGCAACAATAGACTTCCCCCTTCAGAAACAAATCGCATTAATTCTTGGGTCATTCCTGAAGAGAATACCGATACCTCATTGCAAATCAACAAGTCTGTTTCTGCCAAAGAGGAATAATCAAGTGATCCAGAAGCAACTTCAGTCACCTTAAAATTGACTTCCGACTTTAGAACCTTTGCAACGTGTTTTGGTGCTGCGCTGCCATTTATACAAAGCACTTTTATCTCTCGTCCTAAATTGAACGACAGATAGTAGTTGTCATA
>ERZ889078.2321-NODE-2321-length-13693-cov-13.579704_pt1 | contig 13693 bp, 10 predicted proteins | sample MGYA00521266_ERZ889078 | MGnify/ENA primary metagenome ERZ889078 (study PRJEB32303, sample SAMEA104408618) | aquatic metagenome | biome: Brackish water; feature: Pelagic; material: water | place: Baltic Sea | collected 2014-06-16T06:34:00 | depth 76,534 m ...
TTGTATTTACTATTGTTGTTATTTAGTTCAACGGTTTTTATTTCACTATCCACTCGATAGGCATACTGAAATGATTTTCTGAGGTCTCCTAAAAATGCAGAATCAAAAAAGATTGCGGATCCATAAACCAATGAATCGTATTCTACATTTCCAATAATCATATCATTGATTTCACTTATGCCCGGATTAGGTAATTTTTCAATTTTTTTTGCAGTATAATTAACCAACTCTGCAACATTGGATAATCGAACATTTATCAATGTCGCGTAATTTTCAGTTGAGTTTTCAAGGTTTAACAGAAATCGCTGTTCAACTTCGTTATACAGTAGGTTATATATGAAATAGATAAAAAAAACTGAAATAATCGCAGCAGGAACTACAACTGCTAGTAATATCTTATAAACCAATTTCATTTATTTTTGTTTTTATTGTTTGATTGGAATCGACAATTAAAGTTATACCAAATTAAATTTCAGAATGAACTTAATATATCAATAGATTTTAAGTTTAATGCTCATCTATTGCCCCCAATTTTCCCTATCCAGACTACGGTATTGTATTGCTTCTGCCAGATGTTCTGTTTTTATAAATTCACTACTATCAAGATCGGCAATTGTTCGTGATACTTTAATTATTCTGTCGTATGCTCTTGCAGATAAGCTTAGTTTTTCCATCGCAATTTTTAATAAATTCCGGCCTGATTCATCCAATTGGCAATATATACTTAAATCTTTAGTGCTCATCTGGGCATTGTTATGGATATTTTTTTGATCTTTGAATCTAAATTCTTGAATCTTACCTGCTTTAATTACCCGTTGGCGGACTATCTCACTTTTAACACCAGCCTTTGTGTCGGCTAATTCACTGAATGGAACAGGGGTTACTTCAACATGTAAATCTATTCTGTCCATCAAAGGGCCTGATATTTTATTCAAATAACTCTTTACAATTCCGGGTGAGCAAACGCAATCCTTGTCGGGATGATTGTAATAACCACACGGACAAGGATTCATGGCAGCAACAAGCATAAAGCTTGCCGGGTAATCAACCGTAACTCGGGCACGGGAAATAGTTACAATTCTGTCCTCCATGGGTTGGCGCATAACCTCCAGAACCGACCTTTTAAACTCAGGAAGCTCATCTAAAAACAGCACTCCATTTTGAGCCAATGATATTTCGCCCGGCTGTGGATATGTACCTCCTCCTACTAGGCCAGCATCACTTATTGTGTGATGGGGTGATCTGTAAGGTCGAGCCGAGACTAATGAAGAATCGCTGGGTAATAAACCTGCCACGGAGTGTATTTTAGTAGTTTCAAGCGCTTCTTCAATCGACATGGGGGGTAATATGGAAGGCAGTCGTTTTGCGAGCATAGTTTTTCCAGATCCGGGAGGACCAATCATTATAACATTATGGCCTCCGGCAGCCGCAATTTCCAAAGCCCGCTTAATGTTTTCCTGCCCCTTCACATCTTCAAAATCGAAGGTGTATGTGTTTAATTTCAATAATTGATCGTCAGCATTTAGTTCAACAAGCCCATCTTTCGTGTCATTATTAAGCATTGCCATAACTTCTGTAATATGGCTAAATCCATAAACATCAATGCCTTCAACAATTGCTGCTTCCATAACATTTTCCAGTGGAACAATAATGCCTATGAAATTATCCTCTTTGGCTTTAAGAGCCATAGACAGGGCTCCTTTTACTCGCTTTATGCTACCATCTAATGACAATTCACCCATCATTACAAAATCATTTAGCCTATGATTGCTAATCTGTTCTGAGGCAGCAAGTATGGCAATTGCAATGGGTAAATCGTATGCCGACCCCTCCTTTTTAATATCGGCAGGAGCCATATTAATAACAATCCTGCGACGTGGAAACTTATTTCCAATATTGTTTATTACAGCAACTAATCTATGATGACTTTCTTTAACAGCATTATCAGGCAATCCAACAAGGTAAAATTTCTTACCCTGACTGATATTTACTTCTATGGTTATAATTATTGCGTCAATACCATGAATTGCGCTACCAAAAGTTTTTACGAGCATGGAAATGAGTTAGATTACAATAACAAATGTAGGTAATATTAAGATATAGAATTGAATATTCTTTCAGGATCTCTATAAATCAATAGTATTCAAAAAATTTTAACTTTAAGGAAATCGAGAATTATTAGCAATTGGAAACCTTTTGGAATTCTATGGTTTATAACCTGATTGATTAAATATTTCCTGAGCGTCAGGATTATAAATGAGTTCTTTAATGGTGATATTCGGATGCTTATCCATATATAGTCTTACAATTTGCCATCCAAGCCAGATGCCTAATCTTGGTGGTGATTCGTTAGAAAAGCCACTTGTAAATGGGCCATCTTCTATAAGATTACTTTGGATTTTGTAATCAGCCGAATAAAAGAGTTTGTTTTTCACTAAAAATGCCCAAACATTCGACTTATTACTTTCAATCCAATTCATCTGATTACTTGTGTAACCAATTTTAAGGCTATCGGGAATGCTTGGTAATACAGCATCAAGAAAGTATAATAATTTTCCGCTATTAACCATTCTGTCTATGAGAGTCTTCTGTTTGAGGTGTTTGTCAAGTTTTGAATTGAATAATTCTTTCATAACATCAATTACAATATTATCCGATGTCATGCACCTGATCTTATAGTAGGGTAGGCCAAGGCTTCTGTATTTTGTGAATTCGGGACCCAGATAAACATCCAATGCAATAATAATAACCGAGTCATCAATAATTACTGGTTTTTCATAATATAGGTCTGAAATGTAAGTATAAACTACTGGAGGTTTATTTTGGGGAAAGTAATAGTTGTATCGGCTGTATGCATCAGTTAATTGATTTTCAAGAGATATCAAGTCAGGATAAATTTCAGCTACCTTTTTACTTATAGATATTAACTGAGTGTCAGTAACGTACTCGTAAAGAGGAGCAAATTTATCGGTACTCACGGTGTCATCTCCTAGAAATAAAGAAAATCCTTTTTGGATTTGCCTAACATCTGCAAAAAAATTGTTTGTGTCTAATTCAAAAAGTGCTTTGCCATATCTATGTATTTTAATGTCAATCTTCTGAAGCTTCGACTCATCAATTCTTGGCCCTTTTGATGAAGAATTACTACAAGAATTAAATAATATTAATGAAATGATAATGTAAAGAAAATTCTTTGAATGCATAATTATATTCATAAAAAAATGTCAGTACAAAAATACTGACATTTTTTAATCTATTGAAAGATAAATCAAGTCCGAAAAATTAGAATTCAATTAGAATATTTTCCAACCAAGAGTAACCATGAATAAATTTGATTTTGTACTTATTGTTTTATTATCAAAAACAAAGTCATCTTTATTTAAATTATTAAGTCCACCCATATATTTTACGTCCAAGGCAAACATTAGCACGTCAACACCTGCTCCTACCTGGTATTGCCAAATTAGATTATTCCAATCTGCATCTTCAATTGGTTCATTTATATTCTTTATTTCAATTTCTTTGTCTACTGCAATATTTGCAGTAGCTCCACCAAATATCCTGATGTTTGCTATTTTCAAATCAATTATTCTCCAACCAACACTTAAAGGTATTTGAATAGTTTTGTAGGTCATTTTTAATTCCTTGTCAATCTTAGCAGCACCCTCTCCTTCAGAACTTTTCCATACTCCTCCCTGTGTTAACCAGTTAACTTCAGGTTGAATATAAAATTTTTCACCAATACGAACAAAAGCCCCAAACATAAAATTACTTTTAAGATCAGATGTTACATCGCTTGAATTAGCAGTAAGTTTGGATGATGTATACCCAATTTGAGGTCCAAAATGAAATTGAGCCTGTATAGTTGTCACAATTAAAACTGCTGAGATAATTAATAATATTTTCTTCATGATTATAGGTTTTTAAAATTATTTAAAATCAAAAATAACAAAAAAAGGTTCTCATTTCATTACGTGGATCGATTATTTATATTTGTATAATTATTTGATGCTTCAAATTCCTGTGGCAATATGGGGTTATTTAACTAGTAGTATGATAGTAAAACCTAATTAACAGTAAACTACAATTGAGATATGAGAAATAGGTTGCTACTCTTTTTTATGATTGTGATGTTTTCTACATCCTTATGCGCACAACACAAACCATTTCAGTTTGGATTTAAAGCCGGGATGAATCTTGGCTGGTTTAGTTCAGTTGATGACGATTATAAAAATAAGGGAGTTAAATTTGGTGCCAGTTGGGGATTTGCTGCCGATTTTTATCTTATGGATAATTATTCAATTACTTCAGGGTTTGATGTGATTTATTTAAATGGAGCAATGACGTATCCTGATACTTATGTGCCTGGATCAGTGTCGTATGGTGTGAAAGGTTCAATGTATAGAAACTACCGAACAAAATATATTAGGCTGCCAATAATATTTACCATGAAGACTAACGAAATAAAGAAGTTAAGATATTATGGTCAAATTGGATTTGGTTTAGGATTTCTTCTGACAGCTGAAGGAAAAGATCAGTTTACCCCTGATAATGGGGGAGATGTTGTAGCTGAAAATCATAATATTTATGATGAGTTGCGCTTTACCCGTGAATCAATACTAATTGGGGCAGGAGTTGAAATACCTATACACAGGTCAACTTATGCACGTGTTGGATTGTTGTTCGATAATGCATTTGCCAATATATTAAAAGGTTATAATACAATTGATTCATCAAAGAAAAACAATGGAAGAAATAGTTTTATTGAAATTAATGCAAGTATATTTTTTTAGTAATAGGATGGAGTATCGTATTGGGAAATTATAAAAGAGAACAATTAGTTCCGTCAAGAAAAGTTAAATTATGAAAATAGCTTTAGCTCAAATAAATTATCACATTGGTAATTTCGAAAGTAACACATCAAAAATTATTGATGGGATTAGGAGAGGAGAGAGCGAAGGGGCAGATATTGTGGTTTTTTCGGAAATGGCTATTTCTGGTTATCCTCCTCGAGATTTTCTGGAGTTTTCGGATTTTGTAAATCAATGCCAAACTGTTCTGCAACATATTGCAAAGCACTGCAAAAAAGTTGCAGCCATTGTTGGTTTACCAACATATAATGATCGAGAAAAGGGTAAACCGCTTTATAACTCGGCTGCCTTTCTATTTGATGGTAAAATTCAATCAATAACTAATAAAACCCTTCTTCCCAATTACGATATTTTTGATGAGTACAGATATTTTGAACCAAATAATGAGTTTAAGGTAATTGATTTTAAAGGGAAAAAGATAGCACTTACCATCTGTGAAGATTTATGGAATGTGCAGGATAATCCCCTATATACTGTAAATCCGATGGATGAACTGATTGGGCAGAATCCTGATTTAATGATCAATATTGCTGCATCACCGTTTAATTATCATCAAACAAAAATCCGAAAAGAAGTATTAAAGAAAAATGCCAGGCAATACAACCTCCCTTTGTTTTATGTAAATCATGTGGGTGCTCAAACCGAATTGCTTTTTGATGGTGGATCACTTGTTTTGAACTCAGTTGGAGAGACTATTGATGAACTACTTTATTTTGAAGAGGATTTCAGAATCTATGAACTGGATGAAGTTATTGATAATAAAGAGACTAGTTACAAAGAGCCCAAAAGAATGGAAATTGCTGATATCCATGATGCATTGGTTATGGGTATTCGTAATTATTTCCAGAAGCTGGGATTTACCAAAGCCATACTTGGTTTGTCGGGCGGTATTGATTCAGCATTGACAGCTGTGCTGGCTGCCGAAGCACTTGGAAGTGAAAATGTTTACAATGTTCTTCTTCCATCAAAGTATTCATCTGATCACTCCATTAGTGATTCTATAAAACTGGCTCATAACCTCAATATGCCTTATGATATTATTAAAATTGAGGATGCGGTTAACACATTTGAACAAACTCTTCAGCCATTTTTTAAAGGGTTGCCCCCTGATATTGCGGAGGAAAATATCCAAGCTCGAAGTCGGGGATTAATACTCATGGCATTGTCTAACAAATTTGGGTATATACTACTAAATACCAGTAATAAAAGTGAAGCAGCAGTTGGATATGGAACACTTTATGGTGATATGAATGGTGGTTTATCGGTTATTGGAGATGTGTATAAAACTCAGGCTTATGAATTATCACGGTACATTAATCGAGATAAGGAAATAATTCCTGAAAATATAATTACTAAACCACCTTCTGCTGAGTTACGTCCCGATCAAAAAGATTCCGACTCGCTACCAAACTATGCTATACTTGACGAGATATTATATCAATATATTGAAAAGAGAAAAGGTCCAAAAGAAATTGTTGATATGGGTTTTGACAAAACACTGGTAGATAGAATCCTAAAGCTGGTTAATACCAATGAATACAAACGTTACCAAACTCCTCCAATGTTGAGGATATCGACGAAAGCTTTCGGAATGGGGCGGAGGATGCCGATAGTTGCCAAGTATTTGGGCTGATGGAAATCACTTTGATTTATGAAATATAATTTGTGATTTGAGGGCAATCAAAAATCATACATCAGAGGTTTCTGTGTCCACTATAAATAATTTGGATTAACTAATATTATAATATAACTGCCCATCAGGCATCTTTATTAAAGCTAAATTCGTCTTCTATATATTGACCTAATTATTATATGGGAAATTTAATCGACGGATGCGTAAAGGGAAAACCAAAGGCTCGTAAAGAGCTATTCCGTCGATACCAAAGAATGCTTCTCGGAACTTGCTTAAGATACTCGCGGGATAAGTCGGAAGCTGAAGATATCCTACTCGAAGGGTTTCTACAGATATATTCAAAAATAGGAACCTATTCTAATAATGGATCTTTCGAAGGATGGATGAAAAGAGTAATGGTTCATACTGCCATCGACTATTTCCGAAAAAACCGAAAAGAAAATACTCATCTTAATATTGAGGATTATAATAATATTGTTTCTGAAGACTTTGATGCAGTCAAGCAATTATCTGCAAAAGAGATACTTGAGTTAATTCAAACACTACCCCAAGGATACAGAATTGTTTTTAACCTTTTTGCCATTGAAGGATATAGTCATAAGGAAATTGCTGAGAAACTGGAAGTATCTGAGAGTACATCTAAAAGTCAGGTGAGGAAAGCGAGAATATGGTTGATGAATAGAATAAAAAGAAACTACGATTAAAAATCTTACTATGGAAAAATCAATAAATGAAATTGATAACATAATTAGAGATAAACTTATTAATTATGAGGAAGATGCTTCTCCGAAATTTTGGGGTAGGCTGAATAAAAGACTTTCTAAAAGTGCCATTTCAACAGGAGCAATTTTATTAATAGCAATGCTAACAGGTTTGGTTTTTTGGATGATGATGCCAGATAAAGTTGAAAATACAATTGATACTCAAGCCATCAATCAAATAGAAATTGCAGAAGCTGATTTTTTACTAAAGAACGAAATTCAGTTGGTTAAAAAACAATCGAATACAAAATCTGAAGAAACAGATTTAATTGTACCTCATGAGGATAATAATACAAAATCAAAATCACAAGAAGCATCAATAATAATAGATGAAGAGAGAGTCAATTTAACGAAAACCCAATTTAGTGAGAATATCATCCAAAATAATGAAGAATTTGTTAGAGATTTTTTATTTATTAATAAAATTAATTCCATATCTATAGTTGGTCAAAATTTGAACAAAGCAATCAAGTTTAATGCCAACCAAAGAGAACCGGAAATCCAAAATGGTTATACGCATTGTGATATAAGTGCCCATGGTAGATTCAGTATATCATTGGAGATTGGTTATGGTAAACTATGGAGAACCATGAGTTCAGAGCCTCAGTTTGAAGGTTTCAAAAATTATAGAATTGAAAATGAAAAACTAACCTCTAGTTTGTCTTATGGAATTAAATTAAACTATCAATATAAAAACTGGGTAATAAGTACCGGGCTCGATTATACTACTATTAGTGAAGAGTTGAATTATAAACTATATGAAACTGTGGTTGACCCTGATGGCGGGTATTATGATATAGACACCTTGGTTTTACATATCGCAGGTCCTGATAATAATTTAGTGCCATTTATAATAGGGTATGAGTTAACTTGGGTTGATGAATATAAAAACGAGAACTATCAATTCAAAAATAAAAACCGATACTCATATATCGAAATACCTGTTAATTTGGGTTATCGTTTTAATATTCGGAAATTATCAATTTGTCCTTCAATAGGTGCATCTTTTGGATTTTTGTATAGGGCAGGCGGGAAACTCCCACTTCCCAATTCGAATGAATTTGTTGAATTAGAAAAGAATTCGAAATATTTAGAAACATCCATAACAAACTTTAACATTGGTTTAAGTTTGGAATATTCAATAACTCCAAATTATGGGATTTATATCAAACCATATTATAAGTATGGCATTAATTCCATTTATAGAAATTATCCTTTATCTGTAAAATACACTTATGCCGGAGTTAAATTAGGAGTAAATATTTACCTTAATTAATACTAAACTTATATTATTATGAAAACAATAGCTATTTTTTTTATTTCAATTATGCTAGGCATTTCAAATTGCTTTGGACAAATAGGGAACTTTGAAATTAATGATACATTAATATCAGAATTTAATATCAATACTTTGATGTCGATACCGGCAGATATAATGTTGTTAGATTCAGTAGTAGCTTATCAGTTTGTTCAACAGGAAGATTCAGTGTCTGTTACACGATACATATATATTTATGATGAAATAGATAATTCACTTTTAACAATTTTTCAATATCGAACTCCTTATGATCAAGTCTGGACGAACTATAATAAGAGTTTGACAACATTTAATGATGATAATTTAGCGATAGAAGTAATATTATATTCGGGAGAAGATCAGAGTTGGATAAAAAGAGACAAAATAATTTATGAGTATAATAGTAATAATGAAGGAAATCTATCGATTAGGTATTTTTGGGATACTAATATTTATGAATGGAAACTTCATTCAAAGAATGTAGTTGTGCGAACCTCAGCCTCATACATATCTATTTCATCAATTTTTGATGCTGATAATCAGCAATGGGAATATGGAAGTAAGACACAGATAATGTATGGTTCGGTTGGTGAAATTGTTAGTGATGTTCACTACTGGTGGAGTAAGGAAAATTTAATTTGGGAGAACGATGATTGGGTGTATTATACTTATGAAGATGGAGTTGAATCAAGTATATCTTATAGTTGGGATTCAACATACTGGAAACCACGTTTTAAAACTATTGGCATAAGAATAAATTCTCAAAAAGTAGTATATGATAATTATACATTTACTGATGATTCAACATTGTTTCATACTAAAACCACGGAATATATATATGATAATATGGATAATATTATAGCACAGGAATCATACCGATTTTTACTATCTGACAGTATTTGGATTGGTGACAGGAAGTTTGAAAAAGTTATAAATGAAGAAGGTCAATTATTGTTCACAAATAATTACAGTTGGGTGCATGATGAAAGCAAGTGGGTTAATAGTAATAATATTTTTTATGGGTATAATGAGTATGGAATCAATGATTATAAAGGTTATTATACTTGGGATACTACCTCTTCCACTTGGTTAAAGAGCTTAGGTGAAGTTTCTTATTACTCAAATTCTTCATCAATAAATGCATCAAATTTCTCCATAATCCCAATTCAAGTCCATCCTAACCCCTGTATCAATCAAATAACTCTTAATTTTGAAAACATGGATAATAATAAAGCAGTTTATTATATCTATTCTCAATCTGGAGAGTTAATTGATGAAGGAAATCTACTAGACGGAGAAATTAATGTTGCTAATTTTAATACAGGAATCTATTTTTTAAGGTTGAGTACCTCGGAAAAGACCTATTCAGGTAAATTTGTAAAATTGTAATTGGTTTTTTTGTCATCAAAGAGCACAGTGAAGGATCTAAATTGCAGCACTAATAAATAGTATCAGATTCTTCACTGCGTTCAGAATGACAGCCTTTTAAAAGAGGATTAGTTAAATTGAATTTGCTATTCTTTAAACGGTATCTTACTCATCGCCAACTCCGTCATCGCAGTTATTGTTAATGATGGGTTAACTCCCGGATTTGCCGAAATTACCGATCCATCGCAAACATACATGTTCTCATAACCAAATACTTTATGGTCTGCATCTATTACGCCTTCTTCAATATTTTTTCCTATTACAGCTCCTCCCAAAATATGCGCAGTTGTGGGGATTCCTGTTAGTGCTTCGGTACTTAGGACAAATGATTTACCATTGATGACTTTCGACATATGATCTGCCAGAACCTTGGCTTCAGGAATAAAAGCAGTTGGGGCCTTTCCTTTGGATAAGTGTGAGGTTAGGTTAAATATTCCTTTTTTTAATTTAACTGTGCTATCCAGATGCTGCATAAATAACAAAACAATGGATTTTTCAGCAAAATTTTTAGTGAAGTAAATTCTAAACCATGAAACGGGATGCCTTACTAAGTGAAATAGTAGTTTTCCCATCCTCACAAAAATATTGCTGCCAAAGGTTAATGGGACACCCATTAATTTCCAAAAATTTGATCCAGAACCATATCTAACCGGTTCAATATGTGAGTTTTCATCGGATGGGAATATGGAGCCAATTGCTACTCCTTTTGAAAAATCTTTAGTATTATCTTTTGAAACAACATAAATTAAACTTTCATTATTTGTTCGAATATCATCTCCGGTTTTTTCGCTTAGTTTGGGTAGATGCTTATCCTTCATGTTTAGTAATAATCTCACAGTGCCTAGTACTCCGCCTGAGAAAACAACACCCTTAGATTTAATAATTTGTTTTTTGCCAGGGAAAAAAGAAAATGAATTAACTAATGTGACTGTATATCCTCTTGAACCATCCGGTTCTTCATTTGGCTCTACTCTGGTCACTTTGTGTTTAGTTATAATTTTTGCGCCAAGTTGTTGTGCAAGATACAGGTAGTTTTTGTCAAGTGAGTTTTTTGCATTGTGAGGGCAGCCAGTCATGCAAGCACCACAATGACGACAGCCTTCTCTGTCTGGACCTTCTCCTTTGAAATATGGATCTTCTACAATTTTTTCAGGTTCACCAAAAAATACCCCAACATTTGTTGGTTCGAAACCACCAACACAATTCGTCTCAATTGCAACTTGTTTTAAAGCTAGGTCGGCATCAAACAACTTAGGATTTGGGTTTGCTCCTAACATTCGCTCTGCTGCAATATAATGTGGTTCCAATTCCGCTTGCCAATCCCTTATCCCTGACCAGCTTCCTGTATTAAAGAATGCTTTTCTGGGACGGGGAAGCGTATTGGCATAAACCAATGATCCCCCACCAACGCCAACACCACTCAATATACCTACATGCCTGAGAAATGTGATTTTAAAAAATCCAAAAAAACTTAATGATGGTATCCAGAGCCATTTTTTTAGATTCCAGTTTGTCTTGGGAAAATCATCTGGTTTCCACCAGCTGCCTTTTTCAATAACAAGTACCTTGTATCCCTTTTCAGTTAAACGTAATGCAGAAACTGATCCTCCAAACCCGGAACCAATTATTATATAATCCCATGTATTGTTCAAATAATCGGACATTATTAATGATTAAAAAATTGACACTTTAATACAAAGATATGATTAATTTATTTGGGATTATTTTTCACGTTTCTAACATAGTATTAATAGAGTAATAAAAATGCTAATACTTTAAATCGTTAATAGTGCTTTGATTTATAATGTAATATTGTATTATATTTGGACTAACACTTTGTTGTTAAGAACTGAAATAGTTTCCATATTTGGGAAAAATATCCCGTGCAGAAACAATTGTGGTTCGCAAATTAACACGGTGCTTTTTCTAAGTGTCATATGATCAGGGATATAATACATATTGCACATATGGCATAATACTTGATATTAAAAAAATCTAACTACTATAAAAACTATGTTATGAAACAACTAATTTATTTGCTCGGAATTATGCTCCTACTATCAGTAGTATCAACTTCATGTAAAAAAAATGATGCTCCTAATGATGGAGATAATACAGTTAAAAGCATGAACGACTTAGTGATAAGTCAGGATTTTGATTGGAAAACAACAAAAACTGTGAACGTTAATTTAATACTTCCTGATGATGACTACTCACAAATAGTTAATATTTATTCTACTGATGGTGAGGAGTTATATTATAGCGGATATGCTGTAGCAGGTAATTTAATTTCAACGAAAATTACAATACCGACCAGTGTTAAGTCTGCTATGATTAACTATGGCTTTGATGAAGCTATGGACCCCAAAGTGGTTGAAGTTGGGGATAATATTGAATTAGACTTTAATAGTTTTAAAACTGCACTTAAAGATGTTAGCAGTGTTGATTGCGGATGTAGCGGTGGAGTTTTTAGTTTAACTATGCGTTATACAGGAAGCACTCAGGCAGTTATCAAAGTAAAAGAGAAGAAAAACCTTGTGACCCTTTATTGTGGAACTGTTAATCCTGATGGAACTTTCACAATTACTGGTGGCTCGAAAAAAGATGGTAGATTTAGTAATACCCTTTATTTTTATGTTGATGGTGTTAAGAATTCTGAGATGCATGTTAGCTGTTCAGTACCATTGGAAGCTGGTGATGTTTATGATGATTTCACAATTATATCCGGGGTAAGCAAAAATAATGTTCCCTTATGTGATGGTACTCCTGCTCCTCCTCCTCCTGTTGATCCACCACCACCTGTTGATCCCCCATCAACTACAACGGTTAACTTTGATGGCTGTTTAGCTTATGAAGATTTATGGCCTGGGAAAGGTGATTATGATTTCAATGACTTAATTGTTAATTATGAATTTAATGTAACAAAAGATGATCAAGAGCGTGTTTTAAACATAACCGGTGTATTTACTGTATATGCATTTGGAGCAACATTCTATAATGGTTTTGGTTATGAATTTCCAAATGTTAGTCCAAATCAGGTTATAAGTGTTAGTGGTTATGAAATTCAGTCAGGCAGCATTTATTCGTTGGCAACTAATGGTTTAGAAGATAATCAAACTGCCGCTACTGTAATTGTTTATGATGATTCCTATAATATACTTACTCATCCCGGTGTTGGTATCGGTGTAAATACAGAGGCAACTAGTCCTTATGTGCCGATAGATTCTGTTATTGTTCAAATGGTTTTCTTTGATAATGGTTCCTTTGCCCCGGGTGGTCCAATTACATTTAATGATCTTGATATTGGAAACTTTAATCCTTTTATTATTGTTAACCAAAATAGAGATGTTGAAGTTCACTTACTTGATTTTGCTCCAACAAACTTAGTAGATCAAACAATATTTGGAACAATAGAAGATGATAGTGATGTTGCACAACAAAGGTACTACACAACTGCAAATAACTTACCTTGGGCGATAAATATTCCGATTGTGTTCGAATACCCGTATGAGAAACAGGAGGTTACAACCGCCTATTTGAAATTTGCCAGTTGGGCTGAGAGTGGAGGTGTTAATGATACTGATTGGTATGAAGACATTGCTGGCTACAGAGATGATTCAAAGATTTATACACCACCAAGTAAATAGAAAAAGATAGATAATTTTTTGGTAAGGAAAGCCTCGTATACTGCGGGGCTTTTTTT
>ERZ889078.2323-NODE-2323-length-13691-cov-6.386257_pt1 | contig 13691 bp, 11 predicted proteins | sample MGYA00521266_ERZ889078 | MGnify/ENA primary metagenome ERZ889078 (study PRJEB32303, sample SAMEA104408618) | aquatic metagenome | biome: Brackish water; feature: Pelagic; material: water | place: Baltic Sea | collected 2014-06-16T06:34:00 | depth 76,534 m ...
CCGTAAAATCTGGTTTGCCTGTTAGCGCCATATGAGGGCTGGGTATGAAGGCTTCTGCCATATCTGCAAGCCCCGGCCCGCATGGCGGTGTGCCGGTAAGAACAAGCCCAGCCAGTTCTGTACCTTGCCCAGCGACTTCAATAGCGATATGCCCCCCAAGCGACCACCCCACTATGGTGACTTTTTTAAGATCAAGTGTTGGGATCACCCCTTTTATGATTTTTGCAAACGTGACGGTCGAGCATATTGTGTCTAAATCGGCGACGTCATCAGACTGGCCGTGACCCGGTAAGTCGATAGCAACAAGACGGTAGTTTCGTAGTAGAGGGCTGTCAAACTGATGAATGAAGGCTTCTTTGCTCGCGGAGTTACCATGGATAAACAAGACAGCGGGTGCATCTTTTTCGCTATCCCAGCAGGCCATAGCCCCTGCTGGGGTCTGCAGTTTTTTGGTGACAGGTATCATAAATTATCCCCAAATAATTAAAACTGATAACTTAAACTAACACCATAACTGCGGGGCTCACCATAGGCATGATAGGATGAACCAGCAAAACCAAATTGATTGAAACCTTCTGTGCGGTAGTTTTTATCGCCAACATTGCGCGCCCATGCAGCAACTTCCCAAGCGGCATCGTCTGGTTGATAAGAAATGCGAGCATTGAGCAGCCAGTAGGCATCGCCGTGGAAAACAGGGGTATTGTCGGATGTAAAGAAGCGATCGCTTGTGTAGGATGTATCGGCTTGAATAAGCAAATTAGCTCCCTTGAGTGGTACGGTGTACCGCGCCATAGCATTAAACGTAACATCCGGTGCGTTAGCTAATTTTTTATCAATAAGTCGTGCATCTGGTGATGCTTTTATTTTTGTTGACATCACATTGATGCCTGCACTGAGCTCAAACTGTTTTGAGATTGCCCAAAGAAGATCAGCTTCTGCGCCGTATATTTCAGCGTCGCCAGCATTACCTAAGAATAAAGAGATGAAGCCATCTCTTTCTTCAGAGAATTGCGTTTGCAGGTTTTTCCAGTCGTAATAATAAACTGCAGCGTTTAAGCGCATTGCACCATCAGCGAAGGTTGATTTAAACCCAGCTTCATAGGCGTAAACCTGCTCGGGATTAAAAGCTGCAAGGGCCGATGGGTTGAGCGTAAAGCCGCCAGGAAAACCACCACTTCTAAAGCTTTTGGATGCTGTTGCATAAAGCATGACATCGTCGCTGGCATTATATTGAATGCCGATTTGTCCAGATAGATCATCTTCAGATATTTCATCGGTTGCGCTAATAGCTAAGACACCAATAAAGTCACTGCCGCCAGTCCATTTTTTATTTTCATGAGTATAGCGCAGTCCGCCAATCAGGCTAAGCTCAGTACTTATTTCATATTCTATATGAGCAAAAGCCGCCAAGGAATAGCTGTCTTGATCATTGGTGATGATCGCTTTTGTGCCTACAAGATCAGTAGCATCTACTGATTGTTCAGCGGTCACAGAATCTTTTGAATAAAAGCCACCGACGATCCAGCTTAATGGCGTTTGCGTATCAGACGTCAAGCGAAGCTCTTGCGAGAGCGCCCATGTTTGGTCGGTAAAGGTTACGTCGAGGAAAACAAATGGGGAGGCGTCGATATCTTGAAGTTGATTGCGGTTAAAAGTATCATAGCCCGTAACCGATGTTAATATTGTATCGCCTAAGTCCCAATTGGCTGTAGCGGAAAAGCCCCAAGCATCGTTATCAAGGCCGCCACCCGTTACACTATAATCACCAGAATGAGGGTCGCCGTCATTGTCAGAATAACCACCGTAGTTCATGCAAGGGCCTTCATCACGTGTTCCGGCCGCAACAGATGCACAGGGTTCAGTCCATGTAGTTGAATCAACAGAGCCGAGATGCTCTAGAGCGACAGGGTCGGAGTTATCGCGACCGCCGTGGGTATCGAGGAGCACATCAACGTCCTCAGAAGGCTTCCAAAGGAACATCGCGCGACCAGCAAGGCGGTCTTTACTGCCATAACTGGTATCATTGCCGACGCGGTTTGTCTGATAACCACCGGTACGCTCATAAACACTGATCGCAGCACGCGCTGATAATGTTTCGCTTAAAGCGCCGCCAAAAGCGCCGTCAACGTCAAACGTATTCCAGCTAGAATAATCAACACGAATGTTGCCACTGCTTTCTTGGCTAGGTTTGCGGGATACAAAATTGATGGCACCAGCTGTTGAGTTGCGGCCATAAAGTGTGCCTTGCGGGCCTTTGAGTACTTCAACCCGTTCTGTATCAAAAAGTTGAAAACTCAGCATTGGGTGATATGGAACTACGACTTGGTTTACATAAATTGCCGTTCCTGGGTTTTGAATAGGGGTAAAATCATTAAAGCCGACACCACGAATAGTGAAAACTGGGTTTTGATCGCCAACCGTTGGTTTGGCATAAAGACCAGGTGTATGACTAACGAGGTCAATAGGCTGGGATATGCCGTAATTTTTTAAATCCTCGGCTGAAAAAGCCGTAACGGATACCGGCACAGTTTGAAGATTTTGTTCTCGTTTTTGGGCTGTAACTACGATCTCATCCAAGAGACCATCATCACTGTAAGCTACTGTGCTTAGTGAACATAGAGACGCGGCAGTCGTAGTGAGTAATATTTTCTTTATGCTGTTATATGTCATGATTTTCTTCCCTAGAGCTTTTATTTAGGACTTTTTTCTATTCTCTACCTAGCAAACAAAAGAGACTAGGGCTTTTGCTAGACGCACAATTTTATTTGCTATCAACATTTTCTCTTGATTGGTTTAATATTAAACTATATATTATTCAACGTTGAACTATGTTGGATAAGAAAAGGGAAATAAAATGGAGAGGCGCAAGTTTTTAAAAATTGCCGGCACATCTAGCATTATCCTCGCTGCTGGAGGTGTTACTTTTGTCTCTACCAGAGTGCCTAAAAATGCTCTTAAACCTTGGCAGGAAGCCGGATCTCTGTATGCGGACCCCATGCGACGTGCTTTGTCTTATGCTATTTTAGCGCCCAATCCGCATAACCGCCAACCATGGATTGTCCGCTTTATAAGCGAGACAGAAATTCTCTTGAAATGTGATCTTGATCGTTTGTTACCAGTAACTGATCCTTTTAGTCGACAAATCGTCATTGGCCTTGGATGCTTTTTGGAACTGTTTTCTCTCGCTGCGTCAGAGCAAGGTTACATGGCAAACATCGAATATTTCCCACAGGGTGAAGTAGATGATGCATTAGACGGTAGGCCCATTGCTAAGCTTACGCTAATCAAACAAGATGGTTTAATGCCTGATCCGCTGTTTGCTCAGGTTTTAAAGCGCCGGACAAATAGAAACCCTTATGATACAACACGCCTGATTGCAGACGATGTTTTAATGGGTATAAAAAGTGCGGCGAGCAAGACTGTTTATGTTGGTGTAACCAATGAAGACAAGCCGTTGCAAGACTTGAGGCAAGTGACCAGAGACGCGATGATGGTTGAATTTACTACACCTGAAGTGCACCGTGAAAGTGTAGAACTTATGCGCATAGGGCGAAGTGAAATTGAAGCCAACCCTGATGGCATATCTTTAGGGGGTGCATTTTTAGAGGCTTTAAGTTTAGTTGGACTATTAACGCGCGAAAGCTTGGCTGATCCCACGTCACAACCCTTTCAAGCCGGCATTGACATGTTCAAGCAAGCCGCCATGACATCAATGGGTTTTGTGTGGATTAATACCGAGAGCAATGATCGCAGAGCGCAGGTTGAAGCAGGAAGAGCCTATATGCGAGTTGCCCTTGCAGCCACGGCAGAAGGGCTATCCATTCAGCCGATGAGTCAAGCTTTACAAGAATATGCTACAATGGCACCGCATTATAAAATCATTCATCAGATGTTGACAAACCACACCACAGCGAGAGTACAAATGTTAGCGCGACTTGGATATTGTGAGGATATCAATCCGGCCCCGCGTTGGCCACTCGCTACAAGGATTGAACAGGCATAAAAGGAAACTATAGTGACAACACCCGATGATCCCGCTGCTTTTCAGTTTTTCACTGAGATTGGTATATTAGAGCAATTGTCACGAAATCGCTTAGAAGCGAATTTGCTTTATGGTTTAAAAGTGTCACAGTTTGGCGTTTTGAATCATTTGGTGCGCTTGGGCGGATCGTGGAGCCCATCCCGATTGGCTAAGGCGTTTCAGGTAACCAAAGGGGCTATGACCAATACGTTGCAGAGGCTTGAAAAATGTGGTTTTGTGCAAATCACGAACGACCCTGATGATGCACGAGGAAAATGTGTGGTCATAACAAAGACAGGTCTTAACGCGCGGTCCGAGTGTTTACAAAGCGTAGACCCGCTACTTACTAGGCTATCCACAGCAATTTCAGATAAAGAAATTCGCGCTATCCTGCCCACTTTAGAGAAAATTAGAGTATATTTGGATAAGCGAAGGTCATAGACTGGCGCTACACTCTATTTATGTGACGGCATCTTGTTGGTTATAGATATCTTTTCTCCATTCACCAGTTGCCATAATATCACGCAGGTGCTCAACCGCATCCCATACATCAACGTAACGCACATAAAGCGGAGCAAATCCAAAGCGCATATTTGCGGGTGCCCTAAAGTCCCCTATGACGCCGCGCGCAATGAGTGCTTTTACAATCGCATAGCCATTATCATGATTGAAGGATATCTGACTGCCACGTTTAGTCCCGTCGCGTGGGCTATTAAGTTCAAAGCCAAAGTCTCCGCAACGGCTTTCCATCAGTTCAATAAACAGATCACACAGTGTATTGGATTTTTTTCGTATTTCAGCCATATCTGCGTCTAAAAACATATCGAGGCCGCATTCTATCATTGCCATGCTGGTGATTGGCTGGGTACCACACGCCATTTGAGAAATGTTAGGGGAAGCTGCATAGTCTCGACTGAAAGCAAAGGGATCGCTGTGTCCCCACCAGCCAGAGAGAGGTTGCGAGGCTTTGTTTTGGTGGCGTTTGGCGGCGAAGATAAAAGCAGGACTACCCGGTCCGCCATTGAGATATTTATAAGTACAACCAACCGCAAAATCCACATTGCAGCCATTTAGATTAACTGGCAGCGCGCCAGCACTGTGACACAGATCCCATATGGCAAGCGCACCGCAAGCATGGGCTTTAGCTGTGATTGCAGCCATATCGAGCAAGCGGCCAGTTTTGTAATTAACCTGTGTTATAGAAACCGCAGCAACGCTATCATCAATCGCTGCCATAATCTCATCACCGGGCACGAGCTTTAGCGTGTGCGAGCCGCCTAGCTGGTCGATAAGGCCCTGCGCCATATAAACGTCGGTGGGAAAATTGTCATTTTCCATTAAAAGGACCGAGCGTTCAGGGTTTAGTTTGGCAGCAAGGGCAAGAATTTTATAGAGATTGATACCTGTTGAATCTGTTACCAGCATTTCACCTGCATCTGCGCCGAGTAACACGGCCAATTTGTCACCAAGCCTGTAAGGCATATCAAACCATCCGGCTGTATTCCAACTTTTAATCAGATCTTGGCCCCACTGACGGCCCACAACATCCTTCGCGACAGCAAGCGCTGCTTTTGGCTGCGCGCCTAGCGAGTTGCCATCTAAATAGATAATATCATTCGGTAACTCAAAACGTGTCCTAAACGAGGAGAGAGTATCTTTCTTATCCATAGCTTTTAGGGCGTCACGTGTTAGATTGCTCATATCATTCTCGTTGTTAATTTATCACATGGTGATGGGTGGCTCATATAACAGGCAGACTGTTTGAGAGCAAACTATAATATTTACCTGTGCGTATCATCCATCATTGACAAGCGGCTTTATCATAAGCGATTGTTGATGTATTGATGAGGAATGGCAGGGACTAGCGAATGGATATTTTGTTGCAAGAGGCATTGCCTTTGGTCTTGATGATGTTAGTCACAGGTGTTGTAGGCGGTCTACTTGCGGGTCTACTCGGTGTTGGTGGCGGCATTGTTATTGTACCGATGCTTGAGTTAGCCTTAACAATCTTAGATGTTGATCCTGCCATACGTATGCATGTGGCTGTGGCGACATCACTCGCCATTATTATTCCAACCTCTATCGCCTCGACCCGTGCGCATCACGAAAAAGGCGCTGTAGATTTTGCCCTTCTACGCAGTTGGGGGGTGCCGGTACTTATTGGCTCTACACTGGGTACTTGGATTGCATCGCAAGTTGATAGCAATACGCTTGCGGCTATTTTTGCGTTGGTTGCACTTCTGGTGGCGGTAAAAATGATGCTGCCACTAGAGAATAAGACACTGGCATCGTCGGTACCGACAGGTCTACTGGGCGCTACAATACCCCTATCAATTGGCACTCTCTCTTCGATGATGGGTATAGGCGGTGGAACCTTTAGTGTTTCCATTCTCACACTGATGTCTAAGCCCATCCATAAGGCTGTGGGTACGGCTGCGCTTTTTGGATTATTGATTAGTTTGCCGGGCTCAGTGGGCTTTATCATTTCAGGTTGGGGACACCCGAGTTTACCCGTGGCTAGCTTGGGCTTTGTCAATATTATAGGCTTTGCCCTGATAGCGCCAATGACGGTTATCGCAGCCCCTTACGGCGCGAAAATGGCGCATGCACTTAGTCAACGGTCCTTATCAATAGCTTTTGGTATTTTTCTATTTCTTGTAGGCATCCGTATGCTATATCGTGCGATAATCTAACAGGAGTGATCAATGTCTTATATTTTCGAGCCGCCTAGGCAGCCGAGTGTTGCAATAAAAAATAGCGATGATCGATTTCCTGTCCACCGTATTTATTGCGTTGGCCAAAATTATGCCGCGCATACACGCGAAATGGGTGGAGACCCTGATCGCACACCACCTTTTTTCTTTTGCAAACCAGCAGATGCTGTGCAGGAAGATGGTACGATTATAGCCTACCCACAAATGACCGAGAATCTGCATCATGAAATTGAACTGGTGGTTGCACTAAAAGCAGGCGGTAAGAATATCAAGGTTGAAGATGCGTCCAATGTGATTTTTGGCTATGGCGTCGGGCTTGACCTAACCCGTAGAGATTTGCAGAAAAAAAGCTAAAGATGCAGGTGGCCCATGGGACGCAGCCAAAGGCTTCGATCAGTCTGCGCCAATTAGTGCCATAATACCTAAATCTGCTGCCAATATATCGCTTGATAGTCAAATTAAACTGAGTGTGAATGGAGAATTGCGCCAGCTTGGCTCGATTAACGATCTGATCTGGTCGATTGATGAAACTATCAGTGCATTGTCCACCTTGTTTGAATTAAAGCCCGGTGATTTAATTTTCACAGGGACACCTGCAGGCGTTGGGCCGCTTTTCCCCGGTGATGTTGTAGAGGGATCAGTTGACGGTGTTGCAACCCTTAAAGTCTGCATTGGCAATTAAAGGACTAGCGACTGTCAGTATACTATACCTTAAAATATCACAGCTTCGTGAGAAGATGGTAACATAGCGTGATCATGTATATATTCATCGCAAAATTCCTTCAATTCATCTCATAAGAATAGTGGATGCAAACTATTATACGTAATGCTATTGCATCATTATAGCAGTGTGGGGTAAGTCTATGTTTTTCTTTAGAGAATTTCTTTCTTTCAGAGCCTTGATGACTGGCGTGTGTTTATTGCCCTTGATACAACAGGCTGCTTATGGAGAAGAAGCTTCCACCAAAACTGTAGCGGCAGATCAGGAAATCGTTGCTGGCGAAACAGGTGCTGTTACGATTTATGACAAAGAATATCTGGGTGGACTTACTAATATTGTTACAGCGTTTGATCTTGCAGGCAAGGTTCCGGGTGGGCAAGTCATTCTCAGCAGATCCAAAAATAACGGTGGTGATGGCCAGCAAAGTCGTGGTTTTGCCAGCAATGATGATGGTGTATTGATTAACGGCAAACGTCTATCAGGCAAAAATAATAGCAGTCAGAATGCCCTCAGCCGCATACCCGCAGGGCAAGTGGTGCGCATTGAAATCATCCGTGGTTCATCGCCTGATGTGAAAGTTTCGAGCCAAGAGGCCTTTCTGAATGTGGTGTTGAGTTCCGACGCATTAAAAGGCAGTGGCACGTGGGATATTGGAGCTCGAGTATCGCTTAAAACTGGTCGCACGATACCTTTGGCGACCATTTCTTACGGTAACACTATAGGCAATCTTGAATATTTTTTGGAGGCTGAACAAAAAGGAGTTATCGCCGATCCATTACAAGAAGATACTATTACTGATGCTGATGGGCTGCTACAAAAATTTATCCATGAAGACGGCAAACAATATTACCGCAATCGGACTTTTTCAACAAATATGACCTATACCCTTCCTAATGACGAGCAGATTCGTCTCAATGGTAGTTATACTAAAAGGATGATGCGTCGCTCGTGGGATGGTGATGTTCTATTCTATACGCCCGACGGTAGCATTGATATCAGCGGTAATTCTATTCAAAAAATTACTCTAGATGACCCTATTTGGGAAGTAGGTGGTGATTATGAAACAAGCCTCGGCGAGAAGTGGCGCTTTAAAGTCATTGCGCTATATGCAAGGAATAATTTTGAGAATGGTCAAAGCGAAGATGAATTAATAACCGGCACTGTACCAGAGTATGACACAGATTATACTTTTTACAGCAATGCGCGGGAAGCTATTTTGCGACCATCCCTAACGTGGGATATTGCAGAGGGGCGTCAATTAGAATTTGGCAATGAGGTCGCTTTAAATAGTAACAGCGCAGGTTTAGATGTAGATGCCCTCGTGAAAGTAAAAGAAACACGCTCTGAAAGCTTTTTGAACTATTCTTGGAAATTGAGCGATAAATTTCATCTTGATACTGCTTTAAAATATGAATATTCAAAAATTTCTCAGGAAAGTATCGGCCTTAATCGCTCGGAGACTTTCAAGTTCTTAAAACCGAGTGTTGATCTACGGTATGATGTAAATAAACAAAACCAAGTGCAATTCTCAGTTAGGCGTAATGTCTCACAGCTTGATTTTAATGATTTTGTATCATCAATTAGTAATGACAATATTGTGGTTGCGGGCAATGAAAATTTGGTACCTGAAAAATCATGGACATATGAGGCCTCCTTCGAACATCAATTTGCTGATGAGATGGGGCAGATTAAACTCAAGCTTAGCCATGAACGCATTACAGACTATATTGAAATGATTGAGATCTCTTCAGGTGTTGCAGGCACAGGTAATATTGGCGATTCGACAATAAATTCAGCAATTATCACAACGAGCTTGAAGTTTGGTTTTATTGGTCTCAAAAATGTTGTGCTTGATGGCACCTTCGAATTTCATGATACAAATACAAGCGATTACTTTACTGGCCAAGAGCGTAATCTTGACCGTCATCCGAATTTTAATGGTGAGGCAACTATTAGGCATGATGTCGATGATATAGGTTTAAGCTATGGCCTAGAGTTTTTTTATGAAGGGCCTTTTGAAGGGCATTCGATTGATTATATGAATCGCTATAATACAACACGAGTGTATGGAGATATTTTTGCGGAGTATAAAATCTTTGGTAACATAATCTTATCAGCCCGAGTGAATAATTTTTTAAATACCACTGAGAGCCGTGTCTTCACGCTTTATGATCCATCAAGAGCCAGTGGCATGGTTGCCTCAATTGAAAACAGATTACAGCGTTGGCGTCCTCAGCTGCAATTTGGTCTAAAAAGCACTTTTTAAGGTTTATTTTTGGTAAATAGAGTGTTTTTTTAAGAATAAACTTTGAGTCTATAACTAAAGTTTATTCGCCAAAATCTATTGTTACCATTCAGTTCATAGTGGTGAAAATGGCAGATCACGTTTGAAGTCTAGATAGGCGACATTTTCACCTCTAATCAAGGTCTCGCCAATTTTGAACCAAGCTAGTCCGTCTGCGTCCATCACCGGCATTAAGCGGTGTGAGCCGGAAGCACCCGCTTTTTGCAGGCCACTCTTGGTCACGATAACGGGTATAAATTCATCACGTGTGGTGGGTATCGGCGGGTCAAAATCAACTGCAACTAATAATCCCTTGGGAACCGTAATATTTATATCAAAAGCTTTGGCAATAAGCGAGCGACCAAATAGCAGCCAAGCAACAAGAGCCGATAGCGGGTTACCGGGTAGTCCAAGAAAGATAGTTTCGCCGATGGTGCCAACTTTGACAGGTTTGCCGGGTTTCATGGCGACCTTCCAAATATCAATGGTGCCGCCAAGACTTTCCACAGCCCTTGGTAAATGATCACGGTCTCCAACGGATACCCCACCTGTTGAGATGATCATGTCCGCTCGCTCGCTGGCTACTTTTAGATTGCTTTGCACAATATCAAATTCATCCCCTAGGCGTTTGCCATCAATAAGCTCAATTGAGGGGTGATCAAGCAGCGCCATCAACATTGGACGATTGCTATCGTATATAGCGCCGGGTGCCAGCTCTTTGCCGGGCTCGGTAAGCTCATCGCCCGTTGAAAAGAGCATAACTTTTAATTTTCGTTTAACCGAGCATTTCGCAGCACCAGCAGACAGAGCAGCTGCAATATGACGTGTATCAAGCAAGGTGCCAGCTTTGATAACCACGTCGCCTTTTGATATATCTTCAGCGCGGCAGCGGATGTTATTGCCAAGGGGTGGGTTCTGATAAAAGAGAATATGTTCCCCGTCTTTTGAGGTTTTCTCTTGCATAATAACCGTATCATAGCCGCTGGGTACGGGCGCCCCAGTTAGAATACGTATAGTACCACTCTGACATAAAATGTCACCCGATTGACCAGCAGCCACGGTCCCCACGAGAGGTAGTCTGTAAGGCGGAGATCCTATCAGATCAGATTTTCTAACTGCATAACCATCCATAGCTGAGTTATCAAACACTGGTACGTCGGTGGTCGATAAAATGTCGGCAGCTGTAATGCGTCCCCTAGCATCAGTGATGTTGATAGTTTCTACACCGCTGATTTTATGTGTATTCTTTTGAATATATTCGAATGTTTCGAGAACTGGGATCATGAAATCTTTCCTTTGCGTTGTTATAGCGGTGCAAGAGAAATTAGCCAATAAAAAACGGGGGTCTGAGTGACCCCCGTCATGATTATCGAATTTAGAGAGAGATTTTATTTAAAATGACGCGCCGAGTGAAAAGACCACCGTACCGCTAGCGACTGTTTTAACACCGAAATTTTCTATATTGGTATCCACATACGTCACGCCAGCTTCAAATTTTCCAACAGGATAAGTCAGACCCGCAGACCAATCCCATTTCTTGTCACCAAAGGCGCCATTCTCATATGCAATGTGCGTAGCGATAGCTAGCCCTGTGTCTCCAAGGGGTAGACCAGCATTAACATAGATATAGGAGTTGTCTTGATTGCCGAGATTGTCTTGGCTAAAGGCATAGGCATAGCCAAGCGTCCAATCAAGCTTTTGTACTGCACCAGAGATTGAGGCATAACCCTCAAGATAGGCTGTGTCAGCCGAGCCTGGATATGTATAGGCCAGAAGACCAATATCATAGCTTAGGCCGCCAACTTTGCCAGAATATCCGCCGTAGATATCAAGCTCGGTTTCAGAGCCTGCGTAAGGCTCGATGCTTGAGCCCCATGTGCCGACATAAAAGCCAGATTTTGTGCTGATATCCAAGCCAGCTTGAATGGCAATGTCGCGGTTAGACACAGAGATGCCGCGAAAACGATATTCAGATACAACAGCCGCATTGGCTGAAAAGCTGAACATGCTATCGTCGTCCTCGGCCATTGCGGCAGGCGATGCAGCAATTAGGGCGGTGCCTAATGAGGCTGCAAGGAGAGATTTAGTGAGTATATTTTTGGTATTAAACATGGGGGGTTTCCTCTGATATGTTGTGGGTAAATAATAGTTGTAAGGGACAATTTTTAATGATTGCCCCTTAGGGTGTGTTTGCTTAAAGGCCGAGTTTTTGTGAACCTCTGCCAAACTCCGGATAGGCTTCCATACCAAGTTCAGCAACGTCGGAACCGATGTGTTCTTCTTCTTCACTAAGGCGGATGCCAACTGTTAGTTTGAGGGCGTACCAAGCCATGGCGGATGCCAGCGATACAAATGCGCCGACGATGGCAATGCCTGAAAGCTGAGCAACTAGAGTCGCGTCGCTATTTGTAAAGACAACGGCGATAGTGCCCCAGATACCACAAACAAGATGAACAGAGAGTGCACCAACAACGTCATCAATCTTAAACTTGTCAAAAAGAGGTACTGCAAATGTTACGAGCACTGCTCCAAATCCGCCGATGAGAATGGCTTGGCCAATAGTTGGGGTGAGAGGTTCAGCCGTGATAGATACAAGACCGGCAAGCGCTCCGTTGAGAACCATGGTTATATCAACTTTTTTATAGAGAGCTTTGGTCATCAAGGCTGCTACAACACAGCCACCCGCAGCTGCCATATTAGTATTGACGAAGATGTTAGAAATAGAGACGACATCGGCCGCTGACCCCATAGCAAGTTGTGATGCGCCGTTAAAGCCAAACCAACCAAGCCATAAGATGAATGTGCCCAGCGTTGCCATTGGCATGTTTGAGCCGGGCATTGGGCGAACCGCACCATTTTTGCCGTAGCGACCAAGACGAGGGCCGAGTATGATAGCGCCCATCAAAGCCGCCCAGCCTCCCGTTGCGTGCACTGTTGTAGAGCCTGCAAAATCGAGGAACTCAGCGCCAGCAAAGGCAACAAAAGCTTCAGCGTGCAAGAAACCTGCACCCCAGTGCCACGCACCCTCAATTGGGTAAATGATGGCAGAGAGAATAAGTGTAAAGCCTAGGAATGGAAAAAGCTTGACGCGCTCAGCCACGGTACCAGAGACAATCGAAGCCGCAGTGGCTACAAAAACCATCTGGAAGAAAAAGTCAGAGCCAGCAGCATAACCGCTATCATAGGATGCGCCGTCTTCAGCAAGGGCAGCCGTGTCAACGGCTCCAAATGTTGTAAAGTTTCCTAAGAAGCCACCATCGACACCATTGTACATTAAATTATAACCAACAGCGTAGAAAGCGATGCAGGCAAGTGCGTATAAAAGAATGTTTTTAAGGCAGATGTCGCCAACATTTTTTGTGCGAACGAGGCCAGCCTCTAACATAGCAAAACCAGCTGCCATCCACATGACAAGAAATCCTCCTATAAGAAAGAGCAGGCTATTAAAGATATAGACGGATTCAGCGTCGACCGCAGCGGCAGGAGAAGCCGCAAATAGTCCCAGCGCGAGCGCGGGAAGAAATAGACGAATTAGAAATTTTTTCATGATAATGTCCTTAAAATCAGAAATAATGAATAGCGTTACAGCGCGTCTGCGCCGCTTTCACCTGTACGAATGCGTATGGCTTGGGTTGCTTCGAGAACAAAGATTTTACCGTCGCCGATTGAGCCTGTTTTGGCAGAGGCTTCGATCGCTTCTAAAACAGCCGGTGTCATATCTTTGGCTACGGCCACTTCAATTTTTACCTTGGGGCGGAAGTGCACTTCATATTCAGCGCCACGGTAAATTTCTGATTGTCCCTTTTGGCGGCCAAAGCCTTGCACCTCAGAAACGGTTAATCCATTAACACCAGCTTGCGATAGTGCTTCCCGCACATCGTCTAATAGGTGGGGTTTAATGATCGCAATTATATAATTCATACAGAACCTCTTATTTGTTAGTCACGCGAG
>ERZ889078.2326-NODE-2326-length-13686-cov-10.661433_pt1 | contig 13686 bp, 15 predicted proteins | sample MGYA00521266_ERZ889078 | MGnify/ENA primary metagenome ERZ889078 (study PRJEB32303, sample SAMEA104408618) | aquatic metagenome | biome: Brackish water; feature: Pelagic; material: water | place: Baltic Sea | collected 2014-06-16T06:34:00 | depth 76,534 m ...
CTGCCCGCTTCAAGCAAGTTTACTCTGACAAAGCCCAGTGCACTCTTAGACCTATGGAATGCCGGTCGTGTCTGTGACAACCGGAATAAGCACTTCAACCTCAAGCCCGCCTTGTGGCGAATTTGACAATTTTATTTCCCCACCGTGGGCGTGGATTACCGTTCGCGCTATTGATAACCCCAGACCGGTACCACCAGTTTCGAGACTTCTGGATTTCTCAATTCGGACGAATGGATCAAAAACGCGCTCGAGGTCGTCTTCAGGAATTCCCTCGCCATTATCAGAAATGAGAATTTTGACCGCATTGTCTATAATCTCGGCTTTCACGTCGGCTTGTTGGCCATACCGGATAGCATTTTCGATCACATTGCGTAATGCACGACGCATGGCAACGGGCTTGACCCGAACTCTCATCCCGGGCCGTGCATCCAGTTTAACGGTACTGCCCACAATTGCCATGTCGGAAATCAGTTCGTGAAGGAAATCATACATGTCGAGTGACCTACTTTTTTCCGATTCTACCATTCCCTGGGCAAAAGAAAGTGTGGACTCCACCATCTCGGTCATTTCGGCGATGATAGCGATCAGGCGATCGCGGGTTTCGGTATCTTCAACCATCTCGACTCTTACCCGCATCGCGGTCAGAGGCGAGCGCAGGTCGTGACCCAATGCAGCCAGCAAACGTGTGCGTTCAGATACAAATCTGGTCAGGCGCGCCTGCATGTTGTTGAAGGCTGATGTGAGGCGACGCAACTCCTCCGGTCCCTGCCTGTGCAATTCTGAAACGGCTTCCCCTCGGCCAAGGCTTTCCGCTGAATCCGCAAGCTTTCTGAGTGGTCCGGTCAGTCGACTCAGCGCGATCCAGACAACGGAGATGATGATCAAGGCGGCTAATCCAAACGAACCCGCCGATAACCACGGCCATTGTATGGGGGGGCGATGAAATCTAGTTAAAACATTCAACCAATTACCATCCCGCAACGCAATAGAGATCTGCATTTCGACAGAAGCCATTTTGGTCCTCATAAAATTTCCGTGCATTTGACTCATTCCAGGAGGCAGGTTTGCAACGGCCTGTAATGGCCGGATCTGGCGTACATCGGCGCGGATTTCACGAGTTTCATCATCATCAAGCAGGCGCTGAATCTGCCTGATGACCGATCCGTCACCTTGCAGTGAATGATTTACCGATGCCGACGATGCCAGAGTAAAGCGCACCAGCGGAGAATCCGCCGCCCTTAGAATATCTGGGCGTAATTCCTCGGGGGCTGCCTCAAGAAGGCGCACAACATTGGCTGCTCGACCGGCCGCTTCCAACCCTAGCGCGGCACGTACAGCCAGGCTGCGTTCGTCGAAAAATAGCCACAGGTTAAAGCTTTGCACAACCACGAAAATTGCAAAAATCATCAGCACTAACTGACCGCGCAGACTTTTAGGGAAGAGCTGCCTCATCATAGTTTTTTTACGTCTGTGGCAAGGCAATAGCCACCGCCACGCAGGGTGGTGATGATTTCAGGCCTGCCTGGGTCGGTTTCGATTTTACGGCGCAACCGGCTGACCTGGTTATCAATCGTGCGGTCAAATACCTGTGCCGAGCGCCCAGAGGTTAAATCAAGAAGCTGGTCGCGCGACAACACAAAGCGCGGGCGTTCCAGAAATACCGTCAACAGTTTGAATTCGGCCGTGGTAAGCGCCGTTTCATCACCGTTTTCCGCGTTGCTCAACACGCGACGGTCCGTATCAAGTATCCATTCGGCAAAACTTACGCGGTGTCCCGTGAGTTGTCCTGCAGATGGTACGGTCCGTTCCCGCCGGCGCAGGATGGCCTTTATACGGGCCAGAAGTTCGCGCGGATTGAAAGGTTTGGGTAGGTAGTCGTCGGCGCCGACTTCCAATCCGACAATGCGGTCGGTTTCCTCGCCAAGTGCGGTTAGCATCAGAATAGGTGTGCTTCTTTCGGCGCTGATCCTGCGGCAGGCCGACAAGCCATCCTCGCCGGGCATCATGACATCTAGGACGATCAGGTCAAACCGCCCGGCAGCCAGTTTGGCGTCCATCTCGACCGCGTCCCGTGCAGCTGAGGCACGGAAACCGCTCTTTTCCAGATAGCGGGTGACAGCATCGCGGATTTCCCGATGGTCATCTACAATCAGGATATGCGGTTGAATATGAGAATTATCGGTCATAGTCTTTTCCATTTAGCGCGTGTTTTGCCCTATCATAGTAAAGTAAGTGTATCCGACTGTAACAGGATTTTAGTTTGCGACAAACCGATACAAAATTCGTTCTGCTCGGCATAGTTTTGCGACAATCTCCTCCTAGATAGACTGTATCGAAACACAAAATAAAAGAGGAAATATCATGAAACGTAATCGTAAAACAGTCCTTTCGCTAAGTCTTGTCGCAGTTTTGGCTACAGGAATTGCTACAACTGCCATATATGCCAGCGGCAATCACAGTGGTGGGATGGGCAACCAGGGCGGTATGAAGCAAATGATGATGCAGATGCGCGGCCAGATGATGGGTAGCCATGGTGACGCGGGTATGATGGGTGGCGGCCAAATGGGCGATTTGTCCAGACATCATGACGATGGTGAAGGCGCTATCAGCCCGGAAGAAGCGCATGCGAAGATGCAAGCCATGCTGGAAGAATACGATATAGACGGCAACGGCACGCTTTCTGCAGGTGAATTCGAGGCACTGAACAGTGCCAATAGTCACAAAAGCATGGTTGACAGGTTCCAGATGCTTGATAGTGACGGCGACGGTCAGGTCACAACTGACGAAATTTCCACTATTTCCGAACGCATGAGAGATATGATGAACAACCGAGCTGGCCAAATGGGCGAGCATGGTACTTTCGGTGGTTCCCGCATGGGTGCAGGCAACGGCCAGATGATGCAAAACCACAGCAACTGAAACTAATTTCCACTGAGTAAAAAATATGGACCATCAATTTGGATTAGCAATGGGTCACGGCATGGGTGTTTTTGGCATGTTGCTAGGTGCTGTTCTGGTCGGGTTAGTGACCGTATCGCTGGTGAATTACATCCGCAGCTAATACCGAAGAACCTGAATAGGTTCTTACGACAACCCCCAAGGCTAAGGATGCCGGCGTCGAAAATATCGATCCTGGTATCCAAATGCTATTTGGTCGTTGCTATTAACTGTATTGTGACCGTGCATCTTGACTGAATTCCCCCACTTACATCTCGATGAAGTGGTCCTGAAAAATCGGACAGTCTGTTAAGGTGTATTCCAACACGACAAAGGAATACAGAAATGACGAAGAGACGGAAGTTTTCAGACCAGTTTAAAGCCAAGGTCGCGCTTGAGGCGTTGCGTAGCGATAAAACCATCCAAGAGATGGCGGCGAAGGGCACTGTCATGTGTGGTATTGTAATTCGGGAGACAGAGGGTTAGTTATAGAGATATAACTAACCCTCTGGGAGTGGGCCGCTGAACAGTCAAACCGACCATCCTGCAATATCAAATCGGTGGGTAAAACCCGTCTCAGTGTTTGCCTTTATTTTTGGCCTAATGACAGTTTTCTCTGGTGAGAGCGTCTTGTTTGGACCTGCCGAAGCCCGCGAATGGGCGGGCAGTTACATCCAGTTTGTTGTCTGGTTCAACTTCTTGGAGGGCTTTGCGTATGTGCTGGCGGCAATCGGGTTGTGGCAAGTTAAGAGATGGGCAGCGAATTTGACCACCCTCATAACCGCCGCAACAGCGGCTGCTGCGTTGGGTTTCACGGTCGTAGTGCTGCGAAGCGGAGCATACGAGATGCGCACAGTTGGCGCGTTAGGCTTCAGGTTTGCATTTTGGACAGAAATCGCCGTGTTGGCCCACCGTACGATGCGCAAAATATGAATATCCGCAAATCGTCAGAGGACCGTATAGCCGAAATTTTGGCGGCAACTCTGGAGCTGGCGTTCGAGGTTGGTCCTGATCACGTCACCACTGGCCTGATCGCTGGGCGACTTGGCCTGACGCAACCAGCGATCTATAAGCATTTTTTGAAGAAAGAAGACCTCTGGAACGCGGTGAGCGAAACTCTTTGCGCGCGTATTGTTGCAAACGTCAAGATTGATATCTCTGATGGACAGGCCCCGATTGCCAGGCTTCGGCAGTTGGTTGCGAGCCATATCCATTTGGTCACAGAGTTTCCTGCCTTGCCCGAGATCATGGTGGCACGAGACCCTACAGGAACCCTGACGGACGCCCGACACCAAATTCAGCGGGCGATGGCGGATTTTCGCGCGGCGATTGGGTGGGTACTCGAACAGGCCAGTGCAGCGGACCATCTGCGTGAAGGGCTGCGTGTCGAAGACGGTGTTTCACTTTTGTTTGGGGTCATTCAGAGTTTGGTTTTGCAGCTTATTGTATCTCGCAACCCAACGAACCTTGCGCAAGATGGTGAGCGTCTGCTCGACCTACAGATATTGTTGTTCATGAACAAAGGAGTTGGCGTATGAAGACCGGATTCAAATTGGCGCTGATTACATTGCCACTTGCTGCTGTTGGCGCGGGCATCTTGGCGTTTGTGGTCTCCAATAGCCTGCCGCCCGAGCGCATCGAACTCGCTGAACGCGCCACAGCGGTGCGCACGATCTCCGCCGAAATAGCGGAGATTACGCCGACCATCACCGGTTTTGGGCTGGTGTCCCCCGCCCGCACATTCGAAGCAATCGCCGAGGTTGGCGGTATTGTCGAATATGTAAACCCAGCGCTGCGGGACGGCCAGATTTTGCCCGCTGGCAGTGTGTTGCTGCGGTTGTCGCCGACTGATTTAAATCTGGCCATTGCACAGGCCAACGCCAATATTCGCGCCGCCGAGGCCCGTTTGGCCGAGATCGGCGTCTCCGAGGCGAACCAGAGCGTCGCGCTGGAAATCGAGCGGGAAGTTCTCGCAGTGAAGGCGTCAGATTTGGCGCGGGCGGAGGCACTGTTGACCGCTGGCACCGCGACGCAAGCCGCGCGAGACAACGCCCGTGCCGCGCATTTGGCTCAGCGTCAAAAGGTGCAGAGTATCGAGGGTGCGATGGCGCTGTTTCCAACCCAACGCGCGGTGCAAATCGAGCAGATTTCCGTCTATCAAGTTGGCCTGACTACGGCCGAGCTAAACTTGGAGCGCAGTGTGATGCTCCTTCCGTTTACGGCGCGGGTCGCCACGCATACGGTCGAGGTCGGGCAGTTCCTGAGGGCCGGTCAGACTGCGGTCACGCTCGACGGAATTGATCAAGCAGAGGTCGAGGTGCAAATTCCGCTCGACGCCTTGCGCGGTTTGATGCAACCGAGCGCGTCGCAACCTCTCGGCTTGCCGATGGATCCTGCATTGATGGCAGACGCCCTGCGCGAACGGGGATTATCGGCTCAGGTGCGGCTGCGCCTTGGGGATACGAGCGTGAGCTGGGCTGCTGTCGTTGACCGCATCAGCGACGGCATTGACCCCAGCACCGGAACGGTCGGCGTGGTTGTTCTGGTCGATGCTGCCTACGGTCAATCTGGCACCTCCGACCGCCCGCCGCTGACGAAAGGTATGTTCGTTGAAACCTTATTGAGTGCTGCGCAAATCAACGGCATTGCTGTGCCACGCAGTGCGTTACATGGCGGGCAGGTTCATATTGCCGATGACGACAACCGATTGCGCATAGTCGACGTCCGGCCAAATTTGTTGCAAAGTGATATTGCCCTGTTCACGGGCGGGATCGACGTGGGCAGCCGCATTGTTCTGAGTGCCCCTATTCCGGCCGTTGAGGGACTGCTTCTGGATGTGCATCCCGATGTTGACCTGATGCCGCGGCTATTGGCAGAGGACGCTGCACGATGATCCGGTTCTTTGCGGTTCACCCGACGATTGCGAACTTGTTGATGATCCTGTTTCTGGCGGCGGGTCTCTTTGCTGGTCCGTCTTTGCTCCGCGAAACATTCCCCCGCGCGGCCCCGAGCGAGGTCGAGATTTCCGTGCCCTATCCAGGTGCGCGCCCCGAAGATGTTGAGGTCGCGATTTGCGAGCGGATCGAGAATGCGCTGGACGCGGTCACGGGCATTGACCAACACTCTTGCGAAGCACGCGAAAGCGTTGCCCGCGCGGTAGTAAAGATGCGTGAAGGCGATGACTTCCAGGCATTCGTCGCCGAGGTGAAATCCGAAGTGGAGGCGATCACCGACTTCCCAAGCCGTTCCGAGCCTGCGCAAATCAAGGCGCTGGGGCTCACCGATTTTGTGGCGTCAGTTGCGATCACAGGTCCAACGGCCCGCACCGATCTTATGAATTACGCCGAACAGATACGCACAAAGATGCTGCGCTGGGGTGGTATCCCCAAGGTGGACATCCGCGGATTTTCGACCCGCGAGTTGCAGATCAATTTCCGCCCGAACGACTTGCAGAAATTTGGCGTGTCGGTTGTGGATGTCGCCCGCGTCATCCAAGCCAGCAGTCTGGACCTGCCCGCAGGCAGTATCGAGGCCACGACCGAAACCCTTCTGATCCGCGTGGCAGAGGAGCGCCGTAGCACCGATACCCTCGCGGCAATGATTGTGCGATCCTCACTACAGGGTGGACAGGTTCGGCTGGGCGACATTGCCGACATTTCGGAAGGATTTGCACTTGACGATGATGTGATCTTGTTTGATGGCCAGCCGGCCGCGATCCTCGACATCACCAAAACCCGCGCCGAAGATAGCTTGCGCACGCTAGACGCACTGAAGGCTTTCTTGGATAACGAACGTGCTCAGGTGCCGCCCAGTTTGACGCTGGCGATTACCGCTGACGGTGCCTCTGTCGTGCGCGAGCGCCTGACGCTTGTTGTTGTCAACGGATTGCAGGGGCTGGCGTTGGTGTTTCTGGTTCTGTGGTTGTTCTTCGGATTCCGGTTTTCGTTTTGGGTGGCGATGGGCCTGCCAGTAGCGTTTATGGGCGGTGTCGCACTTATGGCGCTCTTAGGGTATTCGCTGAACCTGATGACGACGCTTGGCCTGTTGATCGTGATTGGCTTGTTGATGGACGACGCTATCGTGATTGCCGAAAATATCGCCCGCCTGCGCGAAAAGGGGCGCAGTCCGCTGGATGCCGCCGTCGAAGGTGCCGCACAGGTGTTTCCGAATGTGCTCGCGTCATTTGGCACGACGGCGATGATCTTTGGCTCGCTTGCCTTTCTGTCTGGCGACCTTGGCGCCGTCTTGCGTGTTGTGCCAGTCGTGATGTTGTTTGTGCTGATGGTGTCGTTGGTTGAAGCCTTCCTAATTTTACCGTACCACCTGATCCATAGTTTGGAAAATCCGGCCCATGAAACGGGCATTGGCGCGCGGGTAGAAAAAGCGGTGAACTGGACGCGCGAACGCGTGGTCGGGCCGCTTGTTGATCTGACGATCCGCTGGAGATACGCCACCGCAGGGCTAAGCCTCGCGGTGCTGCTGGTGTCGGCCAGCATGTTGGCCGGTGGCTATCTGAAATTCACCGCATTCCCCGAACTAGATGGCGACACCATCGTCGCCCGCGTGCTGATGCCGCAAGGCACGCCCTTGTCGCGCACCAACGAGGTCGTAGCCCAGCTTGAAGCAGGTCTGGACAAGGTCAACACCACCCTGACACCCCGCCAACCCCACGGTGCTTCGTTAATACAGCACGTTACGGTTTTTCATGGGGTAAATCGCGACGCCTTTGAAACCGGCGCACATGTGGCCACAGTCAGCGTAGACCTTTTGCCGTCGGCAGACCGCGTCAGCACCCCCGATGAAATAATGGAGTTGTGGCGTGACACGATTGGTCCGGTGCCCGACGTGATCAGTTTGAAAATGGCCGAAAGCACGATCGGCCCCGCAGGGATCGCCATTGATCTGCACCTCAAAGGCGATAATCTCGGATCACTTAAGGCTGCGTCGCTCGAACTGCAGGACTGGCTTTGGCAATATCAGGGCGTCACCTCGATCCTAGATGACCTGCGCCCCGGTAAACGCGAATTACGCGTGACACTGAAAAATGCAGCCGGACCAATGGGGATCACTGCCGCGATGGTCGCCGATCAGCTGCGCGCCGCCTATTTTGGCACCACCATCAGCGAGTTGCAGATTACTGGCAGTCTGGTCGAAGTCACGGGCCAGTTCGGGACGCAGGATCGGGCCAGCCGAACCGTTTTGGATGATTTTACCATTCACCGCGCCGATGGCAGCTATGTCCCGCTCAGCGTGGTGACAAATGTTGAAATCGGCCAAGGCTATAGCCGCATCAACCGCGAAAACGGCGTGCGTAGCGTGACAGTCCAAGGCGCTATCGACACCCGCACCGCAAACGCAAACGCCATCGTCAGCGATACCCTGACGCGGTTCATGCCAGAACTCCTAAGCCGTTATCCCGACGTGACGCTGGCCGTTGAGGGGCAAAACGCCGAGGCAGGAAAGACCCAACAATCCATGCTCAAAGGCTTTGTCATCGGGCTTTTGGGAGTTTTTCTGCTCCTCAGCTTCCTATTCCGGTCCTATCTGGAACCGATCGTGGTGATGCTGGTGATCCCGCTGTCGCTGCCCGGAGCGATATTCGGGCATATGGCAATGGGGCTGGATTTTTCGATGCCGAGCATGTTGGGCTTCATCGCGCTGGCCGGGGTTGTGGTCAACAATTCGATCCTTCTGGTGGATTTCGTCAAACACGAACACGAAGGCGCAACCAGTGTCTCGGAGGCCGCCGCGCGCGCGGCACGCGCACGGTTTAGAGCGATTTTCCTGACCACGACCACAACCACAGCAGGGCTTCTGCCGATCTTGACTGAAACCAGCCTGCAAGCTCAGATTTTGATACCGCTTGTTGCCAGTTTGGTTTTTGGCCTTCTCACAGCGAGCTTGGTGGTTTTGTTCGTGCTGCCAGCGATCTACGCCATTCTGGACGATTTGGGTCTCAGCACGATTGCAAAGCAGAACCAGCCCGATTGAAACCATTGGGTAAAGCACCAGTGCTGACGTCTTGACGACGACCAAACATCTAGTTCCGACGAACAAAAAGACCGCCCACACACCGACGACCCGGCTGGCAGAATGCTGCGAATTGCACAAATTTCTGGTCCGTGGAACTTACGATCCGGTGTAACCCATCATAGCTAAGGGCGCGCGCTCTGAGATTGTCCGGGCTGGGAAATCAATGACCGTTGCGGTCTGATGTCCTTCTATCGCGGGGACAGGACATCTTTAGGATAGTCCGGCCCGCTGTGTCATGCGGGCCTTGACTTTGGCGCCTCAATTAGTGTGTTGCGCCTACCGGATAATCGCCAAGCGTATTGCGTATGCCACGACGCCAAGGGTGAGAACACTCATGATCCATAAAGCGACAAACCACCCAATCTTCTTGAAGAGCGGAGAGTGCATCAGTGGTATCCCTCTTCAGGATTAACTTTCCCACGGAACACCCAGTACGCGTAGGCAGTGTAGGCCAAGATCATCGGCACTAAAACGACCGTTCCGACCAGAGCGAATTTTAGGCTTTTGTCAGGGGCGGCTGCGTCAACAATTGTCAGGTTTGGCGGTACGATGTTGGGATAAAAACTGATCCCGATACCTATGAAACACAGTACAAAAATGCTGATTGAAGCCAGAAATGGCTGCCCATCCTTGCCAGCGTTCAAGCCCGTGAACAATGCCCAAGCGGCTAACAACATTGCACCAGGCATCAACACGCTAAAGATGCTGCCGGGCAAATTGAGCCAGCGACTGAAGTATTCGGGATCTTGGAACGGGGTCAGGATACTGACGATCCCGATAAAGCTAAGCGTCGCCACTCCGAGCCACCAGGCATACCCCTGCATCTGACGTTGTAGACTGCCTTCGGTTTTGAGAATAATCCATGTGGCGCCAAGCAAAGCATATCCAACCACAACAGCAACGCCTGCCAGGATTGAAAATACGCTGAGCCAGTCCCACCAGCCGCCAGAATAGGCGCGCCCGGTAATCTCGATGCCCTGCACCAGAGCCCCGAGTGCGATACCTTGCATAAATGCAGCAACTATTGATCCGCCGAAAAACGCAACGTCCCAAACAGGTTTCCACCGTTCTGTCCGCCACCGGTATTCAAATGCGACGCCGCGAAAAATCAGTGCCAGCAGCATCAAAATAATCGGCATGTAGAGCGCGGGCATGATGATGGCGTAGGCCAGCGGAAAAACGGCGAACAATCCGCCGCCACCCAGTACCAGCCACGTCTCGTTACCGTCCCAGATGGGAGCGATAGAGTTCATCATTGTGGACTTTTCCCTCTCACCTTCGGCGAGAGGGAACAAGATGCCAACACCAAGGTCGAAGCCGTCAAGGATGACATAGGTTAGGACAGCAAATGCAATGATGCCGGCCCAGATAAAGGAAAGTTCAAACATCGTAAGGGTCCTTATTCGCCTAGGATTGCACCAGGGCCAGTTTGCATAATCGGGGTGATGCCCGCCGTACGGATTGGCCCGTCTTTGAGCAGTGGATCGGGTTTGCTTGTCGGGGCGTTCATCATACGCAGGATATAGAAAGTACCCGCGCCGAAGACGAAAAAGTAGACCACGATAAATGCTAGCAGCGAGGCTGCCACCGCAGGTGCCGCAACTGGTCCAAGACTGTCCGAGGTCCGTAAGACGCCGTAAACAGTAAACGGTTGCCGCCCAACTTCGGTGGTGATCCATCCAGCAAGAACAGCTACGAAGCCCATCGGCCCCATTAAAATGGCGGCACGGTGCAACCGCTTGTCCTGATACAAGCGCCCGCGCATCCGACGCAGTAAACTCCATGCACCAAGACCAAGCATCGCAAAGCCGAGGCCAACCATGATGCGAAAGCTCCAGAAGAGGATTGCTACTGGCGGCTCATCTTCGTCCGGAATCGTATCTAAGCCGTCGAGTGGGGCACCCCATTCGTGTTTCAGGATCAAACTGGAAACTTGAGGAAGCTGGATTGCATAATCGATCCGTTTTTCTTCTGAATTGGGAATTCCGAACAGGATCAGAGGCGCACCGTCAGGATGGCTGTCATAGTGGCCTTCCATCGCCATGACTTTGGCAGGCTGGTGCTCAAGTGTATTGATCCCGTGAAAATCGCCTGCAAGAATTTGCAGCGGCGTGACAACGATCAACATCCACATTGCCATCGAGAACATCCGGCGGGCGGGACCGTCCTCGCGGTTGCGCAGCAAATGTAGGCCGCCAACTCCGCCTACAACAAGGGCCACAGTGAGGTACGCGGCAAGAACCATGTGGACCAAGCGGTAGGGGAAGGAGGGGTTGAACACGATCTCCCACCAGTCTTCCGGTATAAACTGCCCAAGCTCGTTGATGCTGTAGCCTGCGGGTGTCTGCATCCAAGAGTTCACGGACAAAATCCAAGTGGCGGACATTAATGTACCGAAGGCCACAATTGCGGTGGCAAACATGTGAAGCTTGTTACCGACACGTTCGCGCCCGAACAGCATGATGCCAAGAAAGCCAGCTTCAAGGAAAAACGCCGATAACACTTCGTAGGCCATAAGCGGGCCAAGCACTGGGCCAGTTTTGTCCGAGAAAACCGACCAGTTTGTTCCGAACTGATACGACATCACGATGCCTGACACGACACCCATGCCGAAAGCGACGGCAAAGATTTTCTTCCAGTAATTAAACAATATCAGGTAGGTTTCATCCTTCGTCCGCAGCCATAGCCCGTTCAGGACGGCCAAATAGCTGGCCAACCCGATTGAGAAGGCGGGGAAAATGATGTGGAAGGAAATGGTGAACGCGAATTGCATACGCGCCAAGGTCTCTGCTGTGAACCCATCTAGCATGGTGTTAACCTCTATCAAAAGGTGTGCGGTCTCCGCCAAAAGCGTGGGCCATATTTTTGTTTAGTTACTTTGCGGGTCAAAATCAGCGGATGTAATCATACCATCGCCATTGCGATCAATTTGGGAGACCCAAGCGGCTGAGTTGGATACGAATTCTTCTTTCGACACGTTACCGTCTGAATTGGTATCATTCAAGCCAAGGGTCAAACCTTCTTGCATGCGGTCGCCGCCTTTACCGTGACCGCCCGCGTTATTTTCCATATCTGCGACGCGGGTTTCGTCAAAAAGTACGTATTCTTCGGCGCTTAACATCCCGTCTTCATCTTGGTCGAACATAACAAATATGTCACCGCGACGCTCAGTGATTTCTTCGGATGAAACAGATCCATTTCCGTCTAGATCCCAGTTCTCGACAAAGTGAGAGCCAGGGGTATCTTGGGCAAAGGCCGCGATCGGCATAAGTGCGGCGCAAGTCAAAAGTACAGTAAGTTTAGTCATGATTTTTCCAATTTCGTTAAAAGGTTAGGCTTTGATCTGCACAGTGCGCAGATAGGGGCGAATGGTATCAAACCCTTGCGGAAATGCTTTGCTTGCCTCCGCATCTGTGACTGAAGGCGGGATAATTACATCGTCGCCAAGGACCCAATCGGCAGGGGTCGCGACACCAAATTTGTCACCGGTCTGTAGCGCATCGATGACGCGCAGGATTTCATCAAAGTTGCGGCCAACACTCATCGGGTACGTCATAGTCAGACGCAGCTTTTTATCGCTGTCGATGATGTAAACAGAGCGCACCGCGGCGGCCGTGGATTGAGCAGGGTGGATCATTTCGTAGAGCTTAGCGATCTTGAGGTCAGGATCAGCGACAATCGGGAACCGCAGGGTCGTGTTTTGCGTATCGTTGACGTCTTCAATCCACTTCAGGTGCTCTTCAACGGTGTCAGTGCTTAGCCCGATCGGCTTGACGCCGCGCTTTGTAAAGTCGGCGCTCAACTGCGAGGTGCGGCCCATCTCGGTGGTGCAAACAGGTGTAAAGTCCGCTGGATGGCTGAAAAAGAAAGCCCAATCGCCGCCAATCCAGTCGTGAAAAGAGATTGGTCCAGTGGTTGTGTCTGCGGTGAAATCGGGAACGATATCCCCCAAAAGTAATGTCATCTCAATGATCCTTTTGTTGCGTCTGACCGATGCGTACGCGAAGTCTGGAGGCGAGTTCAGTGACAAGATCACCTAACTTGCAAATAAGTTATACTAGGAATAGAACTTCGGTAACGGAGGACTAGATGAAACTCACATCATATACCAATTACGCCCTACGATCGCTTCAACTTGCCGCACTTAAGGCCCCAAATCGAATCAAGGTTGATGATGTCGTTAAGGTTCACGGGCTTGCGCGCCCCCATATTGTGAAGATTGTGCACGAGCTTGGCCGTGCAGGATATCTGGAAACGGTTCGAGGACGTGGTGGTGGGTTCTTTTTAGCCCGCCCCCCAGAAGACATCATTATCGGTGATGTGGTGCGCTTGACGGAAGGGCCGCTGGATATTGTTGAGTGCTTCAATCCCAAGAAAAACACCTGTCCATTGATCGGAATATGCAAACTCTCAAAAGCGATGCAAAAGGCAACGAAGGCTTTCATGGACGTTCTCGACGACCTCACTTTGGCAGATATCGCATCCAACAAGCATGAGCTTCTGACACGAATTGCGCCTCTTGAAGAGGGCATCGTCGCGCCGATGCGCTTGACCCAATGAGTGCCATTGACTGGACAGAACGGTTCAAGGGAACCAAGGCCTTGCCGCAACCTGTGCGAGATAGGCTTATCGATGTGGCAGTCGTTCGCGATCATAAGAAGGGATATCAGGTGTTTGGGCCCGAAAACGTGCCGGACAGCCTGATCTTTCTTTACG